>Ga0209284_10004920_pt1 | contig 14454 bp, 15 predicted proteins | sample FRY03_FD_187211 | JGI IMG/M metagenome (GOLD analysis project Ga0209284, IMG submission 187211) | Freshwater microbial communities from Lake Fryxell liftoff mats and glacier meltwater in Antarctica - FRY-03 (SPAdes) (version 2) | ecosystem: Environmental > Aquatic > Freshwater > Ice > Glacier... | reverse complement strand
TAGCCTACGCGAGCGCGCCGGTCACGAGCGAGGTGGCAGCAGAAATCCGAGCAGGCTCATCACTGGCCAGCCATACGGTATTTTCATCGCGCCGAAACCACGACACTTGTCGCCTGGCGTACCGCCTCGTCAGCGCTTGGGTGCTCTCGATTGCGTCTGCGTCGCTGAGTTCGCCAGAAAGTACAGCGAGCCCCTGCTGGTAGCCAATCGCCCGGGACGCAGTCACGCCGTTCTCAATACCCAGAGGAATAAGACGGCGAACTTCCCCGATTAAACCTTCCGACCACATTGCCTCCACACGCGCATCAAGAGCTTTGGTGAGCTGCTCTCGCTCGGTGTGGAGTCCCACAACGACAAGGTTGTGTTGCCACGGGTGGTGTTGGGCATCCAACCCCGCACCAAAAGGTTTACCCGTGATGGTGACGACCTCCAGTGCCCTAATGAGCCGGCGAGAATTGCGCGAATCGATCGCCACCGCGGCAAGAGGATCCTGGCGCGCAAGCTCTCTGACGAGCGCTTCGCGACCCTCCACTTCTAAGCGCTTTTCGAGCTGTTCGCGCACCACAGGATCCGTGCCGGGAAACTCAAATTCGTAGAGCACAGAGGACACGTAAAGACCAGACCCCCCGACAAGTATGGGGACAACGCCTCGCGCTTGAATGCTTCGAACGTGACCGCGGGCGAGCGCTTGGTAGTCCGCGACGCTGGCCTCCCTGGTGACCTCCCAGACGTCGTATAGATGGTGCGTGATTCCCCGCCGATCCGCTACTTTCAGCTTCGCGGTACCAATATCCATTCCTTGGTAAAGCTGCATGGCATCCGCGTTAATGACTTCGCCCTGGTGACCCATCGCAGCGAGCTCTTCGATGAGATCCAGAGCGAAGGCGCTCTTGCCCGTGCCGGTAGCTCCCACGATGGCCACTAACGGTGGCACTTTGCCGGGCAGTGCTTCGGCCACATGGCTCGTCACCGAGACGAACCAGCGATTTTGAGCGTGGGCATTCCCAGGTTAACACCCCCGGAAGGCTGAGTGCTGGATGGGGCGCCACAGCTCTCTTCTTGCCAGCGATCCCACGCATCACCTGCACGGGTTCGTCGGAGGGAAAAACTTTCCTGGGTCGGGTTATCGGCCAACAAGAAGTAGGGCTTAGCTTCGGTGACCACACTTGTCACCACATCCCCAGGTCGTGGCACTGGCGACCACTCAGGCAGCGCACAGTGCGCCAATCGCCCGTCTTTCGCGCGACCCGACAGGCGCTCGGTTTGATGACCTTTACGCCCGCCATCATGCGACACGACAACCTCAACCGTGGATCCCACCAGCGCGCGGTTTTGTTCCCATGACAGAGCATCCTGAAGAATCATGAGGCGCTCAAAGCGCTCTTGAACAACCTCCTTGGGAATTTGATTGGGCATCGTTGCGGCAGGTGTTCCTGGCCGGATTGAATACTGGAAGGTGTAGGCCTGAGCGAAACGAGCCTGGGTCACGAGATCGAGGGTGTCCTCGAAATCGGCGTCAGACTCGCCCGGAAACCCGACAATGATGTCCGTCGTAATGGCCGCATGAGGAATGGCAGTGCGGACCCGGTCCACAATTCCTAGGAATTTGTCGCGACGATAACTGCGCCGCATGGCTTTCAAGACGGCGTTGGAACCCGATTGAAGGGGCATATGGAGCTGGGGCATCACCACATCGGTTTCTGCCATCGCGTCAATCACATCGTCGGTGAACGCTGCCGGGTGAGGGCTGGTAAAACGCACCCGCTCCAACCCTTCGATTCCCCCGGTAGTGCGCAACAGTTTCCCAAAGGCATGGCGGTCTCCAAACTCCACACCATAGGTGTTGACATTTTGCCCGAGCAACGTGATTTCAATCACACCATCATCGACAAGGGCCTGAATCTCTTTGAGCACATCGCCGGGTCTGCGGTCTTTTTCCTTGCCCCGAAGGCTTGGCACGATGCAAAAGGTGCAGGAGTTGTTGCACCCCACAGAAATGGATACCAATCCCGAGTAGCTGGAGTCGCGCTTAGTAGGTAGCGCAGAAGGAAATGTTTCAAGAGCCTCGAGGATTTCCATCTCTGCTTGCTCATTGTGTCGAGACCGCTCTAAAAGCACCGGCAGCGAACCCATGTTGTGGGTTCCAAAAACCACGTCAACATAGGGGGCCCTGTCCAAGATGGTGCCCGTGTCTTTTTGAGCCAAACACCCGCCGACAGCTATTTGCATTCCGGGGTTTTCTCGCTTGATGGAGGCCAACTGCCCCAGAGTTCCATAGAGCCGGTTGTCAGCATTTTCGCGCACAGCACAGGTGTTAATGACGACGACGTCAGCAAGCACACCGTCTTGAGTTTTGGTGTATCCGGCTGCCTCTAGCGACCCTGACATGCGCTCTGAATCGTGAACATTCATCTGGCACCCAAACGTCCGCACCTCATAGGTGCGACTGTGTAGCTTATCCAGACTGTCGATCTCGCGCGCGATATCTACTCGAGCATCAGCTTCATTCATCATCGTCACCTGACCATCCTAGAGACGTGACCTTTGTCCCACCATCGAGTCCGCCCTCGGTTCAGGGTGGGGTGCCCGAAACTTACCCTCAGAGACACAAGGGCCAGGACGTGACGATGGCGAAAACCCCCAGAAAAAATCCGCTATAGAGGCGTACCTTTCCCCTGATGGAGGCCAAGAGGTGCTGTCGCCCCTGCGCCTATGCACAATCCGCTTCACTGCACACACCACCCCTGGCCCCAGAAAGAAGCCCGGAGTGTGCCGGCATCTCGAAACTAAGGTGAGCCGAGAACTCGGTCCAGAGTCGTGTAGACCTCGGAGGAAGAAAATCCTTTGCGCTGCAAGAAGGCGGCTAGACGTCTTTTGGTCACAGCGGGGGTCAAGTCGCCCATTTTCCGCAGACGATCCTTCGCAAGATCGTCCAGTTTAGACACTTCGGTGTCATCATCAAGGCTCGCGAGAGCCGCGACGACGCTCTCTTGAGCAAGATGGCGCAATCGAAGCTTCTGCGCCACGACCGGTTTAGCCAACCCCTGTCGGTGGGCATATCGATCCACCAGGTCAAGAGCTAACGCATCGTCATTAACCAAGCCTGTTGCCACCAGGTGCTCCACCTCTGCCTGGATAACGTCGGGAAGAAGCCCCCGATGACGGAGCTTCGCTTCCACCTCGTATCGAGATTGATCTCGACCAGTCAACGCGTGAAGTGAGACGGCGTGTGCACGACTTTCCGCCTTCGAGGGAGAAGCGTCCCCTGACACCGCTGAGAGTTCTTGGTGCTCTGTGAACACCGGTAGCTCCTGAATAACGGCTCCTTCTGATGTGTTCTCGGCTCCGGCCGGCGAGCTCACCCTGTGCAAGGGAAAAGGAATGATGGTGGCATCCCGCTCCCCCTGTGCAGATGTGTGGCTCATGATCTAGGCCCCCTGGGCTTTGCGTTCGTTGATCTTGTCTTCCAGAGATTCGACTGCGGCAGGTGCGGTCTCTTCAACAGGAGCGGGCACTGCTGCGACCTGACCAACTCCGAGGGCTGCCAGGATTTTGCGTTCGATTTCCGAAGCCGAATCGGGGTTGGTGAGCAGGTACTTCCGCGCGTTTTCTTTCCCCTGACCGAGCTGGTCGCCATCGTAGGTGTACCAGGATCCAGACTTCTTGACGATGTCGTGTTCGACACCGAAGTCAATCAAGCTCCCTTCGCGGGAGATTCCTGTGCCGTAAAGAATGTCGAACTCGGCCTGCTTGAACGGAGGTGCCATCTTGTTCTTAACAACTTTCACCCGGGTCCGGTTGCCCACCGCTTCCGTTCCCTCTTTGAGCGTTTCGATGCGACGAATATCGAGGCGAACCGATGCGTAGAACTTGAGCGCTTTACCGCCGGAGGTGGTTTCGGGGCTCCCAAAGAAGACACCAATTTTCTCTCGCAACTGGTTGATGAAAATTATGGTGGTGCCGGTTTGGTTCAGACCACCGGTGAGCTTACGGAGAGCCTGAGACATGAGGCGAGCTTGGAGGCCCACGTGCGTGTCTCCCATGTCTCCTTCGAGCTCTGCCCGAGGGACAAGCGCTGCCACAGAGTCGATAACGACCAGGTCAACGGACCCCGAGCGCACCAACATGTCGGCAATCTCAAGTGCCTGTTCACCCGTGTCCGGCTGGGACACCAACAGCTGGTCAATGTCAACGCCGAGCGCCTTGGCATATTCCGGATCAAGTGCGTGCTCGGCGTCAATGAACGCAGCGATTCCGCCCCCGGCTTGCGCGTTGGCGATGGCGTGCAGGGTCAACGTTGTTTTACCCGACGATTCGGGTCCATAGATTTCGATAATGCGGCCCCGGGGTAATCCACCGATGCCCAGAGCCACGTCTAACGCAATGGATCCGGTGCGGATTACGGCAACGGGAGGCCGGTCATCAGAACCGAGTCGCATAACCGACCCTTTTCCAAATTGACGGTCTATCTGGGCGAGAGCAGCTTCGAGGGCTTTCTCGCGATCGGCGGATGTTGGCATGTCGGTCTCCTGGTCCTGTTCGTTATCGGCGGCCTATCGGCTGTCGTCCTCCACCACGCCCCATAAGGCTTGCGGTCTCTCGACAAGGCTCAAAATGCGGGTAGCGGGCCCTAACCTAAGCGCGACGCCCGACACGAAGTGGTGGTGACGTCAAAACTGGGGAGAAGACTGCGTTCCGTATCTCTGTGGACGACACTAGCGCTATTCGAACGAATATTCGAATGATTCAGTAGGGCGTGTCGCTGGCGGGAGCGCGCGTTCCCGCGCCGTGTTGACGGGAGAGAGGAACCTGCATCGCTGCGCACAGCGCGGCCCAAATGGTTTTTGGCGCGACGCCCTCTTCGAGTGCCTGCTGAGCGCTACGGTCATCAAGACCATCGAGGGCAAGATCGCGCACGAGGGTGCGGCCTTGCCTCTCCCCGAACTCTGCGAGTACCGCCAGAAAAAACTCGCTGCGTGTCACGTCGTTAGCGAACCGCTATGTCTGAATCGAACTGCGCCAAAAGTTCATCGGGCAGAGTATCAGGAACGGTAGAAGAGGGCATGATCCGTTCGAAAACGGAAAGCCTGTCACTCACCTCGTGGAGAATGACGGACAACGGAATCTCTAGAGCGTCCGCGATCGACGCAAGAATTTCGCTGGAAGCCTCTTTCTGACCTCGTTCGACCTCGCTCAGGTAGCCCAGCGCAACGCTGGCTTTACTCGAAACTTGGCGCAAGGTAGCACCTTTTTGCTGGCGAAAGTCGCGAAGCACATCTCCGATTTCGTGTCTCATTAACACCACGGGGCACCTCCTTATATCGTCGTATGGGTAACCAGTAATCTCCACCTTATCCACAACCACCCTGGATTAGGCCCGGAATACCCTGTGTGCCAGCTGAGTGGCCCCGCTGTAAAACTAGCCCTCGTCATCCCTGGCAAGGGCATCTCGAAGCGCCTGGAGTGCCGCTCTGGTGGCCCCCTGGCGAATTTCGGAGCGGGAGCCGCTCAGGGTGAGCTTTCGCACCAAGGTGCCCAATCCTGAACCGGCAACCGCGATAAACACAGTTCCTGGAGCCATTCCAGACACAGGTTCAGGGTCAGGTCCCGCCACGCCGGTAGTGGCAACGGAATAGTCAGTACCCAGCCTGGCAGCAACTCCTTCGGCCATATCGGTGGCAACACGGGCACTGACCGCGCCTTCGCTGGCGAGGAGTGCTCCATCAACACCCAGCAGGTCACTTTTCACCAACGGGTCATAGGCGACGATCGCGCCGCGAAAAACCAGGGAGGCCCCGGGTATGGCGACCAACTGTGAGGACACCTCTCCCCCGGTCAGCGATTCAGCGCACGACAGTGTGTGACCCCCTGCGGTAGCCAGCACAATGATGTCTTCCGCGTCACTCATGGGGCTACAGGGGGCGCTTTGGCGCCCTTAATCAGATAGTCAACGCCCGTAACGAGAGTGACCAGAACCACAGCACCCATCAACACATCATTGACGAACCCCACCCACATGCCAAGAAAAACCCAGGTGGGAACCAACCAGGAGGAGACCGTAATGGCCTGCAGAATGGTTTTGAGTTTGCCGCCTCTCGAGGCAGGAATAACCCTGTTTCTCAGGTTGACGAAGCGATAGACCGTAATGCCTATCTCTCGCACCAGAACCACCGACACAACCCACCAGGGAAGTTCCCCCACCAGCGCCAAGGCCACCAGCGCTCCGCCAATGAGCACTTTGTCGGCTATGGGATCAAGAACAATTCCCGACTTTGTTACAAGGTTGCGTGTGCGCGCAAGGAACCCGTCTACACCATCGGTGGCGATAGCGATGATGAACAGAGCTGAGGCCACCCAGCGCCACACCCCCAGAAGGCCGTCATCGAGTAACACCAGATAGATGAACGCGGGTGTCAGAAGAATCCTTGCCACCGTGATGATGTTCGCAATGTTGCCATTACTCACGGGAGTGTCGCCCGGGGCCAGAACTCTACCGCGAAAACCGCTGGATAGGACTCCTTTGTTCGCTCTCACTGCTTACTCCCTGCCCGTGAGCTTCCAGGCGTCCTCATCACCCTCTGGCGTCACTTCAGAGTACTCCTGGGTCATTGCATCGATGGGGTCGTCTTGGAAATGCACAACGTGGTCAGCGGCGGGTTTGGGCGCCGGCCAATCGTGGCGAGGAATCTCTTCGGTGAGTTGATCTTCCGCACCGATGGCACTGGGAGGAGTCTCACCGCGCAGCGACGCCAGCACACCGGGCAGTTGATCCGAGGTGACCAGTACGTCACGGGCCTTGGAGCCCTCTGAAGGCCCGACAATGGAGCGAGATTCCAATAAGTCCATCAGCCTGCCAGCCTTAGCAAAACCGATCCGCAGTTTGCGCTGCAACATCGATGTGGAACCGAACTGGGTGCTCACCACCAGCTCGGCTGCCTGAAGCAACACGTCAAGATCGTCCCCGATATCGGCGTCAATAACCCTTCCCCTCAAAGCTGCCTCGGCCACGTCGGCTCGATATTCGGGGTTGGCCTGCCGCTTCGCGTGTGCCACCACCGCGGCGACTTCCGCCTCGGAGACCCAAGCGCCTTGAACGCGTTTGGCTTTCGCCGCGCCCTGAGGCAAGAAAAGAGCGTCGCCCTGGCCAATTAACTTATCTGCGCCTGGCTGATCGAGGATGACGCGCGAGTCGATCATGCTGGAGACAGCGAACGCCAACCGGGAAGGAATGTTGGCTTTAATCAATCCGGTCACCACGTCCACACTGGGGCGTTGCGTTGCCAGCACGAGGTGGATTCCGGATGCTCTGGCCAGCTGGGTGATGCGAACAATGGAATCTTCGACGTCCCGGGGTGCCACCATCATGAGATCCGCTAATTCGTCGACAACGACGAGCAGGTAGGGATAGGGGCGAAGCACCCGCTTGCTTCCGATCGGGAGCTCGATGTCGTCCGCCAGCACGGCCCGGTTGAATTCATCAATGTGTTTAAACCCAAAACTGGCGAGATCATCATAGCGCAGGTCCATTTCTTTGACTACCCACTGCAGGGCTTCGGCGGCACGCTTGGGGTTGGTGATAATCGGGGTGATCAGGTGGGGAACCCCCTGATACGCGGCGAGTTCAACGCGCTTGGGGTCAACCAACACCATGCGTACCTCGGCCGGCGTTGCCCGCATCAACACAGACGTGATCATGGAGTTGATAAAACTTGATTTACCGCTTCCCGTCGCGCCAGCCACCAGGAGGTGGGGCATTTTGGCGAGGTTGGCAGCCACAAAGCCCCCTTCCACGTCTTTACCCACGCCAATCACCATGGGGTGCGCTTCCGAGGTGGCAACCTTGGACCTCAACACATCACCCAGGGAGACAATTTCGCGGTCTGAGTTAGGTATTTCTACCCCGATGGCCGATTTACCAGGAATGGGAGAAATAATATTGATTTCGTTCGACGCGACCGCGTAGGCAATGTTTTTTGTCAGCGCTGTCACCCGCTCTACCTTGGTTCCCTGGCCCAGCTCCACCTCATACCGGGTCACAGACGGACCTCGGGCAAAACCCACCACTTTTGCGTTCACATCAAACTGGTCAAACACGCTGGTGATTGCCGCTACCACCTGATCATTGGCAACACTGCGGGATTTGGGGGGTGTCCCGGGAACGAGCAGAGATGCAGCCGGCAAGCGGTAAGGCTTGGCGGGCGCGGCGCCCACAAGAGCTCCCCCGTGTGGGCGCTGTGAAAATGGGGGCACAGGGGCTTGGGCGGCAGAAGGCATGGGAGCGGTGGAAGCTGCGAGAGCAGCTTCTGCTTTGCGCAATTGTTCCAGCAGATCTTCTTGGGTTTCCACCTCTCCGGTGTCCTCAAGGGGCGTGCTCACCAGGGGTGAGTCAAAAGCGTCTTTCCGATCATTCTTACCCCGGCGCCACCACGGCATCGAATCAGGGTCCGCCATGTCCAAACCCAGATCACTCAACGTTCCAAACCCTGCACTAGGAATGAGCTCTTCCTTCTTTTTGCGACTCACCTCGTCGAGGTCCACGCCAAAAAGATATGCGTAGGCCTCCTTTGAGCGCGACACAATCTTGTTTGGTGGCGTCTTGGTCATGATTAACACGGACATCAGGAGAAACAAGACCATGACAGGCCATGCCAAATACACAGTGGCCGCAGCCACCAAGACGAAAGGCTCGGCAACGAGCCACCCCACGAGCCCACCCGCGGCGGCAAGCTCCGCGACCGTTTCTGATCCGGGTGCTGGCCTTCCCTGGGCGAGATGGGTCATACCCGAGATGGAGACGAGCAGAAGGGTCAGCCCAATGGCCACCCGCCCATTGCGGTAGACGCTCGAGGGGTGCCGGAACAACCACACTGCCAGGGCGATCAAAATCACGGGGAGCGCAAACGCGAGTCGTCCCAGCAATCCGCCCACGGTGAAAGTATCAAGAACTTGCGCCCAGGTTTGGTTGTAGTTGAACCATTCCACGACAATTCCCGCAAGGGCGAAAAGCAGCAACCCGAAAGGAATCCCATCGCGTCGGTATTCCTTGGCCAGTGGCTCTGCGGAAAAAACCCGGAAGCCTTGGCCAACAAATCCCGCAAGACCCATCCACCCTGTGACCAGCACGGAGGGGCCCCCTGTTGCCTGAGGGGTGACGACTCGGCTTCGGGGCGCACGTTTGGTCGCAGAAGATGCGGTCGAGGCCTTCGAAGAGGTCGAGCCGCGAGCACGCGAGGAAGGGCTTCTAGCAGCCATAGCCCCACGCTACCCGGCATTTTGGCGCGAATCGGGCAGCGAAACACAGGCCACCGGTTGTGGACAGAACACCTCACAAAAAACCCCAACCACGGATACCCAATAATTACGGTGACACCGCCTCAGTACCGTTACCGCAGAGCCATGATGTAAAGCCGGAACGATGGCCTGGTCCAAAAACTATCCGAGCTATCTGCGCGGCCACGGATGCGAACCACGCATCCACTCGATAGTGTGTTAATTATGAGCGAGTGGAATTACACCCAGTGCGCCAAACCCTTCGCCTCTGTGGACGATGCCCGAGAGTACCTTCACGCAAAAGATTTTGCCGGCTGGATTCTTCAACGCGATGAAGGCTTCTCTGCTGTCTGCCCCGCCTATCCCGAGGGCTACTACCCTGACGCCACCGTCGTCGAAGAGGTCAATAACTCCCGTGACGAAATGGGAACAGAGAAAACGCGCAAGCCTTCCCTTCAGTGCTGCTAGAGCGCCCTCGGCAGGAGTCGAACCTGCGACCAAAAGATTAGAAGTCTTCTGCTCTATCCGCTGAGCTACGAGGGCTAGCGTGGAAAAAATCCACCCCTAGAAGTGTACAGGCGGTCAAAAAACAGACTTCCCGTACTCACGGCAACGCCGCATATTCGTGGAGCATTCCGCTTACAGGTTTTTCAAAGCTGACCGGTGTGTACTCATATCGTGAATTCTTCAATAAGACCCCGTACCCCTTTCTCCGGCGCAATCACGATCACCGTGGGGTTGCTGGCGTTATCCGCGTGCACGACCAGCGTCAGCATGGGCGACGCTGGTTATGCCTCCTCCGGATCGGGAGAAAATGCCGCCTCGAACTACTCGCAACAGGACATTATGTTTGCCCAGATGATGATTCCCCACCACGAACAGGCACTGGACATGAGTGTGTTGGCTCTTGCCACTTCCACCAACGAAGACGTCCTTGACCTAGCCCAGCGCATCTTTGACGGTCAAGGGCCCGAAATTGAGCTCATGCAGAGCTGGATAGACAGCGGCGCGCGCGATGGTGGCATGAGCCATGAGATGCCAGACGGCACCATGATGGACGACGGCATCATGGGCGGGGGCGTGATGGAAGGAATGGTCTCAGACGAGGGTATTGCCGAGCTTTCTTCCCTGGAGTCGCCAGAATTTGACAGGCTGTTCTTAGAGCTCATGATTGGCCACCACGAGGGAGCCTTAGCCATGGTCCAGATGATTGAGAGTTCGGACAACGCGGAAGTTCAAGCACTTGCCCAAGAAATAGCGGCAGCCCAGGAGGCTGAGATTGCGCAGATGAAGCTCGTGTTAGAAGGCCTCGATAATGCTTAGAGCCCTCGGCTTGGGTGTCGCGGTCGCCCTCTTGAGTTCAGGATGTTCGACCGACACAGGCGCGACGTCTCTGGACCAGTTAGAACACGTCCACAGTGTTGAAACCGACGGAGAACAGGTTTTTCTCGCGAGTCATCATGGTTTGTATACGTGGACAGACGAATCCTGGCGCCTTGTGGGGGAAGAATTTGACGTCATGGGTCTCACCATTGATGACGGTGTTTTTTATGCCAGTGGACATCCAGGTCCCACGCAGGATCTGCCGAACCCTCTGGGAATTCTGGTGTCCTCTGACGCCGGCAAGACGTGGACCCCCGAATCTCTCACAGGTGAAGTCGACTTTCACCTGTTGGAAGCCGTGGGGGCTTCCAGGGTAGGTGTTGCCGCAAACTACGGAGCGGTCGTTGGATCAGTAGATGGGGGCATGACGTGGTCCACCCTCGACGTTCCTAGCCTCACAAGTATGAGCCTTAACCCGGCAAACGGAGCGGAAATACTCCTTGTCTCCGAGGGGCTTCTTCACCTCTCGACGGACGCAGGGCAAAATTTTCAACAAACTAACGCTCCTCTGGGAATCCTCACCGTGGAGTGGTCCGATACCTCAATCTTCGTGGCATCTGATTCTGCGGTGTTCCGCAGCTCCAGCACAGATGGTCCCTTTACCGCGCTTGCCGAGTCCTTTACCAACGTAAGCAATATGGCGGCACACGGCACCAAAGTCGTCGTCATGGACGAAGAAGGAATTCATGTCTCCGACAACGGCGGAGAGTCTTTCACTCTTCTTCCCTGAGCATCTCGAATACCCCTCTGCGTCCAGTAGGGACACACGTATGGCATTTCATCCCTTGCCGACACCGCGAGGGCCACTCAATAACAGTGTGCCCCAGTGACCAAGAAAGCGCGAGAGCATCGATTCCTCTCCGGTCGAGTGGTGGATAAGCTCGCCTTCAGCCGGAAAGCATCTACACGCCGAATCGGCGCAGCATTTGTTCCCCTAAGGCTGGTGCGGGATGGTGGGGAAAGGTTGACTCGGATACTTCCACTTGTTGAGCGCGGTGGTTATCGTGTGCGCCGATTTTTCGTGGCGCGAACTATCCCGTCGATGGAGTCCATTGCTGCGAACAGCAGAACTATGGCGATCACTATCGAGTTGACAACTCCGACCCCAGCGGGCCATTCGATGGCATCAAAATAGTCCGCGTTCAGGAGCCGTCCGCTTGCCGCCAGCCAGACCACGGGCACCGCAAACAGCACGTCAAGAATCACCGTCGCAATTGCGTTCGATACCGACCATCCTGTGTAGTAGGAGAACACGTGGAAGCTAATGCTCACAAACGCGTAAAAAAGAGCAATATAGAAAGCACCCGATTCCCACAGGCCAGTAGCGATGGGACCCATGCGAGAGCCGTCTGCAGCCTCCACCCCAGCGATGGTCTGTGCCGCGACAAGTGCGCCGGCAATAAGGAGTGTGAAAACAACGCCCCCGATGAGCTCCGTGAAGTAATTGCGCTTGTCCAGTACCTCTGGAAGGGATGCCGGGTTCCACACGGCAGAGCGCTTTGACCGCCTCGTGCGCTCGATGACGGCAAATACGAGTGTCGTGAAAAAGGCCAAAGACATCGCCGTCTCGAGCGCACCGTAGAGCGCGCCACCGAGCGTGTCGAGCGCCGATGAGCCGGTAACGAAGTTCACGACACCACTGAACAAAAACCAGATGGGGACAACCGTGGAGAGCAGAACACTCAGCACCCGGATGTAATCGAGGTACAGTTCAGGCCCGATGAGATACGTGGGCCGTTCGGAGTACCTGGCGCCGAGGCGTCGTGGCGCGCCGAGTTCGGCGAGCACATCATGTTCCGCGGTCGGCGCATCTGCGCCTGCCCCAAGGCGATCCTCGATTGCGTCCTCAATCGACGTGCGCAGTTCGGCTTCGATGTCGGTGCGTTGACGCGCGGGCACGCCACGCAGCGCCTCCGCAACGTAGCGATCGGTCAAAGTGGATGCTGTGGTGGTCATGAGTTCTCCATCAGGGTTTGAAAGGCTGCGCCCAGTTTGTTCCAGTCGGTGGTGAGGGCAGCAGCGAGCGCAGCCCCCTCAGAGGTTGTCCGGTAAAATTTTCGCGGTCGCGCTTCGTCGGTGTTCCATTCGCTGGTGACGAGGCCCTGTTTTTCCAGCCGCCGCAGCAGCGGGTACAGCGTGTTGGCATCGACACCGAACCCGGCCTTCTCGAGCGCGGTGAGAAGTGCGTACCCATAGTTAGGGTTTGCCAGCATCAGCAAGCACGCAAGAACCACTGTTCCGCGCCGCAGCTCTTGCCGGTGGGTAGCAAATTCATCATCGTTGAGCATCGCCTTACGTTACTGCGCGTTCCACACTGATTGGGTGCGCGTGCGCCAGTGCGGGGTCCTCGGACCGGCGCCACGTAATCAAACAGAAAAGTATTGCCAGCAACAGGGCAATCTCAATGACCGAGAAAAAGAGGTACACGGGGGTGGGTGGGGTGCCAAGGAAAAGGCTCGCCCCCTGCACGGCAATCATCGCAACCGACGCCGTTGCGTTGAGCCCGCGATTGAGCCCCCTTTTCAACAGACGAGACAACAACACCATGGCGATGGGAATCTGCATCAGCACGCCTGCGGCCACAAGAGCACTCGGGCTGAACGGCAGTCCTCCGAGTGAGCCGTTTTGAAGGGCAATGAGGTGGGCCGGATCGTTAAGACCCAACACATCGCAGTAAAGGTAATTGAGCGTGAGCACGATCCAGAGCGTTGAGAGCAGCACTGGTCGCTCAAGACGGTTGACGTTATTCATCAAGGGACTCCTTTAGGTTGAGGTTCTCACCACGGTGAGGACTGGTTACACTATACTGTGCAACAAACACTATTGTGCCACAAGGAGAAGAGCAGATGCAGGCAATCACCCAGCAGGTTTATGGGGACTCCGACACACTCGAGGTCTCAGATCAGCCCATCCCCACGCCCCAAGGAGACGAGGTACTTATTCGAGTGCACGCAGCATCCATCAACGCAGCCGACTGGCTTTTGATGCGCGGAGAGCCCTACATGATTCGCCTGGCATTCGGTCTGCGCGGCCCACGTGTGGCTATCAAGGGAAGAGACGTCGCAGGGACCGTCGAAGCAGTGGGGCCCTCCACGCGACACCTCTCCGTCGGCGATGAAGTGTACGGCGAAGTCAGCGCGGGAAGCTTTGCGCAGTACACGGTGGCGAGTGAAACCGTCCTCGCCCGCAAGCCCCACACCATCAGCTTTGAGCAAGCGGCTGCGGTCCCCGTCGCCGCGACAACCGCGCTGCAAGCCATCCGTGATGCCGCGAAGGTAAAACCGGGTGACCGAGTGCTCGTAAATGGGGCATCAGGGGGCGTGGGGTCCTTCGCCGTTCAGCTAGCAAAAGCCTTTGGAGGAGATGTGACTGCAGTGTGTAGCACTCGCAACGCAGCGCAAGCTCGCGTCCTCGGTGCCAACAAAGTGATCGACTACCGCACTAGCAACTTCACCACCACCGCTGACCGCTACGACGTAATTATTGACCTTGTCGGCAATCATTCACTCCACGAGTACCGTCGGGTTCTTACGCCAAAGGGAACCCTCGTGCTCGCGTCTGGCACGGGTGGTCGGGTGCTCGGCCCGCTGGGTCGGATGCTGGCGGCAGTGATTCAGGGCGCGTTCACGAGCCAGCGACTTGTGCCCCTCGCTTCGTCCCCTCGCTCTGCAGACCTCGATGTCCTTCGCGAACTGATCGACGCTGGAACCCTCACGGCCTCGATTGAAAAAACTTACCGACTCACCGAAACCGCGGCAGCGTTGCGTTACTTCGGGGAGCAACACGCGCAAGGCAAGATTG
>Ga0209284_10004908_pt1 | contig 14481 bp, 13 predicted proteins | sample FRY03_FD_187211 | JGI IMG/M metagenome (GOLD analysis project Ga0209284, IMG submission 187211) | Freshwater microbial communities from Lake Fryxell liftoff mats and glacier meltwater in Antarctica - FRY-03 (SPAdes) (version 2) | ecosystem: Environmental > Aquatic > Freshwater > Ice > Glacier... | reverse complement strand
ATAATAAAGTATACGGCAAAAGTCCCCGGCACTTTCTGTCCAAGCGAGTCTGTATTCTGTAATTCAGGCAGCGAAGTTCGTGAAGTGCCGGGGACTTGTGGATACTTATTTTCTTGGAATCGCCTTATCCAATACCCAATCTCAAATCCCTGCCACATGCCGTTCCACCTGCTCCGGGAAAAACCGTACCAGACTCTCCGCCAGCAACGGCGCGGCCATCCCCAGCCCGCAAGCGCTGATGGCCTTCATCACCCCGCCGATTTCGTACACTTCGCCCGTCCACAGGGCGATGTCGTCGGGACCGGCTGTGCCTGCCAGCCGCTCGGCCAAGCGTTGGGTTCCAATGCGACAGGGGAAACATTTGCCGCAGGATTCGTGGGCGAAGAATTCCATCCCGACGCGGGCAACTTCCACAATATCCCGGCTGTCGTCGAAGGCCATCATTCCCGCCGCGCCCAGCATCGAGCCGTGGCTGCGCGCGCTGGCTTCGTCCAGTGTCAGCGTTTCCAGCGCGTCGCCCGCCAAGAAACCGCCGGAAATACCCGCCATTGTGATGGCCTGAATTGTGCGTCCCGACAGTGGACCGCCCGCCCAGTCGAAGAGCAGCGTCTTCAGCGGCAGGCCAAAGGGGACTTCGTAGTTGCCGGGCCGCTGCACATCCCCGGAGAGGCTGATGAGCTTTGTGCCTGCGTGTTCGCCCAACCCCAGCCCCCGATACCACTCGCCGCCTTTGCGTAGAATCTGCGGCACAGAGGCCAGCGTCTCCACATTGTTGACAGCCGTGGGCAGGTCGTCGTAGCCGTGGGTGACGGGATAGGGCGGGCGGTTGCGGGGGAAGGGGTGCTTGCCCTCCAGGCTATTGAGAAGCGCGCCCTCCTCGCCACAGATATACGCGCCCCCACCCCGGCGCAGATAAATGTGAAAGTTGAAATCGCTGCCCAAAATGTTGTCGCCCAGAAAACCCGCCTCTTCCGCCGCGGCAATCGCCCCGGCCAGCCGGTCATGCGTTTCGGGATATTCGTAGCGCAGATAGAGAAAACCCCGCGTGGCGCCCGTGGCGTAGGCGGCAATCGTCATTCCTTCCAGCACGGCGAAAGGGTCGTAATCCATCAGCGCCCGATCTTTGAAGCAGCCCGGCTCGCCCTCGTCCGCGTTGCAGACAATCGTTTTGGGACCATTCGGTGCATCGGCCACACCCTGCCATTTGACACCAGTGGGGAAGCCAGCGCCGCCCCGCCCGGCCAGTTTGCTCTCCCGCACAGTTTCAATCACATCCGTGGGTATCATTTCTGTAACAGCTTTTGTCAATCCCGCATAGCCACCCGTGCGCCGATAGCCGTCCAGCGTGGCCCGATCTATTTCCCGGATGTGGCGAAATGCGCACTCTTCCACACCGCCGGGATTGGGCGCGGGCAGGGGGGACGCGGCGCGCCGTTCCAACTGGCCCGGCCCTTTTGCCACAAATGTCTCGTGGCCGATGAGAACGGGAACCGGATCGTCACAGCGCCCGGCACAGGCCATCGCCGTCGCGCCGGGCAGACTCTCCAAAATTGCCTGGCTGCCCCGCTGGCAGCAGACCGGCCCTGTGCAGACGCGCGGGCTGGCCTGCCCCGGTGCTTCTCTGGCAAAGTGGTGGTAAAATGTGACGGTTCCGTACAGATCGGCCAGAGGAATGCGCATCTCTTTGCCGATGGCGCTGATGGCCTGATCGGTGATATAACCGTCCCGGTCGTGAAAGGCGTGCAGAAGTGGAAGCAGAGGTGCAGGTTCATTCCGCCAGAGGTCGATCAGCGTCAGATCGGCTGGCCCAGCTACAATGTAATCAGCTACAAACATCGGGTGCTCCGGGGAAGTGTAGGGTGCTACTGCGGTTCAACGTTACGGGCTGGGCACAGTGTAACAAAGAACAATAGCCCTGTCCAGAGGCTCGTGGATCAAACTCGATTTTCACAGTCGAAAGTGCTGGTGGTACAGTATTGCCACTGGTGGTACAGTATTGCCACTGGTGGTACAGTATTGCCACTGGTGGTACAGTATTGCCACTGGTGGTACAGTATTGCCACCCCCCTGCTCGAAGCCAGCGACGAGTTGAATCACTGCCCTTTTGTCGTACATCTGGCCCAGGGCAACACTGAGCGTTCATTCGTGAAACCATTTGTTTCGTTGCAATTATGTAGCGTTCAACGGGATGCTGAAAAATTTGGACGCAGATTTGCGCTGACAAACGCAGATTTTTTCTCTGGATCGGCGTCCATCTGCGTGAATCAGCGTCCCCTATCGTTTTTTATCATCCGATTGATCATCACGGTTTCGTTGCAATTACTTGCCATTTGTGGCAAGATAACGCCATGAAATTCCAAGACCTGCTGACAATTGCTGGAAACGAACCGATAATTGAATCATCTCTCCTGCTGGCTGGGGATGTGCAGCCGGGTGATGTGCATCGCCAACTCTCTCGCTGGCGAGACGCTCGTTTGCTCCATCAATTGCGCCGGGGTCTCTATTTGCTGGCCGAGCCTTATCGCAAACAGACGCCCCATCCCTTTGCCGCGGCGAATCTTCTTCAGCGTCCTTCCTATGTAAGTTGCCAGAGCGCCCTGGCCTGGTATGGGTTGATTCCCGAATATGTGCCGTCGGTGGTCAGCATTACAACGGCACGCACGGGGGAATGGCAGACGGAATTGGGCACGTTTCTCTATCGTCACGTGAAAAATGAACTGTTCTGGGGCTACCGTTCCGTGGAAGTGATGCCCGGCCAAAAAGTATTTTTGGCTACCCCGGAAAAAGCCCTGCTCGATCTGATCTATCTTCAGCCGGGAGCGGACGATGCGGACTATCTGGCCGAATTACGTCTGCAAAACTGGGAACAGATGGACCTGACGAGGCTATCCCAAATGGCAGTGCAGAGCGGTTCGGCCAAACTGCGCCGGGCCGTGTCCCGATTGGCGGTTCTGGCCGATACAGAAACGGGTATGTACGAGACTCTATGAAAGACTTTCTACGCCAGTTAGTCGGTGACGCCTCTATCGCCCGCCAAGGCCGCAACGTCGTCCGGGAATATCTACAGGCTCGTCTTCTACAAGCCTTGCAGCACAGCGGGGCCATGATTCCCCTTGCCTTTCACGGAGGCACGGCCTTGCGCTTTCTCTACGCAATTCCCCGCTACTCGGAAGACCTGGATTTTGCCCTGGAGCAGCACACAGAACTCTACGACTTCCGCAAATATCTACGCGCTGTCCAGGGGGAATTGCAGGCCGAGGGGTATCAGATAGACATTCGCGTCAACGACAGCCGGATTGTCCACAGCGCCCTGATCCGTTTTCCTGGCCTGCTCTATGAACTCGGTCTTTCTCCTCATTCGACCGAAGTGCTGGCGGTCAAAATAGAAGTGGACACAAACCCTCCGTCAGGCGCAGGTCTGACCACAACAGTTGTGCGCCGCCACATACTGCTCAATCTTTCTCATCACAATCGGTCGTCGTTGTTGGCGGGCAAACTCCACGCGGTTCTACAGCGATCCTATGCCAAAGGCCGGGACATCTACGATCTGCTCTGGTATCTGAGCGATCCGAATTGGCCTGAGCCAAATCTGGCACTATTGAACAACGCCCTTGCGCAGAGTGATTGGAGCGGCGCTGAAGTCACAGAGGCAAATTGGCGTCAGATTGTCTGGGAACGTCTGGTCGGGCTGGACTGGTCGTCGATTGTTCAGGATGTGCGCCCCTTCCTGGAACGCGAAGCAGAGATTGAGTTGCTGACTCCAGTCACTTTTTCCCAATTGTTGGGGATTCGTGGGCTATGAACGGCGTAAGACAAGCCCGCCGACCCCTTGTCGTCTATTCCCTTTTAGCTGCGTTTTTCTATGCGCCCATCCTTCTCGGACTGCGCACCTTCCCCGATGGCGATTTCACCCACCACTTCCTCCCCTTCAGCCTCTTCCAGCAGAGCGAATGGCTGGCTGGGCGCTGGCTGCCCGTCTGGAACCCGTACACCTACGGAGGCCATCCCTTTCTGGCCGACATACAGGCAGCGGTCTTTTACCCATTGGGTGATCTGCTGCTTCTGCTCACACTCCCTTTCACCTCACCCGCAGCCCGGCTCTATTTCTTGCAGGTCGAGGCCGTGCTGCATATTGCGCTGGCCGGTTTTTTCACCCATTTGCTCGTCCACCGCTTGACCAACAACCGACAGGCCGCCTTCACCGCCGGCGCACTCTTCGCCCTCTCCGGCTATCTGACCGGCTACCCGCCTCTGCAACTGGCAATCCTGCGCACGGCCATCTGGCTGCCGCTGATCCTCTGGCTGGTTCTGCGTGCATTTGACGAACCGTCCCGCTGGCGCTGGTGGATCGCCGCGTCGGCAGCCTGGGCCACAGCCTTTCTGGCGGGCCATCCCCAGACATTCCTGCACCTGAGCTACGCTGTCGTCGGGTGGACGGGGTGGCTTCTATTGCAACAAATTTCAACGCAAAGATGCAAAGATGCAAAGACGCAGAGCGCAACTCGCAACTCGCATCTCGCATCTCGCATCTTTGCCTTCCTCCTTTTAACTTTTGCCTTTTCTTCTGCCCAGCTTCTCCCCAGCCTGGAATTCGCCCGTCTCAGCGTGCGCGCCAGCGTGGACTACGCCTACATCAGCGGCGGTTTTCCCCTGCAAGACCTGTGGCAGATGCTTCTTCCCGGCATCCTCACCCAATTCTCACCCCTTTTCATCGGTATTCCCGGTCTCCTTCTCGCCTTTCTCTCCCTTCCCCGCCGACGCCCCATTCACAACTCACCATTCACAATTCACAACTCACCATTCACAATTCGTAATTCACTATTTTTCTGGCTTTTAGCTGCCCTCGCTCTCCTCCTCTCCCTGGGCGAAAACGGCTTTCTCTACCCTCTCTTCTATCGCTACGCGCCGGGCTGGAACCTCTTCCGTGGGCAGGAACGGTCGGCCTATCTGGTCACCTTTGGGCTATGCGTGCTGGCGGGCTACGGGATGGCTGCGCTGCCCGGATTGAGCTTGCGAATCCGGCGGCTGGCCGCAACCGGACTGCTGGCTGTCGTCGGAATGGGGATATTCCTTTTTGGCTTCGTCTGGCAGGTGAACGGGCGCGGCGCGCTGGCTGGCAGCGATTTTCTGGGCGTTGCGCTCCTTTCCGCGCTGGTGGCGCTGGGCGTTGCCTGGCTGCTCTGGCAAAAGGGATGGGAGACGCGCCGCGGGTGGGCGTTGGTCGCCCTCGGGGTGGCTGTACTCGTTTGGGCCAACGGCGGGACAAATCTGGACATTTTCGGCCCTGCCCGCAAGACGCTGCCCGCGCCGGAAGTGGCGGCTATACAAGCCGCGGCTATACAAGCCGTGGCGGTTCAAGCCGTGGCGGTTCAAGCCGTGGCGGTTCAAGCCGTGGCTGTCCAGGCCGTAGCAGATGGCGGACGAGTCTACAACGAATACCGGGTCTACGAGGATTACGGGATGTCCATCGCCGCCGAAGATGTGTGGGGGAGCAGCCCCCTGCGCTTGGCCCGCTACGCAGCGCTTTTCGACAATTTCCCCCTGGAGCGGATGTGGCAACTGCTCGGCGTGGAAACCGTCCTCACCTGGCGGCGGGAACTGCCCGTCCCATCGGAACTGTTGGCCGAATTTCCCCAGGCAACTGACACCACATTCCTGCACCGGCTGGCCGAACCCAATCCCCGCGCCTGGCTTGTGCAGGATGTGCAAGTGGCCGACGACACCACCGCCCTGGCCCTTCTGGCTGATCACAACTTTGACCTAACCCGCACAGCCATCATCCCGCCAGACGCTGGCTACGCGCCCAGCGCCACCATCCCATCACCCCAGCAACCCAGCATCCAGTGGGAGCGCCCTGCCCCCAATCGTCTCCACTTCACCCTTTCCAACAACCCCGGCGGCCTGCTCGTCATCAGCGAAAACTGGCTACCCGGCTGGCGTGTCCACTCCCAAACCGCCAATAGCAATTCGCTATTCCCTCTCCTGCGCGCCGATCTGGCCCTCCTGGCCCTCCCGATCCCCCCCGGCGATCTTTCGTTCGATCTCGTCTACTGGCCCACCTCTTTGCATTGGGGTCTCGCCATCACCGGCAGCGCGCTGCTTCTCATTCTCATCGGATTCCTCTATCGCCGCCGGAGAGCGTCTGATGCACCCCGGACGTAACCGTTCTGCTTATTAGAGGAGGACGCAGATGACGCTGAAAGGTCTGATTGCCGCTGAGAAAATCAGCGCAGATCAATGCAAATCATGAGAATCTGCGTCCGCTTTCTTGTCCAGATGAACGATCACTCCAGGATTTCTCGTTGACAACTCCGGTCAGTTCACCTACACTGAACACGCTCTGAAAGAGGGTGTGTATCAATTCATCCGCCCAGGACCTTCCCATCTTCGTGGAGAGATCGGGCGATAATCAGACAGGAAAGGGGTTTGCGTGATGGCGAAATTTGAAGGCATATTCCCGGCGATAATAACGCCGATGACAGCCGATGGGGCGCTGGACGAGGCGGCCTATCGCCAGGTGATGGAATTCAACATCCAGGCCGGTGTACACGGCTTCTGGGTGGCGGGCGGCACAGGCGAAAGTGTGCTGCTGGAGGACGAGGAAAACCGGCGCATTGCCGAGATTGTGGCGGACCAATCCCAGGGCCGCATCGCCAATATTATGCACGTGGGCGCGCCGACCACTTTGCGCTCGGCCCGGCTGGCCGAACACGCGGCCAAAGCCGGTGTGGAGGCTATCTGCTGTGTGCCTCCCTTTTTCTATCGCCAAAGCGATGAAGCGATTGTCGAGTATTACCGGGTGGTGGCAGACGCCGCGGACCTGCCCCTCTTTGTCTACAATCTGCCCCAATCCACCGGCGTCGAAATTACGCCACAACTCATGCGCAAGATTCAAGAGGGGGTTCCCCAACTGGCCGGGCTAAAGCATTCGGCCCCGTACATCCCGTATGTGCGCGATTTTGCCAAGATGGGGCTGGCCTGTTTTGTCGGCAATTGCCGCCTGATGCTGCCCGCCCTGACGATTGGCGCGGTGGGCTGTGTGGATGGCCCGCCCAATATGGCCCCGGAGCGCTGGGTCGCTCTCTGGAACGCTTACCGTTCGGGCAACTTGAAAGAGGCCGAGGTCGCCCAGGAATACGCTTCCCAGGTGGCCGATCTGATTCAGCCGTTCCGCTTCCACGCCATTGCCAAAGCCATTCTCGGCGCTCGGTTGGGCATCGACTGCGGCGACCCGCGACCGCCCGGACAAGCGTTGACGCCGGATGAACGGGCCGCGCTTCTGAGCAGAGCGGCTGAGATTGGGCTGTTATAGGGAGATGTTCGCCAAAGAGCGCTTGGAGGTCTTCCAGGCCGCGAAAGAGGCAGCCATTCCCGCGCTGGTGGTGGAGAAGCCTCTGGCTATCCAGTGGGAGGACTATCTGGCGATTCAGCCGTTTGTCCGTACCAGCAAAGTCAAAATTGCCGTCAACCACCAACTCCACTTTCACCCCCGGCGGGCTGCTCTGCAACGGCTGGTGTTGCAGGGCGGCATTGGCGACATCCGCTTTGTGGACGCCCGCACATCCACCGGCACGTCATCGATCACAAAACTGTGGCTCTTTGGGATTTCAGGGGGCTGACAAGAAAACCCCACCCTAACCCTCCCCAGCTTGGGGAGGGAACTCTTCTCCCGTTGACAAATTCCCTCGTTGACAAATTCCCTCGTTGACAAATTCCCTCGTTGACGAATTCCCTCGTTGACGAAATGACGGCTCCTCCCCCAGCATGGGGGAGATTGGGTGGGGGTAAAATTTGTCAATCCCCCCGAAATCCTGTTGAACCTGATTTTTATGGATTGGGAAAATAATCCAATTTCTGTGGGCGTTTATTTCGCTCTCACCCCAGCAGGTGGTATACTTCTGCCTACTATATTCTACCCACGCAATTTTGCAATAGCCCCCCTTGCAACAGCGAAATCTTTTGTAGATCAGATGGAAGTTCGACCTCTCAAAGGGGTCAATCTTCCGAAGCTCCCGGAAAATTCATTTACAATATACCCAGCGAACACTTTCATAATCACAAGGACAAGGAGAAACAATGTTAAACAAACCAGAGTCGGGGGGTGGCAGTGATCTACCGCCCGTATCCGAGTACATCGACGCACTTTCCAGGTGGGCTTCCAGGCGGCGAGGCAGCTTTTCCCTTCTCGTCTTTCTCGCCGTCCTGCTCTTGTGGATGGCAACGGGCATCTATGCCGTGCAGCCGGGCGAGGAGGGCGTTGTACGGACCTTTGGCCGCTTCACAGGCGTGACCACATCCGGTCTCAACTATCACCTGCCTTCCCCCATCCAGCAGGTGACGATTGTCAATGTAGCCAGCATCCGCCGGGCCGAGATCGGCTTCCGCAGTTCGGCCACCCAACGCCAGGATGTGTTGGGCGAGGCTCTGATGCTGACTGCCGACGAGAATATCGTCAAAGTCGAACTCCTGGTCCAATACCGCATTGCCAATTCCCGAGATTTCGTCTTCAACGTACAAAACCCAGAGGATGTACTGCTGACGAGCGCCGAAGTGGCCCTGCGCGATACGGTTGGAAAGATGAGCATCGATGCTGTGATCACAGAAGAACGGGCCAAGGTCCAGGATCAGACACGGGTTATTCTGGCCCAACTGATGGAAGGCTACGGCACGGGCATTCAGATCACCGATGTGCGGCTCCAGGGCGCAGACCCGCCTGAAGAGGTGAGCGACGCTTTTCAGGAGGTTGTGCGTGCATTGGCCGACAAAGAACGGCTGATCAATGAATCCCAAGCCTATCAGAACGATATTGTGCCCCGTGCGCGTGGCAACAAACAGAAGCTGATCGAAGAGGCTGATGCCTTCAAACAGCAGCGGGTCTTGCGGGCTACAGGCGATGCGGAACGTTTCCTCTCCATTCTGCAGGCCTACCGTCTGGCCCCGGAGGTGACACGCGAGCGTATGCACATCGAGGCGCTGGAAGATGTTCTGCAAAAAGTGCAGCTAACCCTCCTGGACGCCGATGCCGTCGGTGGACAGGTGCTACCTTTCTTGCCCCTCAAGGGTTTGGACGGTTCCACCCCAGCCGCTATAGACACCACTCCGGAAGGAAATTGATCCCATGTCAACACGAATGCTGAACATCGGAGTTGTCCTCCTCGCCATTGTTCTGATCGTCGGTCTGCAAACCATTTTTGTTGTCGATGAGACAAAACAGGCAATTATCCTCCAATTTGGCGATCCTGTCGCCATCTACCAGGCGCCTGGGATACATGTGAAGATTCCCTTTGCCCAGGCGATCACCTATTTTGACAAACGTGTGCTCTCCAGCGACGCCCTGCCTCAGGAATATTTGACTGTCGGCAAGAAACGGCTGGTGGTCGATCACGTGACGCGGTGGCAGATCATTGACCCGCTCCTCTTCTTCAAGGCTGTGCGCACAGAAGCGGGCGCGCGGGCACGTCTGGATGACATTGTTTTTTCCGAAATCCGCCGGGAGTTGGCGACCTCTAATTTTGAGGATGTGGTCTCCTTCGAGCGCGACAATATTATGAAACGAGTGACTGAATCCGCATCGGCGACCGCCGCTGAGTACGGCATCCAAGTGGTCGATGTACGCATCAAGCGCGCTGATCTGCCCGAAGAGGTGGAGCAGAGCGTCTTCGACCGGATGCGGGCAGAACGTCAGCGGGAATCGTCCCTTTTCCGTGCCGAAGGCGAAGAGCAGGCCAATATCATCCGGGCCAAAGCGGACAGAGACAGCACAGTCATTCTGGCCGAAGGCTACCAAGTTTCCCAGGCCCTGCGTGGCGAAGGCGAGGCCGAAGCCATCGCCGTCTATGCGGCTGCGTTGGGCGAGGATTTGGAGTTCTACGCCTTCTCGCGCCGCCTGGATTCCTATGCCACGATTCTCAAATCCGGCGACAGCCTGATCATTCCAGCCGGGTCGGATTTCTTCCGCTATCTACAAAGCAGCGCTCTGCCAGTTGAGGCGCCTGCGGGGGAATAAGCACGTCTTTTTGCATTTCGCACGCGAAGGCGCGAAGCCGCGAAGGAGTTTTTCTTCGCGGCTTCGCGCCTTCGCGTGCGGCAAAAGTAGGAAGTGTTAGGTTTAGAAAAGCATCTTCTTATCCACCACATTGCGCAGCGGTTCGCCCGCCAGATAGCGGCGCAGATTGTCTGTCACTGTATCGATCCGCCGCTGGGCCACGTGGGGATTGATGGCAGCCACGTGGGGCGTCAGGAGCACATTTTCCATCATCCAGAGCGGGTGATCCGCGGGCAGGGGTTCGATTTCGTAGACATCCAGCCCCGCACCGGCAATGCGCCCGGCCTGCAACGCCTCCACCAGTGCGTCCAGTTTCACCACTACGCCCCGGCTGATGTTGATGAGGAAAGCGCTTGGCTTCATCAGCCCGATCTCCGCTGCGCCGATCAGCCCGACGGTGGCGGGTGTCTGGGGCACACAACTGACGACGAAATCCGATTGGGCCATCAGATCGTGCAGCCGATCGGCGGGCCAGAGTTCGTCCACAAAATCGGGCTTGTCACCGGGCCGGGCTTCGGTGGCGATCACCCGCATTCCGTGGGCCTTGCCCCGCTCGGCCAGGTCCGTGCCGATGCCCCCCAGCCCGATAATCCCCAGCGTGCAGTCGGCCAGGTGACGCACAGGCGCGCCTTTGCTCCACTCCCCCGTCATCTGCCGCCGAAAATAGATGTGAAAACCGCGGGCAAACATCAAAATATAGGTCATCGCGTGGTCGGCAATCATATCGTTGTAGATTTTCGCCATATTGCTGACGACGACAGGACTCTCCGCCAGTTCAGAAAACATATAATTTTCCAGCCCGGCGATGGGCGTTTGCAGCCATTTGAGTTTGAATGCCTGGGCCAGCAGGGCGGGCGTCAGGTTGCCGTACATCGCTTCGGCCTCGCCAATCGCAGAGAGCGCTTCGGCCTCGGATTGGGCGTTGACAATCTCCGCGCCTTCGGAAACAGCCTGCACTTGCGCCAGTTCGTCGGCGCGCAGGGCGGGATAGATGAGTAAATTCATAGAGAGTACTCCGTGTGATGGTGTGATAGTAGGGTGATGGGATGATGGGGGGCGTGCAATGCGCCATCCCGTCAGCCCATTATCTTTTGTCGTTGGGTCGCATATTTGTCGGAACTCATCAGTTCGGCAATCTCTACCCGCGCCCCGCCCAACTCGTCGGAGATGTTGGCGGCGATCACAGCGGCCAGACTGTTCATTGCATCGCTGAAAGACGAGCGCACCAGCTCCTGGCGCTTTTCCGCCACGGCGCGCACAAAAGCGGCGGCGATTTCGTAGGTGGTGTTCTTTGTGTTCTTGCCGTGGAGCAGATGGCGCACTGCTTCCGGTGCAGGATTCTGGGCGGGTGGGTAGTCGCCGTCGTAGCGGAAAGCGGTCAGATTGTCCCGCTCCAACGCTACCCGGCCTTCGTTCCACAACACCTGATGGTCCAGATGGCTGGCGAAGACCCGGCGCAGACGGGAGAGGGTCATCACCCCCACCGCGCCATTGGCAAAGCCGAAGTTGGCGCTGTAGGCGTAGGGGTTGTCCGCGCCGTCGAAAATCTCGGCGGGCGGGCGCTGGATGTACTGGGCCTGCACCCACTCCACATCGCCGAACCAGTAGCGCCAGAGATCGAGCGGATGGATGCCTGCTTCCACGACTGTGCCGCCGGACCAGGCCCGGTTGGCCGTCCACACCCGGTTGCTGGGGCCGCCGACGGTCTCGGTGAAGGTGTGCTTGACGCTGTGGGATTCCAGCGGCGCGTGGAGGGTATAGCAGGCCATCACCACCGGCTTGTCGGCCAGAAAGTCATGCAGCGCCTCGTGCTGGCTGTCGTAGCGCTGCTGAAAACCGACCGTCGAGATGATGCCCGCATCCCGGATGGCGTTGTCCATCTCAATCGCCTCGTCCAGAAAAAGGCTCATCGGCTTTTCCACAAAGAGATGGATGCCGGCCTTCGCCGCGTCCACCACTTCGCCTTTGTGAACGTTGGGCGGGATGGCGATGTACAACGCGTCCAGCAGATCGGCGTTGATCAGCGAACGGGTGTTTGTCGTGCGTTCGATGGATTCCGCGGGCAATCCAGGCACGTATTGGCCCAGTTTTTCCGGCGTCAGATTGGCGGCGAAGGCATCGCCCAGCGCGACAATTTCCAGCGCGCCTTCCTGCTGCAACTGCCAGAGAGCGGCCAAATGTTGCAGGCCGCGCTGGCCCAGACCAATAACGCCGATACGGATGGGGAAAGACATTGAGGATTATCCTTTGTGAAAATGAATTGTGAATGTAGCACAATACCCTCTGCGTCTCTGCGCCTCTGCGGGAGAACAATTTGCTCCCGCAGAGGCGCAGAGACGCAAAGTTTAGAACGTCACTTCCCGCCGACTCTCCACCTTCCCGTCGTCCAAATCCATCCCAATCCCCGGCGTGCTGGGCGGGGTGACATAGCCGTTGACGGGTTTGAGCGGATTCGCCAGGAAGAACTGGTGGATTTCGTTCCACTTGACCAGATATTCCAGCAGGGGACAGGTGGTCTCCGGCCAGGCCGCGATGAGGTGGGCGGTGGCGGGCGTGGAGTGGCCGTGGGGGATCACCACCACATCGTAGGCCGATCCGATGGCGCAGATTTTCATCGTCTCGGAGATGCCGCCACACCAGTAGATATCCGGCTGGTAGACGTCCATCGCCCGCACATCCATCAGATGCTTCAGCCCCCAGCGGGTGTACTCGTGTTCCGCGCCGCTGATGGGGATATTTACATTGCGGGTGATCTCTGCGTACTGGTCGATTTTGTCGGGCAGGACAGGCTCTTCGATCCAGCGGGGCGCGTACTCTTCCAGGCGGCGGGCCATCTGAATCGTATAGGGCACATCCCAACTCATCCAGGCATCCAGCATAATATCCACATCCGGGCCGACGCTCTCGCGCAACGTGCGCACCAGCCGCATATTGCGCTCGATGCCCGCTTTGCCGTCGGTGGGGCCATCCCGGAAGAACCATTTGGTGGCCGTGTAGCCCTGCTCCACAAACATCTGCGCCCGCTCCTGCACCAGTTCCGGGTCAAGCGAATAGCCCAACGCGCTGGCATAGGCGGGGATTTTGTCACGCACAGGGCCGCCCAGGAGTTGGTAGACCGGCGCATTGAACCAGCGCCCCTTCAGGTCCCACAGAGCGCAGTCCACCACACTCAGGGCCATCATCGCCGTCCCCTTGCGCCCGTGGACCATCGAGCGGTAGACCCGATCCCAGATGCGCTCGATTGCCAGGGGGTCGTGGCCGATGAGCAGCGGCGCAATCTGCTTGACGATAATATACGCCTGCTCTTCGGGGAAGGGGCCGCCGATGCCGAATACATCCGCGTCAGTTTCAATCTGCACAAAATTGGCGGTGATGCGAAAGGCGTCCGGGCCGACCTTCTCCGTCCAGCCGGGGCCTTCGGCTTTGTGTTCCGGGTAGATGTCCAGCGGGCGGATCAGCCGTTCTTCCCAGAACTCGCCTTTGTGTTCCAGTATGCCGGTCAGTTCAAAAACGCGTACAGCGGTAATTTTCATTGGGGGTATTCCTTTCGTAGTGCGTGAAAGATAGGTGGTGGTTGGCTCACTTTCCCTGTGGCGGAGATATCGCGTGGATTTAGGGGGAAACGAGGGAAAGGTGAATCTTCTACTGACTTATATCTGCCAGAATGTGTTCGAAATCGGGATACAAAGCGGGCACATCATCGGATGCTGTTGCCCACAGGATATCAGTATCAATGCGGAAATATTCGTGACTGATGAAATTGCGCATTCCGACCATTTTGGCCCAGGGAACCTGCGGGTGTTGGTCCTGAAGTTCTGCGCTGACTCGATTCGCTGCCTCTCCAATCACTTCAAGCAGCCGTTCAATAACGAGCCGTTTCTCCCAGTCTTCACGGAAACGGTCGATAGTGAGGCTTTCTACAATCTGCTCGATTTTGTCGATTGCATCGAGAATATGAGAAAGTCGCTCCCGGTCAGCAGGTGTAAGCATTAGATATTCGTCTCATTCGTACCATCGAACAGGACAATCTGATCTCGATTGAATGTCTCTGCCATAAACGAATAAGCATCATCCAGTGGAATCAGATCAACTGTGCGGGCAAGAATCTTTTGGAAACTCAACTGGAGATCTACCAGATCGAAAAGAGAAACGCGACGGCCAAAACGAACAGCGAGATCGATGTCGCTGTCGGCGCGGTCTTCGCCTCTAGCGACTGAGCCAAATAGAGCGAGATAGGTGACCCCGTGGAAGCGGGCAACGTCTATCAGTTTTTCTGTGTCGTGCAAAGCAGGCAGGTTCATTGAAGGTAATTGAGTATCGGTTGATGATTCTACAGTCAGGTCATTCTATCTGTCGCCATCCTGCGTGTCAAACAGTCTCGCCAAGAGATCAGGCGACAACACAACGCCGCAGCCAATTGGCTGCGGCGTTGTGTT
>Ga0209284_10004901_pt1 | contig 14492 bp, 13 predicted proteins | sample FRY03_FD_187211 | JGI IMG/M metagenome (GOLD analysis project Ga0209284, IMG submission 187211) | Freshwater microbial communities from Lake Fryxell liftoff mats and glacier meltwater in Antarctica - FRY-03 (SPAdes) (version 2) | ecosystem: Environmental > Aquatic > Freshwater > Ice > Glacier... | reverse complement strand
TTTTTAATTTTTCATTCTTCATTCTTCATTGGAAATCCTATAGGATTTCCGAGATCCGTGTGTTGATCGATATGTACGAGGAGAGCTCATTTACGAATGTATCACTTCCATAGTGCATCATACCAAAAAGCAAAAGCATGATTATGATTATCCATAATCCAGGTGGGGACGCGAGAATTTTTGAGATAGACGAAATTCCGGAGTCATTTTCCGGCGACGATTTTTCCGTTTACTTCGGCTTCAATGACTGTCTCTTCACTCAGTAAGACATCGTCCATAGTTCACTCTATAAGGCTAGGAACCACTATAGTCTTATTCTCTCGTTCATGATAATTCAGACGATTGTTTGAGATTGCTTCGGAGATGATTTTTCTCTGTTCGTACATAGGTTCATCATAATACAAAAGATATAGGTTACCACTCGATATGACTAGGGGTGTATAGAATTACAAAAGATAATAGTATTGTTCATAGAATTCTATTGCATGGATTCTTATGCAATATTTCATAATTATTTTCTTCATTGCTCAGGATGACAGTGCCCCTGTCATTGCGAGTCATTTGAGCTTGTGAGCATGATGTGCAATCCAGGCATGAAATAGATGCTGTTTGTACTTTTTCTGAAAAAAGTACCAAAATCATTTAAGAGGCAAAAACTCGCTATAAACTGAATTCAAGAATTTGCTGTATTCATCCCGCTCAAACAGTTTGCCCCTTAAAAATCCTTTTCTGTTTTTGTTCTTTTCTATTGCCCAGGGCTCTATAGTTGGTATACTCTTCTCAGACAAAATTCAACAAAAACTATGAAACGAATGCTTACTGGCATAAAGCCGACCTGAACTTTTCCGCATATTGGCAACCTCATGGGCGCCATGCTCCCACTCGCTGAGCAAGCAAAAAAATATGATACGGCGATGTTTTTTCCTGATCTTCATGCATTGACTACTGTCCGAGACGGTCAAATTTTGCAAACCAATGTCCGTAATGGACTTATCGCATACCTTGCAGTTTTATGACGAGATACAGATGTAGCCATATATAGACAGTCTGATATTGTCGGCATTACAAAGCTGCAATGGATTCTCTCATGCTTCACTCCGTATTCTCTCATGCTTCGGGCTCACACTTTCAAGGATTTTATTTGAAAATTAGATGGTAAAATAGAAGAAATAAATATGGAAATAGGTGAATTTAAAAATATGTTTGAAGATTCATCTCATTCTTTAAGTGACCAAGAAAAAATCAAAGAGTTTATAAAAAATTTTAATTCCAAAAAGCAAAACTTAGAAGTAAAAAAGGAATCTTTTTATGATGGACTAAACATGTGAACCTTTAACTATCCAATTCTCATGGCAGCGGATATTCTCGGGTATGATGTAGACTTCGTTCCCGTTGGAAAAGACCAACTCCAACATCTCGAGATGGCGCGCGATATCGCTCGCTATGTGAATCACCACTATAAGGCAGACATTCTCATAGAGCCAAAACCAATCATCGACGACGCGATTGCTGTGATTCCTGGTCTCGATGGTCGCAAGATGAGCAAATCGTACAACAACTACATCAGTATGTTTGAGAGTACTGCCGATTTGAAGAAAAAGATTGCTGGAATTCCAACAGATTCTCAGTGACTCGATGATCCAAAAGACCCAGATTCGTGTAATGTCTTTGCACTGATCAAAACCTTTTGAGAAAAAAAAGAAGTCGAGGAGATCCGCACAAAATACAAAAAAGGCGGCTACGGATACTGACATGCAAAGGCTGACCTTCATAGTATCCTCGACCGATTTATCGCTCCGTATCGAGAGAAATATGAGATACTCAATAAGCTTTCTGACGAAGAACTTTTTGCACCAGTTGTTCGAGGAAATGCGAAGATGCAGAAGCGTTTGGATGAAGTCCTCGAGAGACTCAAAAAATATATAGGAGTGTAATCTATGAAACGATTTTTTCACTCCATAAAAGTTGCGATTCTCTCGGGGATGATGGCTTTTTTTGCGGTAATACCACGTATAGGAAGAGCCTCAAAACACAGAGCGTCACACATTCATTTTCGTCGAGAACCAGTGAAATTTTTCTGACTCCATGGATTTGAATGACTCTCACTGCTTTTCCTCACAGATCCGCATATTGGGGGGAGTATAGACGTGATAGCAGCGCAGACCTCGCACGGTATTCATATGCTCCTCGCTGACAGCACAAAAGAGATGACCTTGGTCCTTCATGGTGGTGATTTTATGTCTTCAAACGGTGATAAAAAGAAACTCAGCTTTGAACACTTTGCTTCTGTTGCCGAAAAGCTCTTTGCGGGACTTTCTTCGTTTCGACATTTTTGAGTCATAGGAAATCATGATGTCGAAAATAGTGAATTTATCTACGCTCGTCGTTGGCTCGAAGACAAGATGCAGATGCATTTTCTGACAGAAGTACGTCACGCAAAAAAGATTTTTATCAACGATAAGAGCCTCTGTGTTCATGGCATACATACGCTAGATGACCATCTCCACAGAATGTCCAAGAAAGAACGAAACATGCTCATGGACCAATATATCTATACACTCAATCATACGCACAATGACATGAATATTGTCCTCATCCATAGTCCTGATGGCCTCGAGTTTCTCCTCGCTCGTCTCAAGGCGACGAAGCAGATTATCGTCCCGCCAACACTCTTTTTCGCGGGGCATACACATGGAGCCATGTTTGATATTCCATGCCTACGTCATTTCGGTCTCAAGGCATGCAATACATCATTTGGACGCTACAAAGGATGGTATTGGCCTCAGGGGAAATATGAAAATACAGGCAACTGGAAAATGTATGTTTCGACAGGAATGGGGAATAGTCCGGGATGTGATTTTCGTATGAACGCCGATCCAGAAGTAGTATTATTTACGTTGTAATTTCCTGTTTTATTTGTCATCCTTTTAATCAATCTAGAATAGATAAAAATATCAAACTCATGAAACCCACTACTGCCGTTTTTCTCTGACGTTTTCAGCCATTTCATGTAGGACACATGAGCATCGTGGATGAGATTTTTCGAAATCATGAGAGACTTCTCATCGTCATAGGCTCTGCTGATAAATCTCGTACAGAAGAGAATCCGTGGGATGTCCAGGAACGAGAAAAGATAATCCGCATGAGTATACCGATGGAGCTCCAAGAGCGTCTCGATATTGCAGCGCTTGATGACGTGCCAGATGATGATGTATGGTGTGAAAATCTGAAACGAACAATAACTCACGATGAACATATAACATTATTTACCGGCAATGATTGGGTTCGGGAGATTTGTATTCGTCACAAGATTCAAACGAGCTGGATTGCAGCGTATCGAGTGGATATCTCGGGAACAAAAATTCGAGAGATGCTGCAAAAAGGGGAGGATGTGAGCTGATTTGCCTCCATTATTTAATATAATATGTGTAAATATATATTATAAATATTATAACTTGATTATTAGGTCTTTGAGAGTATAAAGTGCGGTATAGTAGTATGAATCCTCATAATGAAGCAAAAACATCTCTCGAGCCCGGCTTAGTCCTCCTAAAATATATCAAATCACACGGTATTGATATTAATAAAATACCGTTCCGAGAAGCTCCACAAGTACTTCTCAGTCAACATGGAGAGACCAAAACTGTGAACCTTGTTGTGGCACTATTGCTCGATGATGACGGGAGTAAAATCTTGAAATTTTCTCAGCGTTGCGCGCCTTATAAAAGATGAAGGAACTGTGATGATATACAGCGACTAGAACTCACTTTTAAAGATTTTGTAGAACAAATTCTCCTATTACGAGATGCCAAAAAACCTCCATACAAAAAAGAAAAAAAATCACTATCAGATATAGAAGATAAAAACCTATGAGAACTCGATGATTTTCATGCTCAAATAGATTTATGGATAGATGTGTGGTCTGAAAAGTATGATGAACTAGTTCCGCATATCGCAGAATATTTACGAAAACTCGACGATGAATATGATGATCCAAAATCTGAGAGTTGGCATTATGTCGAAGATGACGAATTCAAAATTTCTCAGTTTGATGATGAATACATACCAGATTATCACCTCGAGATGTTAGTTGATATTCTCAATATGTTTGAGGCGAAAGTGATTGTTATCGTAAAAGAACTGCATTGAGCAAGATGAAAACCGGAAGAACAAAAACAACACAGAGAAAGCCTTGATGAAATATTGCAGACTGCTGTAGCGATCAGAGGGCTTGACTGGGATATATTACGCGAATATCCCTATGATGATAACATTTGCTCTCAAGCGAGGAAGCTTACCAATTATATAAATGTTATTCTGAGTAGGAATAAATAATAAAAATCCCCTCTCAAATTGAGAGGGGATTTTTGAAGCGTATGTGAAATAATTATTTCTTGTCGTCTTCTTCGACTTCTGCTTCGACAGTTGGCCCTTCTTCAGAAGGTTCTGAACCTGTCGAGTCATTCACATTTTCCTTCACCTGCACTCCATCGTCAGGAGTCGCCGCGCTAGCCGCATAGATCTGTTGTCCGATTTTCATCATTGCTTCATTGAGAGGAGCACTTGCTTCTTCGATTTGAGCCTTGGTAGCCTCTGGATTTTCGAGGACTTTCTTGAGAGATTCTATTTTTTCTTCGACTGACTTTTTATCTTCTTCTTTGATTTTTTCAGCATTTTCCTTGATGAGTTTTTCTCCTTGATGAACGTGTGAATCAGCCATATTACGGATTTCGACGAGGTCTTTCTTTTCCTTGTCTTTATGACGATTTATTTCTGCGTCTTTGACGAGACTCTCGACTTCTTCTTTGCTCATACCACCACTATTTTGGATAGTGATTTTCTGTTCTTTACCAGTGCCTTTATCTTTTGCAGAGACTGAGAGTATACCAGAAGCATTGATATCAAAAGTGACTTCTACCTGTGGAACTCCACGAGGAGCTGGGACGATACCCTCGAGGATAAATCGACCGAGAGATTTGTTATCCTGAGCCATCTCACGTTCCCCCTGGAGGACATGGATTTCGACACTTGGTTGATTGTCTTGGGCTGTCGAGTAGACCTGTGATTTACTGGTTGGTATAGTCGAATTTCGCTCAATCATACGAGTCATCACGCCGCCGAGTGTCTCGATACCGAGAGAGAGAGGGGCGACATCGAGGAGGAGGACATCACGGACATCACCAGAGATGATACCAGCCTGGACAGCTGCACCGATAGCGACTGCTTCATCAGGATTGACGGAAGAGTTTGGCTTTTGGCCGAAGAATTGTTCTACTTTTTGGAGTACCATAGGGATACGGGTCGTACCTCCGACGAGGATGACTTCATCGATTTGGTTTGCCTGGAGACCTGCATCAGCGAGGACTTTTCGGCATGGTTCGATAGAGCGCTCTACGAGGTCAGCCACGAGTTCTTCGAATTTTGCACGAGTGATTTTGACGAGGAGATTTTTTGGTCCGCTATCATCCATCGTGATGTAGGGGAGATTGATTTCTGTTTCTGTCGCAGAAGAGAGCTCTTTCTTTGCTTTTTCTGATTCATCACGGACACGCTGGACAGCCATAGGATCCTTTTTGAGATCGATACCCTGGTCTTTCTGAAATTCCGCGATGACGTATTCAAAAATTCTCTGATCAAAGTCGTCACCTCCGAGATGTGTATCTCCGTTCGTTGCAAGCACTTCAAATGTTCCTTCACTGCTGATTTCGAGAATAGAAACATCAAATGTTCCTCCACCGAAGTCATAGACAGCGATTTTCTCATCTTTCTTTTTACCCAGACCATAAGCGAGAGCGGCAGCTGTTGGTTCGTTGACGATACGTTTTACATCGAGACCAGCGATTTTACCAGCATTGATAGTGGCTTGTTTCTGATCATCATTGAAATACGCAGGAACGGTGATAACTGCTTCAGTGACTTTTTCACCGAGATATTTCTCAGCATCTTCCTTGAGCTTCATGAGGACATGCGCAGAGATTTCTTCTGGACGAGTATTTTTTCCATTGAATGTGATGAGTGACTCACCGCCTGGGCCAGCAGTGACTTCATACGGTACATTTTTGATTTCTGATTCTACTTCGCTTTTCTTGCGACCGATAAAACGCTTCGCAGAAAAGATTGTTTCTTTTGGATTTGTGACAGCCTGACGCTTTGCCGGAGTACCGACGATTATCTCGCCTTTCTTATTTGCCACCACCGAAGGGGTCGTACGATTACCTTCTGCATTGGGGATGATTTTTGCCTCACCACCTTCCATGAAGGCTACAGCCGAGTTCGTGGTTCCGAGATCGATACCGATGATTTTTCACATAATTTTTGAGAGCTAAGAATAAAGAATGAAAAGCTAAGAGAGGAATCTTTTAATTTTCAACCCAACAATTATATCCAATTTTTTCTCATTGCAAATCTTTTTTAGCACCAATTGTGTTTAGGTGCTAATATTGGTATTTTTGCTTATGAATAAAAGAAAAATCTCTCCAATTCGGAGAGATTTTTCTATGAAAAGTTACTTTTTATGAAATTTAAAATATTTTAATTCTGAGCAAGAGAGGAGACATAGTGATGCTCACATCCACGTGCAACTATCTCTGACAAATCACCGTAGATACGGATGTCGCCCCGTGTCGTTTGTAGGAGGCAGACGCTTGAGAGCTTCCCTGGTGTATATTGATAACCGAGAATCTGTATCCAGGGTATACAAAATGATTTATGGAAGAGTAGAAAGAAATTTGGCTTAAAAGCGATGCCATAGTTTTCGACACCGACACGAACGCAGCGGTTGTAGTTTCAGAATTTTTTGAGACTCACAGATGAGGCAGTCTCTGTATCGTTGGTGACATCACGTCGAAAAGTTTTTTCCCACTTACCCCAGCCCGCGATATGATATGATATCCAGGTAAGAATGGGCCATAAGAGGACGACCCAGAAGAGGAGCATGAGAAATACTTTCATGCACGTATCTTATCATACTTTTATGCTATTGCAATATACCAAGCATACCAACGTAGATAAGACCATTGTCCACGTAAAGGCAACTCACAAGACTTGAAAATGAGAGATATTTTATATACTTCAAAGTAATTGAAATATCCAATTTACTCTATGAAAAAAATCCTTCTTTCTCTTGTCTGAATCTCACTTTTTTTAGTTCCTGCATATGCTCTGAGTTATCTCAATTACGCAGAGTATCTCGCAGATAAGCATGTCATCGTACGTCAGAGACCAATAGAAAATTATGTCCTCTCTGATAGAGTCCTCCGACAAGAAGTCGTCGGCATCGCCCTTCGTCTCACAGCAGGAAATTTCCGAAATATAGAGAACATCAATCTCCCTGATCCGTACACGTGCGAAAATATCTTTCTCGATATAAAACAAAATTTCCCAAATTCATGGGCTTGTCGATCCGTAGAAATCGCTGCAAAAAATGGAATTATTACAAAAAATAACAAACACTTTCGTCCAGAAGCAGACATTACCCGGGCCGAAGCTATCGCTATGGTACTCTCTGGCGTCAAATTGATGCCCAAGACGGATAGTTCTCGACCATGGCAAGAAGTTGTGATGGAAACTTCGCAAAATTTGGGTATACTCCCAGAGTGAGTGACTTCCAGTGATGAAAAAATCACCCGAGGAGAACTCTTCTACATCGTCAGCAATATCATAAAAGTACTCTACAAGCAGGAAATCGTCTACATAGATAGCCTCGCTCAATAATCATCATCTCTATGGCAAAAAAAGAAGAAGCTCAGTATTGAGCGAGTCAGATTCAGGTTCTCGAAGGTCTCGAGGCAGTGCGAAAACGCCCGGGCATGTACATCGGTTCGACTGATGCACGTGGTCGAGATCATCTCGTCAAGGAAATCGTCGATAACTCTATCGATGAAGCGCTTGCTGGACACTGTACGCATATCACACTTCGCCTCACTGATGACGGGAGTTGTCTCGTCGAGGATAATGGTCGAGGTATCCCAGTGGATGTCCATTCAAAAACAGGACTTTCAGCACTTGAGACAGTCATGACCGTTCTTCATGCTGGTGGTAAATTTGGTGGTGATAACTCCGGGTACAAGGTTTCAGGAGGTCTTCATGGTGTTGGTGCATCTGTCGTCAATGCTCTCTCGTCTCGCACAGAAGCAACAGTCTGGAAAGATGGATTTGAATACTTCCAGGCCTATGTGCGAGGAAAGCCAGAATCACCTATCCAAAAAATCGGATCAACAGATCACGTCAACGGTACACGTATACAGTTTTGGCCAGACAAAGAAATATTTGAGGATATCGTGTTTGATTTTTCATACATCAAAAAAGACTTCCGAGAACGAGCATATCTCACACAAGGCATCACACTCACTGCGATAGATGAGAGAAGCGGAAGACAAGACCGTATCAGATATTATTTTGAGTGAGGTCTCAAGTCATACATTACCTACTTGAATAGGCATCACGAATCAATCGGGGATATATTTTGTACTGATAATCTCGTTGACTCTGTCTCAGTAGAAGTAGCGCTTCAGTACCGAAAAGAAGACTACAGTGAACACCTCACGAGCTTCGTCAACAACGTGATTACTCCAGGTGGAGGAACACATATGACGGGTTTCCGCACAGCGCTCACTCGTACTATCAATAAATACGCTCGTGAAAAAAACTATCTCACAGACAAAGATACAAATCTCACAAATGAAGATGTCGCAGAAGGTCTCACAGCGATTATCTCAGTCAAAGTCCCAGAACCACAATTTGAATGACAGACAAAAGACAAGCTCGGTAATTCAGAAGTAAGAGGTATCACAGACAAATCTGTCGCAGAGACGCTTGGAGATTTCCTCGCAGAACAACCAAAAACAGGAAAGGCTATCATCGACAAGTGTCTCCTGGCGAGTCGTGCACGTATGGCTGCTCGAAATGCACGTGAAACCATCATCCGAAAAGGTGCTCTTGAAGGGCTTACTTTACCGGGGAAACTCGCTGACTGTGCTTCAAAAGATCCATCAAAATCAGAACTGTACATCGTGGAAGGAGATTCAGCGGGTGGTTCTGCGAAGCAGGGTCGAAACCGAGATATCCAGGCTATCCTGCCACTTCGAGGTAAAATCTTGAATACCGAGCAAGCTCGTATCGATAAGATATTTCTCAACGAACAAATCAAAAACCTCATCACTGCTATCGGATGTGGTATTAGTGATACATTTGATGTCAATAAAGCACGTTATCATCGTATCGTCATCATGACGGATGCCGATGTCGATGGCGCACATATCCGGACACTTCTCCTCACATTCTTTTACCGATTCATGAGACCGCTCATCGATATAGGATACCTCTACATCGCTCAACCACCGCTCTACAAGCTCTCACGAGGCAAAGAAATCTGGTACGCGTATTCAGAAGAAGAAAAACTCGCTATAATCGAAAAAAATGACGTCAAATCAGAAGGAATCCAGCGCTACAAAGGTCTCGGGGAGATGAATCCAGAACAACTCTGGGAAACGACTATGGATCCAGCACGACGCATCATGGCACTCGTCACGATAGATGATGCCGAGGCTGCAGACGAAGTTTTCCGTATCCTGATGGGTCCAGAAGTCCCACCACGTCGACGCTTTATCCAGTCTCGCGCGAAGAGTGTGATGAATTTGGATATTTAATTAGAGTCTTGACTAGAAAATAATATTTTATGTTGCGAGAAGAAGTATGATATGATAATGTATGTTCTTATGAAAGAAAAACATAGATACTTTGAAAAAACTAAAAATCCTGATGTAACCATTTATAAAATGAGAGGAGGAGTAGAATATGATTCTGAGATTACACCATTAGTGGATCAGTGTCGTCAAATAGTTGGGAAAATTCAGGAATGAGCTGAACGATTGCCAAACGTAGGATGGTCTCGAAAAACTCAAATGGAGAGAGGGGATAAACAACAACTCTGAGTTATTAAAGAAAAGTTCAAAAAAGCTCATGACGCAGGAGGCCGTGGGGGAAAGAATATTATTAAACACAGTCGCAGAACAGATAAAACAGTAGGATTTGGTAAGGACAATAGGGTTTTTGATTTGCAGCGCTTTCCAAAAGTAGTTTATAAAGAAAGTTCTCAGCCAGCTTCACAAGAGGAACTTCTCTATCTTCGCAGGAAATATAGTATTTTGAAGACTTATTTAGGAGATTCTATTCCTCAGACAAGATTTATATTGGGCGAAGTGAACCGTCCGACACAAATTACAAAATGAATGGAAGACGTTGATATACCACAGATGAGTATAGTCACTCTTCAGCGAAAAGTACAAGGGCAAAGTCTTCAAAAAATGCCAAAAAATGATAAAAAAAATGAAATTCTTCTAAAATCCCTCGAAAAAGAACATAGAAAATACATTTTACTGAAGATGTTTGTTCGAAAAATATCGGAAGAGTTATGATTACCTCCTGACACTATTGATGTCAAAATGGATATTGGACCACTTTCAGATATGGACCAATTTGATACACAAGATCCTATTTCTATACGAAAAAACCTTATATCCCCCAACATTATGTTTGACAGTACAAGAGTACACTTTGTCGATTTGGATTTTGGCAAATGGGATGAAGAAAAACAAAGAGTATTTGAAGTTTTAATGAATCCAGAAACTATTCAGCGATGGGATGAAGTTCTCGGAAGTTTCTGATTATCGAGTTCCTTGCTTTCCCCCACAATATAAGGCAAAATATGTGCAGATGTCGTTCATAAAATACATATTTGCTTACGTGATGGGATGTGTCGCTGGTTTTTTGATTGGCGAAATTATTAGTTTGTCTGGAGTTACAGCGACACTCGATGCATGGTTTTTGACTTTTACGATAGTCGGGCAGGACGTCGGAGATCGCATGGCAATACTGACAAAGGTTCTCCTAGAAGAAACTTCAGGTCAGACACTTTTTGGCATGAGTTATCTCATAGGACAGAGCATACTCGAAGAAATAGTGAAATTTGTCGCTTTTTATATCGTTTTCCGTATCAATCGTCCGAGCTCAATCAGGGAAATAGTGCTTATGGGAATCCTTGTCGGTGTGGGATTTGCGACGGTAGAAAATTTTATTTACTATGGGTTTTCTCTTTATCAGTCATTTTTTGGATTTATCGTACGATCGATGGGGCACGGACTCTTTTCTGGTATTATCTGACTTCTTTTTGGCATGGGGTATTTTTCCAAGATGCGATGGATTGACTGATGAGCTCAGAGAAACATCATCAGTTGGCTCGTATATTACCAGGAAAGACTCGTTCAATGGCTATGGACGTTTTTTGGGCTTATTAGCGCAGCGATTATGCATTCGAGTATAAATATCTTCATAGCTCTCGGGGGGCATAATATAGCAGTAATCGTCATGGTGATAGGCTGGAGTGGTTTAGTATTTCTACTTATACGTCCTGCTTCGGGCAAGCATTATGGCACTATTATTCGAGAACTCGATCTGCTCAAAAAAATCATGCAAGCCGACAGGGATTTAGAATCAATCGAGCAATCCCGCACAGAATGAGATCCACACATATCGCTTCATAGAGTGTCAAAAATCTTGAAACAATTTGCAAAACATTAAAAAACTCTACAATGCAACCGTCTGAGGCTTCACTTGGATTTTAATTACTTAATTTTTTATTATGAAGCATGAACAAAAAAAAGAGATCATCAGCAAGTACGCTCGTGAAAAAGGCGACACTGGTTCTCCAGAAGTGCAGATAGCACTCCTCACTGTCCGTATCGAATCTCTCACAGCTCATCTCAATGAGCACAAGAAAGACAACCATTCTCGTCGTGGACTTCTCGGTCTCGTCCAGAAGCGTCGTCGTCTCAAAAATTATCTCCAAAAGACAAATCCTGCTGCATATAAACGTGTAGAAGAAGAGATGGCTGATAATAAAGTCGTAAAAAAGACTGCAAAAGCAGAAAAAACTGCTGCTATCAAGGCCGCTAAAACAGGCAAGAAAGCTGCTCCAAAAAAAGAAAAACCCGCGAAAGTGGAAGCTCCAAAAGTAGAGAAGAAAGCACCAACTAAAAAAACAGCAAAGAAAAAATAATATTTTCTCTACGAAATACTCCCTTCGGGGAGTATTTTTTTGGGAAATAATCAATATACTCTCCTCATGAACTGGGAATGATACCTCATCTGAAGACCAAAAATATTTGTTATCATGGTACTCGTCATAATCCTCCTCGTAGGTGGTGTGATGTTTTTCCGTCTTCCGTATATCAATTACACAGGAGATAAAATAGTATTTACTCCACTCGATATAGATCTGACACGACTCGACTTTGCAGGCGAGAGATTACCGATAGACCCTTTTACCAATCCTCTTGGTCGAGAAAAACTAGAAAACGAACTCCTCGTGACTCATCTCACCCTGTACCAGTTTATCCTCTATCACAAATACGCTCGCTCGTACTTTCCCTACATAGAATCATATTTCCATGAGATAGGTATTCCAGAAGATTTCAAATACCTCGCTGTCGCAGAGAGTAGTCTCAAAAATAATGCAGAGAGTATTGCCGGCGCACGAGGTATCTGGCAGATTATGCCGGATACAGCGCGTCGATATGGTCTACGCGTCGATAATGAGATAGATGAGCGATTTCATTTTGAAAAAGCGACACGAGTAGCAGGCGCCTATCTCCTCCATCTCAATGCTCTCTTTGAAAACTGGACTCTCGCAGCAGCAGCATATAACCGTGGAGAAAGTGGCCTCCAGCGTGATCAAGCATCGCAGCCACAGGCACGAACCTACTACGATCTCATCCTCAATGTAGAAACAGGGAACTATCTCTACCGCATTATCGCCATCAAATACCTCATGCAAAATCGCTGGAACATACTTTCTGCTGAGATGCTTTGACAAGTATTTGATATACCAGAAACAAAAAACAGGATTATCGACGGTCCTGTGCTGGATCTGAGAGTATGGTGTCTCGCCAATGATATTGATTACCAGGAGCTTCGAGAGCTCAATCCATGGATACTTGGCTACACTTTGCCAGGTGGTGCATGGGATGTGAAACTGTTTGTACAATAGGCATGGAGGTACTTGGTATTAGGTATGAAGAATGAAGTATTAAGACAATCAGAGAAAATGATTACGAACAGTTCCTTTTAATACCTAATACTCCCTAATGGATTCCTTTCCCGAAGAATACAGAGATGGTTACGTGATATTTTGTGGACAGCGATTTATCGTCGATGCTCGTGCGCTTATTCCTCGCCTCGAAACAGAAGAGCTCGTGAAATATTGTGTGAAACTTCTCGAAAAAACTCTGGATATTCAAACCATCATAGATATCGGTACAGGGAGTGGGATTATTCCTCTTTCCATTATAAAAAAAACTTCCAGGAAACTTCAAACTTTCGCCACTGATATGAGCCCTGATGCATTAGCACTAGCATGAGAAAATGCTGTGCAGCTCTGACTTTGAGACATAAAATTCTTGTCAGGTGACTTGCTGCGGCCAATCATTCAGCAATTCTGAAATTTAATACCACATGAAATACTTATCACAGCAAATCTCCCCTACGTGCGAGAGGTGGAGATCAATTCGGGATTGATATATGAGCCTCGTATGGCTTTTCTCGGAGGCGTGAAGACGGGTTTTGAACTCTATGAGAGATTTTTTGACCAGCTCTTTGCCTGGGAAAATCGGCCAATGATATGCCATGTCGTGATAGAATTCTGACTCTGGCAAAGAGACATAGCTGAGACTGTTTTGATGTGAAAAGATTGTTCCTACGAGTTTTTTGCAGATTTACGAGGTATAGAGCGGTTTGCACATATTTGCCTTTTGCGATAAGTCGGGTACAATTTCAGTATGTCACATCTGTTTGAGCAAAGCGCCTGAGGCATAGTCTATCGCCGTCATGGGGGGATTATAGAAGTTCTATTGCTGAAATGGAAGAATTCGGGGTGAAAAATTGTCTACACACTCCCAAAATGACACACTCAGGACAACGAAGCCCCAGCTGATGCAGCCATTCGTGAGATTGCAGAAGAAACAGGACTCGAGGCATCGATGCTTCGTATCAAAAAATTTATCAAAACTATCTCGTTTTCTTTTACAGCACGACACAAGACCGGACATCCAACCATAGATAAGGACGTTCATCTCTATCTCGTCGAATATATGGGCTCCAAAAAACCACACGTACAAAAAGAAGAGCGATTTGTTGGATTTGTCTGGCTCACTCCGGAACAGCTCAAAAAAGTCAAAATGAAGCCAGCAGTCTATGAAATTGTGGAGGAGAATCGGGGATTTATGTAGGGCTTTCTGGTACTTTTGACAGCAAAAGTACCCAAAACTGCTGAGAGCAAATAAACTCGCCCTCCAGATTTCATCGTATATCAGTATTCGTGACGCTCAGACAGTATTTGATCTCAGAATCTCTTTTCTGTATTCGACAAAGGATGACCTAATTCTTGCATCTTCCCCCCTCTTTCATATACTCTGCTACGTATCGTTTAACCAATTAAA
>Ga0209284_10004899_pt1 | contig 14497 bp, 9 predicted proteins | sample FRY03_FD_187211 | JGI IMG/M metagenome (GOLD analysis project Ga0209284, IMG submission 187211) | Freshwater microbial communities from Lake Fryxell liftoff mats and glacier meltwater in Antarctica - FRY-03 (SPAdes) (version 2) | ecosystem: Environmental > Aquatic > Freshwater > Ice > Glacier... | reverse complement strand
CATGAACCTTTCCACAGGCCAGATGCAAAAGGAAATTCAGGTTTTTGATATGGCTTTCCGTGGTGGAGTGTTCATGGATGTAGCTGACATTGATGGAGATGGCGTGGATGAGTTTTTGGTGGGAGCGGGTTCGGGTGGCGGCCCCCATGTGAAACTGTTGCATGCCGATGGTTCCGAAATGCTCTCTTTCTTTGCATTCACCCCCGAATTTCGTGGTGGTGTCAGGGTGGCCTTTGTGGACATCAATAATGATGGTGTCAAAGAAATAGTGGTGGCGGCCGGCCCGGGTGGTGGCCCCCATGTGAAAATCTTCAGTGCCAATGGCGCACTTCTGAGTTCCTTCTTTGCTTTTGATGTAGACTTTACTGGTGGCGTATTCGTTGCTGCGGGAGATCTGGGGGGAGATGAACGGGTGGAGATCGTCTTGGGTGCAGGCTCTGGGGGCAGTCCTCATGTGCGAATCCTAGATGCTCAGACCTTGAAGAGCCGATTCGATTTTCTTGCTTTTGATGCCGCTTTTTTGGGTGGGGTGCGCATTTCCATTCAGGATTACGATATGGATGGCAGGCTGGATCTGCTGACAGGGGCCGGGCCAGGTGGCAGTCCCCATGTGAAAATCTTCAATGGCCGCACCCTGGAGTTGGTGGACCAGTTCTTCGCCAATGATTTGGATTTCCGCGATGGGGTTTTCGTGTAAATGTTCTCATCGTCGCCGAAAAGTCGTTTGTGCATTCAGCGCTCATTATTGCACTGTTTAATAAAAGAGGGGAGGTGCAAATTTAATTGCGCCTCCCCTCTTGTGCAAAAGAACATCATGCTCGGTTATTTGCAGCTTATGGTTTTTTTCTTTAAAGAGCTTTCACGAAGTGGAAAAATTTGTAATTAGAATGAAAACATAGGTGGCCCCGCCTCTTCAAAACTAATTCAATCTTCCTCCCGGGCTGCACGAGCCAAGTCAAACAAGTTTTATTCAAACCACCTAAACTCTCATTAGTTTAGGATGGAGAAATTGGGTAAGTCAGAAACAAGGTGTTATTTTACTTCCCGCCAAAGGATTAAGAAGTTTTGCGGTAAGTGCATTGAATGAATTACTTCCTGCCTTGACCTAATTTTTCGAATCTTGTTATATGACAGGACTATGGTTTGCCTTTAATTTAGCAAGGAAGCTAAAAAAAGGGTAAAGCGAGAGGAGTGTTTGGGGTGGAAAAATTATTAAAACAACAAAAATTCGGCTCTTGGCCTGCCTTTCTTGCTCTATTTGTCGGCGTTTCACTCTCCGGTTTAGTCTTCGCGGTTAATCCTAACGAACGAGAAGTCAAGCCCGGGCCTAGTCCTCAAGATAAAGATGTTATTAACAAGGCTGATAGTAAAATTTGGGTCCTCGATTTTAAATTTAAAGACCCAAGGCTTGTCAAAGTTGATATCCCGGGGCGGGGCCAAAAAGTTTGCTGGTACCTCTGGTATCAGGTCATTAATAATACCGGGAAACCTAGGCGTTTTATCCCAGATTTCGAAATCCGTACCGATACTAATACTGTCCATAAAGATCAGATTATGCCTAAAGTTCAGAAAGCTGTAGTTCGGCTTGAAGACCCCACCGCTGACCCTGATGATCAAGATTCAGGATTCTATAAAATTAAGAATTCCGTCACGATTGCAAAAGATGAAATTCCAGTCTCTCAACCTGGGGTTGCACCAAAAACAGTGACTGGCGTTGCTATTTGGGATGATGTGGATGCAGATGCCAACCGCTTTAGCATCTTTGTGACCGGATTATCGAACGGCTGGGCCGTAACCGACCCGATTCCACCCGATGTAGAGCCGGTGGTTCGTCGTAAAACCTTACAGGTTAACTTTAAGCGTCTAGGCGACAAATTTAATCAGAAGAGTGGGGAAATTCAATTTATACCCCCAGCTAGCTGGATTTATAGAGCTTCCGAGCTAAAAATACCCCTAATTGGCGCAGTTCCTAAAGTTGATGCTGGCAAAAAAGAATAATTCTTCTAGAATTTCTTTGGCAACTTATAGAATAACTTACCCACCCGTCCTTGGGTTGGGTAATACTGTTTTTTTGATGGGAGAATTAAGTCATGGCACATAAAAAAGGTCAGGGATCTGTAAAAAATGGGCGCGAATCTAATAGCCAGCGCCTTGGCTTTAAAGTCTTTGGTGGTGGCAAAGTTACCACTGGCTGTATCATTCTTAGGCAGCGTGGTACCAAATTTCACCCCGGTAAAAATGTCCGCAGAGCTAAAGATGATACCCTTTTCGCTATGGCGGATGGCACTGTCTTCTTCGATCATAACAGCAGGCGCGTTAATGTTCTTCCTGAAATTGCTGCTGTTTCCGCTAACTAACTTAACCTCAATTCTTTGAAGTACACGCCGTCTGGTTTTTCCCAGTCGGCGTTTTTTTTCTCCTTCCACTTTACTTACCAATGTCCGAACCCCAATTCCACCTCTCCAAAATTCTTAATCTGCAACAGTTCGAACCTGCTGCTAAAAAGATTCTTTCACCAATGGCTTACGCTTATTTCTCTGGGGGTGCTTGCGATGAAATCACCCTGCGCGAAAATAGAACTTGCTGGGATAAAATAAAACTTTGGCCCCGTGTTCTTCGTGGGGTCAACGATCCCGATTTAACTTCTCGTTTATTTGGCAATAAAGTCACACTACCTTTTTTACCCGCCCCCGTTGCTATGCTTAAACTTGCTTACCCAGACGGAGAATCTGCCCTAGTTCGGGCCACTAATCTTGCAAATATCCCTTGTATTGCCAGCACGATGGCTACCACGAAGCTGGAAGATATTGCTAAAGAATCGAAAGGGTATCGCTATTTCCAGCTTTATTGCTTTAAAGATAAAGGACTGACCAAAGCTTTAATTCAGCGCGCAGAAGCTGCTGGGTACCAAGGTTTAATCGTGACGGTAGATGCTCAGATTCTTGGAAAAAGAGAAGCGGATACCCTCCATAAATTTCATCTTCCCCCCGGCTTGAAACTTGAAAATTTGGATGACAGCTTAAATGGGATTATGCAGCAAGCAGAAGGTTCAGGCGCAGAACGAATTTCAGCCCGTTTTGATACCCATTTAAATTGGAATTCAATGGAAGCAATCTTGACGCAAACTAAATTGCCTTGGGGTCTTAAAGGAATTTTACATCCGGATGATGCCAAGATTGCAGCTGACCTTGGTGCTCATGCTATCTTCATTTCTAACCATGGGGGCAGGCAACTTGATGGCGTTCCAACTGCTCTAGATGTCCTTCCTTTAATTGACAAAGCTGTGCAAGGAAGGGCCGAAATTTTTATGGATGGCGGCATCTTTAGGGGTACCGATATCCTCAAAGCCATTGCTTTAGGAGCTAACGGCGTTTTGATCGGAAAACCCTTTGTTTATGCGTTGGCAGTTGCAGGGGAAGCAGGCGTTTCTCATCTATTTCACATCCTTTTAGAAGAATTAAAACTTGCGATGTGCTTACTTGGATGTCAATCTTTATCTGATTTAGATCAATCTTTCTTATTTAATTTTTAAAAAACAACCTATTGATTATCAACTTTGTAAATGTTTTCCCTATAATTCAAATAGCTTGGGATAGACTTTGGGCGAGTTTACTCAGGTTAGCCACAGGGGAGTAATTCTCTGTGGCGCTTTTATTTCCTCGCTACCTCTATTTCCAACAGATACCTAAACAAATCTCCCCCAAGGTCGTGGGCATCTTGAATGCATAGGTTTACTACCCCAGATTCAGGCATTTTAATTCTTAGAATTGAATCCCTTGACCCAGTTAAATCATCTGCATAATAAAGCCTTTTCCCGCTAACATCGTACACCGTGAGTATGCCATCAAGCGCAGAACCTATTTTATCCGCATTCACTTTAATATGAAGTTCTGTTCCTTGGGGCATTTTAATTTGGTAAACATCAACATCCTGAACGGCTTGAATTTTGCCATACACTAGGCACGGTACTTTTATTTCTTGTGCTTGCAAGAACCCCTGATTAGGCTCCTTCTCTGCAATGACCCCATTTCTTACAGGAAGTTTGAACGGAATAGAACTTTTCCCTTCTGTTTTGGTTGTTATTTCAATGAAATCTTGATTACCCGCAATGAGTTCTATTTCAGCTTCTGTTTCGCCAACTTTTGCTGCGGAAGTCTCTTTAGGGACTCCTGCCTTACCTTTTCTTAAGATTTTTACAGGCTTTCTACCTGATTCAACGGCGGTAACTTGATCTAACTGCTTGCCTCGGAGAAGAACCTTGGTAGTTTTTCCGGGTTCAAGATACGGGGGGATGGCCATCAGAATTTTTGGCGCTTCTATAACTTTCTCGTCTTTTTTCTTTTCTTGACCATTCCCCCGACTAACTAAACCTAAAATGAGCGAGGTGAAAATAAAAATTGCCAGAGTTTGACTACGCATATAATTCCCTGACCGTTTCTCCCAAATCAAGTATTTCAATTGGTCTACCGTCTGGCGAAAGCAATTGCTTTCTTGGATCAATTCCCAATGAATCTAAAATGGTATAGGCAACATCTGCAGGGCTTACAGGCCTGCGAGTTACAAAGGATCCAAGTTTGTCTGTTGCTCCGAGAACTAAGCCAGGCTTAACCCCTGCGCCTGCAAAAAGTAGCGAGGCAGCTTGGCCCCAGTGGTCTCTACCTGCATCCTTATTAATCTTGGCAGAACGGCCAAACTCTCCAAATACTGCCAAGAGAGTGTTATCCATTAAACCTCGAAGGTGGAGGTCTTCAATCAGTGCAGAAAGGCCTTTATCAAACTCAGGTAATTTCTTGTCGCAACTTTCAAAGATTTTTGCGTGATGATCCCAGCCGCCGTAATTTACGGTAACGAACCGAACCTCGTGTTCAACTAATCTGCGAGCCAGCAGACAACTTTGGCCAAAGGTATTGCGGCCATACCGATCGCGTAATTTTTCGCTTTCACGATCGATCGAAAACGCCGACCTTGCCTTGGAAGATAAGACTAATTCCGCTGCCCTTTGTTGGAATTCCCCAAAGGTTTTCACTTGTTCCGCATTATCAAGTTTTCCAGCAAGTTGATCCACTGCTTGCCTTAAAGTTCCTCGCCGTTCCACCCTTGCTATGGATAACTGCTCCGAAGGGGAAAGATCTTGCACTTTGTAACTTGCATCATTGGGGTCACCTGCTTTGAAGGATTCAAACCTACCACCAAGGTAGGCGCTTTTTCCAAGCTCCCAAGTGAAGGAAGGATTTTTTGGAACCGCGACATAAGGGGGAATAGAACCTGCAAGTCCAGTTTCGTGCGCCACCACCGCCCCGATAGCGGGGAAATCGCCAAAGGCGGTGCCAAACCTGCCAGACATAACCCAGTTGGTTGCAGTTTCGTGATGGTCGTTATTATGAGCGCCCGAGCGAACCAGAGCGATTTTATCCATAACCTTTGCCATATTTGGCAATAATTCCCCGATTCTTAATCCGGGTACCACGGTTTCGATAGGTTTGTATTTGCCTCGAATTTCTTCGGGTGCATCGGGTTTTAAATCAAAGCTATCGTGATGAGTAAGCCCACCCCCCAGATAGACAAGGATCACACTTTTCGCCCGGGCCTTATTCGATTTTGCCTTGGCCTCCATTTGTAATACAGATGCTAAGGAAAGCCCTGCAAGGCTTCCCACCCGTAGGAAGTTTCTACGGCCTACGCCATCACAGCGTTTTTCTCTACTGCCAAATTTTATATCAAACATCGCACTACCCTTTTCTTTCAAACGGCTTAATGGTTAAAGGAAAACTCCACCGTGTTTAATAACGCCCAGAATGTATCTTGATAAAACTCTTCCTTTGATTCTGCTTTATTAAGTAGATCTGCAATGGTTTTGTTTTCTGTCGGGTTAGGCATTCTCGAAAGAGTTAGCAAAAATAACTCATCGATTTTTTCTTTATCAGATCGCTTATCTAAAAGTAATTTCTTTAAGGTCCCATTCGTATTACTTAGCTTGTCGGTTATCCATTTGCCATTCTGAAGGTGTAGTAATTGCGGTAAACTCACTTCCCCAGATCGCTCACAAGCGCAGGCGGTAACTCTTTCCGACCTGCCAAATACAGATAAAAAGTAAGAGCGCAATCCAGGGTCAGGAACTTGTATTGCTCTTATTCCTTCAGGGTATCCGGAGAAAACTTCCGCCACACCCGTTGCCGTACTTACAGCGTCTAGCATAACTTCTGCCCCTAATCGCCGTGGATAATAATGAGAATAAAATCGGGTGTCGGTTTCATTGCCAGAAATGGTTCCCGATTCTAGTTGATACACTTGCGAATTGAGGATTAATCTTGTCAAATGTTTTATGTCGCATTTCTTCGTTATAAATTCGTTTTTAAGAAAAGCCCATAGTTCCTTGTTTGAAGGAGGATTACTTGATCGCAGATCATCCACCGGCTCAACCAGCCCCGTTCCCATATAGTGCTTCCACAATCTGTTGACAAACGCACCATAGAAAGACTCGTTGTTGGGGTCGGTCATCCACGCTGCTAATGCTAGGCGTGGATCTGTATCTTTGTTGGTTACGATGGGTGATCTGTCGATGGGAAGTGGGCTAAGGAATTCACCAGTTCTAGGTTGATTTACCCCAAGTGGTTTTTTCTGATCTTCTTTATTCAAATCGGCAAAGAGGGTGGTAACGCCTTCTTTAGGGTCTTTGCGATCAAAGCGCATACGCGAAAAAAATCCTGAAAAACGAAAGTAATCATCCTGCGTGTATTTCTCTAGCGGATGGTTATGGCACTGCGCACATCCAATGCGAGTCCCTAAAAAAGATTGCGCCACAGATGCCACTACTTCACTCTTATGAGCTTCCCGCTGCTCGCCTACGGTGACTATAAAATATCCGATTGCAGGGTTCTCTGCAGTAGTACCCGTTGAGACAAGAATATCTTTACATAGTTCGTTCCAGGGCCGATTATTGCGTACCTGATCGTGAAGCCAAGCGTGAAAACTGCGAACTCCTTTGGTGCCTCTTACATCGTGATCGCGTTCCTTGCGGTTCTGAAAAATATCTGCAAATTGTAAAGTCCAATAATCAACGAACTCTAATTTTTCAAGCACTTGATCTATAAAAATTCGCCTCTTGTTAAGATTTTTATCTGCAAGGAATAACCTAACTTCTTGCGGTTGAGGTAAACTCCCCGAGGCGTCTAGATATAGCCTGCGAATAAAAATCTCATCAGAACAAACAGCACTTGCAGGAATTCCTAGAGCTGATAACTTGCGAAACACTGCATCATCAATATTATTGTTAGCCTTGGGATAAGCTGTTAATGCGATTGGGGCTTTATAGGGTGTGGTGAAAGTTGCAACAGCGACCTGATCTTCAAAAAAAGCTTGTGCAGCGGTTTCCCCAGGCCTTACAGCCTCCAACAAACCATTAGCATCAAGTTTCATTTGTGCAGAGTCTGCTACTGCAAATTTCGTAAGCCAAGTTACATCAACCTCTTTAAGAATAGGGCTATCTTTTTTATCCGCAAATGTTCCAATGACTTGAAGTTGTTGCTTCTGCCCAAGAGAAAGCAGCATATTATTGGGAATGATTTTTAAGCCAATCAGTTTTGGTTCGTTTTTCAAGGGGCCTGGCATACCTGATTTCAGCCATTGAACCAGTACCTGATGAGGTTTGCTGTTTTTTGAAAAAAGCCTGCCTCCCTCGTGAGGAATTTCGCCCATCGCTTTACGAAGCAGTAGGCTTTCTTCTGGAACTGCAGAATCTACCCTTCGGGATAAGAATTCCTTGGTGATCCAAGTGTGGTCAAGTTCTGGCGCATAACCCCTAAGAGAAAGTTTGAAACCATTTTGCCCTGCCCCCTTACCATGGCAGGCGCCTTGGTTGCACCCATAGCGGGTTAAAAGGGGCATAACTTCGTGCAGGAAAGAGGGTACTGTTTCAGCGCTGCAATAACTATTGCCTGAAAACAAGAATGCGATAAGCCCGCTTACCCAGCAAATCAAAGTGTTTTTTTGTTTCATAGAAAGATAAAACCGCAAAGGCAAGGGGAAGTAACTCTGCAGTATTGTATCGGATTTAAAGGCCCAGATAAAGCAGAAAAAGGGTTTAAGCAAGGCAAATTTTGTACCGTTTATGCCGCTTCATCCTGCTAGTAATCACTTCAACTAAGGTATTTGTAAAAGAAGATGCCCTAACAACTGTTAAAAGTTGATACAGCGTCTTCGTTAAATTCTTTGCCTAAGGTCTATTGTCGAATACTTACCTTGTCTGCCTTAGGAAAATTTTCAGGAATTTTTGAAGTGACTTTTCCTGTCGCTGCCCATTCTGCACCCCTGACCAAAGTAACTTCAAAGCCAATACATTTCATTGAGGGGCCAGCGTGGCCGAGCGTGGTATGAAAAATCTTCCCTTTGCCATAATCGAGAACCATAAGCATAGGTTCGTGTTCACCCGAGCCACCGGTTTTTGGATCTGCCATTGCAGTAGCAAGAACGGTAAGATTTTTAGCAGGCCCACGAAGCCTGTCGTAAAGTTCATCGGTATTGTGCATCCATTCGGGGGGAAGGCCCTTGGTGATAGGGTGTTCGGTGTTACGGGTAACGATAACGAATTCGTGTTGTTTGCCGTGACTTCCCCCTTTACCGGGTGTCAAGTCATTGACGAATTTACCATCTTTAAGGCGAACATAAGGGCCGCTCTTTTCGCTTCTGCCGCCCCAACCGCCAATGCCAATGATTTCGTTATATTCAGCCCAAGCGGGGAAAGAATTGTTGGCAGCGTGAACCGAAACAAAGCCGCCACTATGTTTAATATACTCAACTAAATCAGCTTGAGTTTCCTTGGCCCAGTCTTGGCCGTTGTAATTACTAATTACAACTTGGAAGTTAGAAAACTTGGGTCGGTAGGTTGAAAGTTCTGCCCCTTTGCCGGGTGCTGTTGCAACTTCCACGCTAAACATTCCTGAATCTTCAAGAATTTTTTTCATAATTGGTGTGGTGGTTTTCCAATCGTGATTATTTTGCCCATCAAGAATTAAAGCTTTAATCTTTTCTTGTGCAAACCCCGTGGTTGAAAGATAAAGTGCCAAAGTTAATGCCAATAAGCGAACCGAAAACATTTTCATCATTCATCTCCTTTAAATAGGTGGAACAAACAATTATCATAACCTTTGCTAAATCGTCAGGCAATTTATAATGCTGATAAATGATAAATAACTTGGTGCAATAACCTCGATTGGTCCCATAGTTGATTACAAGTTTTGTTTTGGCAAGCACTAAGATTGTTAAACAATGTGCCAGAGTTAAAAAGTGTTACGCAAGTAAGCTTAGGTTTTGTTTTTATCATAATACTCTTTAACCCCGCACCTACATATGCTTAGGGAAGGGATACTAGAGTAAAAACTAGAAATTCTTATCTATGATTTGCTTATCTTATTGTTTATGATCAAATGTACTTACCTAAGAAGATTTGGTCGTTCATTCCCGCCACTTGTCGTTGCAGGATTTAGTTAGCGTAATTGAATATCTGTTCGACGACAGAAGTTAAGAGAGCCTGCCAATGTGTTTCTGGCCACAGTACCATAACTACGATAACCTTGAATATATGTCGGGCAGCCAAAATGCAGACAATTTCAACCCCTTGGCACTCGACACTTTAGCCTACGAGTCACCTTACATCACTACAGGCAAGCGAGTGATTTGTGATACTTTTGGCGAGGCTGTGTTTCAAATCTTGGGATATGTTAACGGGCCGAAGAACTACCCATTTTGGTTGTTTCGAATCATAGCAATCATTGCTGTTTTTGCCTTTTTTGATTTGAACTCATTGCAGTCTGCGGAACCCCGTGATTTTGAGAATTTAGCGCAGCCGTTCATTATGAAGTACTGTGTGGAGTGTCACGATGCGAAGGTGCAGAAGGGTGACTTCCGGGTGGACAATCTTTCGCAGAAGGTGGGGATCGAGAATACGCCGCAGTGGCTAGAAATTATGGAGCGCATCAATACGGGAGAGATGCCGCCGAAAAAGGCGAAGGTTCGCCCCAGTGCAGACGAGGGTGCCAAGTTGGTGGAGTGGATCGCTGCCCGGATGAAAGACGGCGAGCAAGCGCGCATGGCCACGCGTGGTCGTGTGACTTACAACCGGCTCACCCGCGATGAGTATGTGAACACGGTGCGTGATCTTATCGGCGTGCAGTATGATGCGAAGGATCCCGGCGCTTTATTGGAAGATCAAGAGTGGCATGGATTTGAACGCATCGGCTCGGTGCTAACGCTTTCGCCAACCCACATCGAAAAGTACATGACGGCGGCGGAAGTCGTTCTTGCTGAGGCTTACCCAGTCAAGAAAGTTGAATATCGCGCCTTGAGCACCCGTGCGGCAACCGTGCGGCCGCAGCAACCTCACTTTGATCGTCTGGAAAAAGCCGGGCTACTCGATAAGGTGCGTTTTCCGTTGACCACTGCTGGTGAACTCTTTCGTTCATCGAGCCCTTTCCAAGGGTCGCCCGACCGAGCATTCCCCGGAGCAGGAATTTATGAAATCAGCTATACGGTCTGCGGATTGAAACCAGAGGATCAAAGGCCACCACGCATGCAGGTTTACGAGCACAAGCTCGACCGGGTGCTGTTTGAGCGGGATATCATTGCGCCTGAAGATAAGCCGATCACGGTATCCTTTCGAACTCATCTGGTGCGCCAACCTGAGATTCATGTGATCAACATTGCTGCAGGTCCACGCCATCCGCGAAACAACTCGGATAGCCGTATTCCATTTATCACCACTGCGGAACCACTCGCGCCCTGGCAGATGAAAATTGTTGATCAACAGGGCCTCCCACGGGTTCCTATTCTGATCCTCGATTCGATTTCAATGCGAGGTCCTCTTGTAACCGAGGAAGAGCAACATCGGCGCAATGAATATATGGCCAAGACACCGGGGAACATGGATCAAGTTCGTGCAGGCCTAGAGGCCATGGCAAAACGGGCGTTTCGACGACCGCTGAAAGAGGGGGAAATAAAAACCTACATAAAAATCGTCGAAGAAGAAATCGCTGCAGGGTCGAAATTTGTGGATGCGATCAAATCGGCAATGACCGCAATCCTCTGCTCCAAGAGTTTTCTCTTTATGGCGGAAGGCGATAAGGGAATGGAACGGCACACCCTCAATGACTGGGAAATCGCGTCCCGATTGTCATATCTCGTGTGGAGCACCATGCCAGACGATGAATTGTTAAAAGCAGCGGAAGAAGGTAGATTGCATAATAAAGCTGAATTACAGCGCCAACTGGCACGATTGTTGGCCGATCCCAGATCGCAACGCTTTACGAAATCGTTCCCAACGCAATGGCTTCGTTTGCGTAAAGTGGGCATGTTTGCACCCGATAAAAAAATCTATCCAAATTACGACCGCCATCTTGAAAAAAGTATCATCGAAGAACCACTCGCATTTTTTGGTCAAGTGTTGAATCAGCGCTTGACTCTTCGTGAATTTATTGATTCGGACTGGACGATGGTGAATCCTCGCTTAGCGGAGTTTTATGGTCTGCCACCTGTCTTAACTGATAATTTTCAGCGAGTTTCGCTCAAACCCGAGCATCAGCGTGGCGGGTTGCTCACCCAAGCGTCGGTCCTTTCGCTTACCTCCGACGGCACTCGCCATCGCCCTGTCCATCGCGGTGTTTGGTTATCGGAATCGATTTTTGGCAAATCCCCTCCGCCCCCACCAGCAAATGTGGATCCCATTCAGCCGAACCCGCTCACTGATCCAAAAGCAACAATTCGCATGAAGCTGGCGGCCCATGTTCATGATCCCATATGTGCTTCTTGCCATAGGAACATTGATCCGCTGGGTATGGCCTTCGATAATTATAATGCAATTGGTGAATGGCGCACTCACGAAAAAGTGGAAGGGACAGGAGATGATCCGCAAGTGAATGCAGCAGGGGTATTGCCCGACGGGCGGACATTTGCCAATGCGAGGGAGTTTAAAAAGCTTTTGATGGTAGATCTTGAAGCCTTTAATAACACCTTCATTGAAAAGTTGGCCGTCTATGGATTGCGCAGGACGACTACCTTTGATGATCGAGACAAATTAAAAGAAATCGCGCGAAAAAGTCGTGAAAAGGATTACTGTGTTGCAGACATTCTCGAGGCGTTTGTCCTCTCGGATCTATTTCAGCAACGCTAACCAATAGGAAATGACATGAACATTCTAACCAATAAATGGCTCCTCAGTCGCCGCCATGTCTTGCGCGGGATAGGTGCCAGCATCGCCTTGCCAATGCTTGACTGTATGCGTTTGCCTAGCCATGGGGCCACAGAACTTTCCCGATCGACGCCACCCAAACGCAGTGTCTTTCTCTATATCCCTAACGGTGTCAATACCCTCACTTGGCAGATCGAAAAGGCGGGTGCCGATTATGAACTCACCATTCCATTAAAATCTTTGGAGCGTCACCGCAACGAAATCACTCCAATCAGTGGATTGCACCATCCGCTGGTCATCGGCAAGGCCCACAATTGCGATCAAGTTTGGCTGACTGGTGCGAATGTTCCCAGCAATGGTGGGGCGTTTCGAAATACCGTTTCTGCCGACCAATTGATTGCGGAAGTGCAAGGCGAGTCCACCCGTTTCCCATCCCTCGAAATGGCTATTGACGGGTTTTCTCTTGCATGGTCACGCGATGGAATTCAAATTCCATCTGAGCGGAATGTGAAAACGATCTTTGAGCGTCTGTTTGGTGAGCAAGCAGGCGGCAAGACTGCCGTTCGCCGTCGCCTGAATCAGCGCGAAAGTATTCTAGATGCCGTGCTTAATGATGCCCAAAGCGTGAACAGCAACCTTGGTGCGGAAGATCGTAACAAGCTGGATGAATACCTGACTGCTGTGCGTCAGGTAGAATTGCGAACCAAAAAGGCCGAAGCCTGGCTCGATGTGCCGCGACCCAAGCTCGACAATTCCGTCTCAGGGCGATTCATGCGCCAGATGAATCAGGATCAAGTCCGCGAATATCACCGCCTGTTCTATGATTTGATGGTGCTTGCGCTTCGCACAGATACCACCCGTGTGATCACTTGCATGATTGGCAGTGAAGCCAACGGCGGGGCTATTCCTGACATAGGTATCTCGCAAACTCGTCACGGACTTTCGCATCATAATGGTGATCCCGAGCAACTTCGCCGCCTGACCCAAACCGATACATTCCATGTCGAACAGTTCAGCTATTTTCTTGATCAATTAAAAGCGCATCAAGCAGAAGATGGCAACTTGTTGGACACGACGCAGGTGCTATGGGGTAGCGGTATGTCCTATGGCCATAGTCATGGGAATGCAAACCTGCCTATTCTGTATGCGGGTGGAAAAAAACTCGGCGTTAAGCATGGCAAGCATATCGATTTCAACCTGCCGAAGATTGGTAAATATAATGTTGCAGAAGCTAATGACCATTATAAAATATGCGGTCGCCCCGTGGACGACAAAGCACGATTAAGCAATTTGCTGCTGACCATCTTGCAAAGATGCGGCGTGAAAACAGAAAAGTTTCAAGACAGTACAGGCGTTCTTTCGGAAGTGGTGATTTAAACCATGCGAAAATTACTCACATTGTTATTTGCAGGCGCAGTTTCTTTCCTTGTAGACAGTTCATTGATGGCTGTTTTTGCAGCAGAACAAGAATATAGAAACGATGACGGTTCGAATAAGAAATTGCCTTGGTTCAAGCTTGTTAATGGCCAGTTTCCACCGGAAGGTTCTGCTCACTACATCCAAGGTGAACTCATAAAGATCGATCACCCAGAACGCCAGTTCATAATTCGTGTTGATCGCAACGATTCGCAGGACCGCGGTGTATGGGATCTGCCCTTGCCATTAGACCTGTTGCCTTATGGCTCGATTTATTATCATGGCGCGCCCGCCGCATTGTGCGATATCCCCTTGGGTACACATCTTCATACTTGGTGCTTTATGAAAGGGGAAGCGGATAAGCGTCCGGCAATGGCGGTGTTTCATGATCGCATTTCGCCAGAATCTGCGTTTCGACGCTGCATCCGTGTGGAAGATGACTTCGGCTATCGCATGAGGCGGAAGCAGGTCTGGAAAATTGACAGTGTTAACATCGAAAAAAAGAAACTTCTCGCCACACTTATGCAAGATGGAAAAACAGTGGGCGGGTCGAAGTCGTTCGACCTGTTCGGTCGCACGCGAGTCTACCAAGAGCGTGGGATTGGAACGCTGGAATCATTGGCGAAGGATCAATTGGTTCAGTTTAACCTCACCTGGGTCGGACTGTATGGGCCGGGCCGAATCACCGAAATCTATCTCGATGATGCCGCCCGAAAATTGGCAACTAATTATCAGATGGAGATTCATCGTCAGCATATTAAGGAACGCGGGTTGCCGGCTTTTGTGGATGCAGTCGATGATAAGAAACAGCTTGTCACCTTCACCTTTTTCGATGGTGTTGATCCCACCCTATTCAACGATTTAACAAAGATCAATCCAGAACCACTCGGCTGGCCTGCCACC
>Ga0209284_10004896_pt1 | contig 14509 bp, 10 predicted proteins | sample FRY03_FD_187211 | JGI IMG/M metagenome (GOLD analysis project Ga0209284, IMG submission 187211) | Freshwater microbial communities from Lake Fryxell liftoff mats and glacier meltwater in Antarctica - FRY-03 (SPAdes) (version 2) | ecosystem: Environmental > Aquatic > Freshwater > Ice > Glacier... | reverse complement strand
GCACTTGCATTGGTACTTCTGTTATTAAAGAAGTTAAGAATGTGTTCAAAATTGGCTTTCACGGTGTTGGCAGTGGTGTAAAATTCCTTCAGTTCTTTATCAGTTGTATCCTTGATCCAGTGTTTAAATCGCTCGGAAGCCATGATTTTATCTGTGCATTCGTATATTGATCTGAACTCAAGCATATGCTTATGAGCTGTCTCTAAGTGTGGATACACCTGGAACAATAACTCAGCTCTTTCTTTCTGATTAATTGTCCACTGGTGTGGTTTCTTTGCGATGATATATCGACTGCGAGCCAGAAGCTGTTTGGGTGTGTCACCGTTGGACAGGAGTTTTGGTTTATACTTGGCTCCTTGCTTTTTGGCTTTTTCGATCAGGTCATTTTCTTTATCGAGTTCTTCCCACCGTTGTTTTATCCGCAGGTGTTGCAAGGACTCCATCGCAAGTTTTACCACATGAAATCGATCAGTAACCAGCGTGGCCTTCGGGAAACTTAACTTTACTGACGATTCCATATTTTTAGCCATGTCCAGGGTTATTTCTCGCACCTTTTCACGGCTTTCCATCGATAGCTTTTCCAAAACATCAATGATGTCTTGCGAACGCGTCCCTTTTATCGACGCCACCAAGGTGCCCTGTTTGGCCCTGCCCTTCTTATTGGTAACAAAAGTGTAAAGCTCTCCTTTAGATAAACTTACTTCATCAATGCTGAGATGCTCACCCATGTTGTCGGGGTAAAGCATATAATCTTCTGCATGACCGCGCTGATCCCAAGAGTCAAAGCCACTGCTGTATTTCTTGTAATGGCGGCGCAGTTTACCCGCTTCAATATTGTAATAACTCGCAATATTGCTAATGGTATCTTCGCGGGTCTCTACCTGTACCTTTTAAAAAATCGGCCAGTTCCTGTGTTAATTTGGCACCCTCCGCTATGAATGAATAGTCACTCCTGATCTCTTCTTTGGTCTCTTTATGACGCCATCTGCGACGCCTTATATTCAGATAAACAGCCTTGCCGCGAAGAGGAAAGTCCTGAACTCTTTTGCACGATAAGAATCCTTTCGACTCATAACAACCATCCTCATAGCCGGATGGAAGCACATTCTTTTCTTCAAGTTCAACTTCGATGTAAACCGATTTGTTCCTTAAATCGCACAGTTCCAAAATGCCGATAAGATCAAAATATAAAATCAGTTCTTCAGGAAGAACATGGCTGATCAATGATGTATTCAAATGATTTGATTTTACACAAATCTATCATTCTCCCCGTAAAATTTACTTGACCCATTTATTTACTGGCCATTCCACCATTTTTAATCCACTTATTAAAAGTGAAGAAAGCCAAATCGGCAGCCCAGTTTGATCCGGAACTCAAAAAAGAAGCCCCATCTACTTTTCTATTTTCATGGCTCTTTCTATTCTCACAAATCCTTTAAAACGTCATTGCGAATTTCCATTTTTGATTTGAATTAGCCACATTACTATTTAACAGATGTTCATGCATTTTTAATATCGGTCGAATTTTAGATTGCTGCATTTTAGACTACATTTGAATTCCGATCCTCAACAAGTTCAGCAAACATCATGAAGCAAGGCAGAGTCGTTGGTATTGACCTCGGAATGGCCATAGCACTTTTGGCATTTTCTGCATTGATCATTTCTGGTTCAGTCAGCGGTTGGGAATCGCTTGCTGGAACATTTGAAAACAATATTGTAGAAGACGTTTTTCCCGCATTTCTGTTCTACATGTTCGGTTTTAGATCCTCTTTCGTTATTAGAACAGCACTTCCCGGGCCAAAGCGCAGTCTCAGATATTTCTTTGTAAGAGGCAGCGCCATTATTATTTTAGGACTTCTGAATTACTTTTTGAATGATGATCTTTTCCTTATTGGCATTGGGCTTTGTGTTTTATTAAGTCCGGTAATTTGCCTACTTCACACCAGCTTTCTATATTTTTTCATGTTTTCAGGCGCAATTCTATCGCTTATTGTTTCAATGGGAAATATTGAAGATGCTTCAATGATGTTAAATAGTAAGCAACATTGGTGGGAAATGTTCATTTTTCTCAGACATGATGCTATGCTGCCATGGCTTATGTTTTATTTCTTTGGACTGATTATCGGTCGAAAGAATTTTGGAGAAGAAAAATGGTTCCGATATTTCTTCAGTAGCTCAGTTATATTTCTGGCATTCAGCATATTGGCTAACTTTTTAATCAACAATTCCTTTAATGGGAGTTATCTGCAGGATGAGCATGGCGCTTCACGTTTATTCCCATTTAATATTTACCTCTATCGTCCGGCTTTTTTGCTCATGGCGCTCCCTCTTTGCAATCTTCTATTGATTGCATCGAGTTTACTGAGTGCTAAAATGATGGAAAGTAAATTCTGGGGAGGTGTTTTCAGAATTGGACAGTTTCATTTAAGTTATTTATTGATTGCCATTACAACTTCAGGCTTACTGCATGGAACAGCTGAAGGACAAATGGCAATAGCCTCTAGTATTTCATTGGCTTACGTCGTTCTTATCTTTATCTTAGCTACATCAACCAAGGATTTAATCCAAAACGGACCCATAGAGTGGTTTGTGCAGCGTATGTATTAAACTATGATAGTGCTACAAGCAAGCTGGAAAAAATACCTGCTCCATTTTAAATTTGCTGCAAAAACATCCCGCAACACGCTACATCAAAGGCCCGTTTGGTTTCTTATTGTAAAGTCCAATGATAAAATTAGGGCAATTGGCGAATGTGCATATTTATCAGGACTTAGCCCAGAATCTGAAAATGAAATTGAAAAAGGACTAACAGAAATCTGTAAAAATCTCCAATCATTTTTGGATTTTCCTGATCAACTAAATAATCTCCCCTCATTAAAAATGGCGATGGAAATGGTTATTACGAGTTTAAAAAGCGGGGCACTTTTGCAACCATTTCCTGGAGATTTTGCTGATTCAAAAAAATGTATTCCAATCAATGGCTTAGTTTGGATGGGCGATGTATCACAAATGCGCATCCGAATCCAAAACAAAATAGAGGAAGGATATAAATGTATCAAGCTAAAAATAGGAGGTATAAACTTTGACGAAGAATGGCAATTGCTTCATACTCTTCGGGAACGATTTACTCCAGATGAATTGGAATTAAGGCTGGATGCCAATGGCGCATTTTCAGCGGATGACGTTGACGATAAGCTTCATAAATTAGCTCCGCTTGGCATACACTCCATCGAGCAACCCATTAAAGCAAAACTATGGCAAAAGATGGCTGAACTTTGCAAGAATTCAGTAATTCCAATTGCACTAGATGAAGAACTAATTGGGGTAAATACACGTTATGAAAAAGTGCAACTTTTAGACACATTAAAACCTGCTTACATCATTCTTAAGCCTAGTTTACTTGGAGGATTTTCTAGTTGCGATGAATGGATTGATTTGGCTTCTGAAAGAAATATAGGTTTTTGGGCCACATCTGCATTGGAATCTAATATAGGATTAAATGCTATTTCACAGTGGGTCAGCCATAAAGATACCGCTGGGATGCCGCAAGGACTGGGTACTGGACAACTATATACTAATAATATTGCTTCGGCATTGCATATTAAAAATGGCAAAATTTGTTTTGAAAAAAATGCTGTTTGGGATTTAAGTTTATTTGAAAATTGACATGGTTACCTGGACAATTGGAAATGTTAGCCTTTCACCTGATGAATTCAGAGCAAAGTATGCGAATGTTTATCGAAATACTATGCCTGATTGGGAAAGAGAAATTGCCGAATTTCTGGATGAATGGAACAATGAATTGCCATATATCAATATGCATACTTCAGGTTCTACTGGCGAAGCGAAGAACATCAGGCTGAGTAAAGAATTCATGAGAGAAAGTGCCGAGCGAACTCTAAAATTATTCGACCTCAAGGCAGGTGATCCTATTTTACTCTGTTTACCGGTTCGATTTGTCGCCGGAAAAATGATGATTGTAAGAGCTTTAGAAGGTGATCTCAACTTGCACGCAAGCCCTCCAACTTCCACGCCATTGCGTAATGTACAAGGCAAATTCCGATTTGCAGCCATGATTCCTTTGCAAGTGATTCAAACACTTAAAGACGATGCTAAAGATTTGGCAAGAATTGAACATCTCATTATTGGCGGAGCGGCATTACCGCCAGAGATTCAATTGAAACTTTCTGAATTGAAAGGGAATTTCTATGAGACTTATGGGATGACCGAAACTGCAACCCATGTAGCATTCAGAAAAGTGAGTAAAAATCTTGATCAGGCTTTTGAAGCCTTGCCCGGAATTCGATTTAGCACCAATGAGGAAGAGTGTTTAAAAATAAGCTTTGAAGGAAAACCAGACTTTGAACTCCAAACGCGAGATAGCGTGAAACTTATTGACAATCAACACTTTGTTTGGCTAGGAAGAGTGGATCTCATCATTAACTCTGGTGGAATTAAATTACATCCAGAAATTCTTGAAAATAAACTAAGTGGAATTATAAGTCAGCGATTCTACCTGGTTGGTGTTGCAGACAAGCTCTTCGGTCAAAAACTCGTTTTAATTATGGAGGGAATAAATCCAGACAAAAAAGAGCTCAGTTTGTTAAAATATGAAATCGAAAAAAGGCTAGACAAATACGAAATCCCTAAGGAACTTCACTTTGTTAAACGTTTTTTCGAAACCCCAAATCATAAGGTAATTAGAAAATGGCCACTAGATTAAAACTTGTTTTTGCATCACACAATGCTCATAAGGTAAAGGAAATTGGGTTGAAATTAGAGGAAGAATTTGAAGTTCTTTCGCTTGATGATATTGCTTGTTTGGATGACATCCCGGAAACTGGAATCACATTAGAAGAAAATGCCATTCTGAAAGCGAGATATGTTTATAAAAAATTTGGATTGAATTGCTTTGCCGATGATACCGGACTCGAAGTGAAGGCTTTAAACGGGGCTCCTGGCGTAATATCAGCCAGATATGCAGGTGAAGGCAGAAATTCAGAAGATAACATCGACAAACTTCTTTGGAAATTAGATCATTTATTGGACAGAGATGCCCGATTCAGAACCGTAATTTGTTTCATAAACAATGGAGATATTACCCTATTTGAAGGAATAGTAAATGGCAGAATATTGCTTAAACGACAAGGAGCTGGAGGCTTTGGTTATGATGCAATCTTTGAACCTGAGGGATATGAAATCAGTTTTGCAGAAATGAGCATGGAAGAAAAAAATAGAATCAGTCACAGAGGAAAAGCCGTTGACTTACTTATAGCTCATTTAAAGAACATGAATATTTCTATTTAGTCACAATTACTATCTTGCGTATTCATTTTACCTCGGAATATGATCAATTATCTTGATTTTGAGCAACCTATAAAGGAACTCAGAGAGCAGCTCAGCAAAACACTCGAGATTGCTGAGAAGAGTGATGTGAATGTTAGCGCAACGATAAAGGAGCTGGAGAAAAAAATAAAAGACACTACCAAAGAAATTTACTCAAACCTCACGCCATGGCAGCGGGTTATGGTGAGTCGACATCCTGACAGGCCTTATACACTAGCCTATATTAATGCAATTACCGATAATAGTTGGATAGAATTACACGGCGATCGGAGTGTAAAAGACGATAAAGCCATGATTGGTGGATTTGGATTAATAGGCACTCAAAGTGTAATGTTTATTGGGCAACAAAAGGGCATTAATACTAAAATGCGACAGTATCGTAATTTTGGAATGGCCAATCCGGAAGGGTATCGCAAAGCACTCAGGCTTATGAAATTAGCTGAGAAATTTAACAAACCAATTGTAACTTTGATTGATACTCCGGGAGCTTACCCAGGATTAGAAGCAGAAGAGCGCGGACAAGGGGAAGCCATTGCCAGAAACCTATTTGAGATGATGAAGCTCAAAGTTCCTGTGATTTGCATTGTTATTGGAGAAGGAGCTTCAGGTGGTGCATTAGGTATAGGAATTGGCGACAAAGTATTAATGCTCGAAAACACATGGTATTCAGTGATTTCACCCGAAAGTTGCTCCTCTATCCTTTGGAGAAGCTGGGATCATAAAGTGACTGCCGCTAGCGCACTAAAACTTACCGCTGAAGATATGTTATCTAATAAACTTATCGACGGAGTTATTAAGGAACCTCTTGGTGGTGCACATGCCAATATAGAAGAAGTATTTGACGTGGTGAAGAAAGAAATAATTAAGCAACTCGCTAAGCTTGAGGCTATAGAACCCGAAAAACGGGTTGAATCGAGAATTAAAAAATTCTCGTCGATGGGAGTTGTTATAAACTGATTATTCGGAACTTAGACGTTTTTTTCGTCTGAAATTACATCTTAATAATTTTCTGCTTTTCTTTTCCAATTAGGATTGTTAGCTTTGCAGCAACTTTCCGATATGGAAAGCAAGCCAAATATAAAGCTATAATAAATTATCTATGAAATCTTTGCAAATCTTTACTTCTTCATTATTCCTTGCGATAGCGATCGTTTTCGCCGGTTGCGGTGGACTTGGTAAAATGGAAAAGTATGTTGATGAACTCGGTGCTAAAGCCGAACCTGATCCGCTTATCGTTCGTGGCGATAGTGTTGAACTTACAGTATCAGGTACCTTTCCTGCTAAATACTTTCACAAGAAAGTAGTTGCAGAAGCTACTCCAGTTCTCACTTATAGTAGTGGTGAGAAGGCATTCAAAATGAAAGGCTATCAGGGCGAATCTGCTGCCGGTAACTATGAGGTGATCCCTTACGAGAAAGGAAAATCTTTCAATTACACATCTAAAGTGGCCTATGAACCTGCGATGGCTGAGTCTAACCTCGAATTGCGCATTCAAGGAACTAAAGGAAGTAAATCATCAACTTTTGACCCACTTCCGATTGGTAGAGGTGTTATCACAACTCCTTATCTATTAAAGAGTGATGACAAAGCCATTATGGCAAAAGACAATTTCAAGCGTATCCTTTCTTTAGAGAAGAACGCAGTCATCAATTTCGATTATAACTCTTCAAACGTCAAGGCTAACGAATTAAAAGACACAGATGTTAAAGATCTATACGCTTTTATTGCGTCAACCAAAGGAAATGATGGTATTTCTATGAAAGGTGTTGATGCTGAATCTTACTGCTCACCGGAAGGTGAAATTTCTTTAAATGAGAATTTAGCTCAAGAGCGTTCTGAAAAAACAAATGCTGCTATTGCTGCTGAGTTCAAGAAAAACAAAATTGCTACTCAAAACGCAGATGCATTTTTCAAGAATACACCAAAAGGCGAAGACTGGGCTGGTTTCAAAGAAAAAATGGAGAAGTCTAATATCCAAGACAAAAACCTTATTCTTCGTGTTCTTGAAATGTACACTGATCTAAACAAGCGTGAGCAAGAAATCAAAAACCTTGCGGCTACCTACAAAGAAATTCAGGAGGAAATTCTGCCTCAATTGCGTCGTTCACAAATCAGCCTTAATTATGATCTAGTAGGTTATAGCGATGATGAAATTCAACAACTTTCTTCAAGTAATCCTGCTATTCTTACTGTGGAAGAAATACTTTACGCTGCAACGCTTACTGAAGATTTGAACGAAAAACTTCGCATCTACAACGAAGCGGCAAAGAACTTCCCTAATGATTACCGCGGAATCAATAACGCCGGTTATATTTATATGCTTCAAAACAAAACAAATGAAGCAGAGGCTCAATTCAACAAAGCTTTTGAAGTAAAAGCAGATCCTATTGTTGCTAACAACCTCGGTGTAATTGCACGTTTGAAAGGTGATCGCGAAAAAGCACTCGATTATTTCGCTGATGCCTCTGCTGCAGGTGCCGAAGTGAAGTACAACAAAGGTCTTGTGCAAATCCAAAACGGTGATTATGCTTCTGCAATCAGTGGAATGGGCACAAACAACAGCTTCAATCTTGCTCTTGCTAAAGTATTAAATGGTGATGCAAGTGGTGCTAAAACTGTTATGAGTAATAGCGGTGACGATAGTGCTACTGCCGATTACCTTCGTGCAATAATTGCTGCACGCTTAAGTGATGCTTCTGGTGTAAGCAGCAATCTTAGCAGCGCAGTTAGCAAAGATGGTTCATCCAAAAGGATTAAAGGTTTAGATCTTGAATTCCGCAACTACTGGGAATCTCTGAACCTTTAATCCTTTTGGATTACAATATAAAAGTCCCGCATTTGCGGGACTTTTTTTTGCCAAACCAAGTTTAATATATCAGGGGTGAAATTCAGAAAACTAAGTATGGATGAGTTGGATCGAATGGATAAAGAGCAATTCCGATCGGCAAGCAAATTCCCGATGATTGTTTTGTTGGATAATGTAAGAAGCATGCACAACGTTGGATCCATTTTTAGAAGTGCTGATGCTTTTGGGATTCAGGAATTAATTCTTGCAGGTTTTACTCCAAAACCACCCCATCGGGATATTCAAAAAGCTGCTCTGGGAGCAACTGAAACTGTAGAATGGCAATCTTGTGATGATCCAACAAAACTGATCACAGATTATAAAAGCAATGGCTTTAGCATCATCGCGTTGGAACAAACTACAAACTCTACCAATATTGATCAGTTTGTGAACCAAAATTCAAAACCAATCCTACTAATTCTGGGTAACGAAGTAAATGGTGTTTCAGATGAACTGCTTGCTCTTTGCGACGATGTTTTGGAAATCCCACAACATGGCACAAAACACAGCTTAAATGTGAGTGTTTCAGCAGGAATTGCCATGCGCGAAATACTTAAATCGTATCTTGTTCAATGAAAACTTGCTCTTTATAATTTTTTTCTACTATTTTTAGGCGACTTTGACCGATTTGAAGCGATTATTTCTTACATATATTCTTGTGCTCACAGCAATGCTGTCTCAAGCTCAGTTCTTCAATAGAGTTGACTGGAGGCTCAATAGGCATCAATTGGAGCTTGGTTTAGGTGCCAGCAATTTTTTAGGTGACCTCGGTGGAAAAGACGCAATTGGTACCAACGACTTTCAGGATTTGGAGCTTCCACTTACCAATTTTGGTATAATGATAGGTTACAAATACGCCCTTTACCGAAAATTACATCTCCGAACAAACATTACTTATGGAACTCTGAAAGGTGATGACAAATTAACTAAAGAGCCATTTAGAGAAAATAGGAATTTAAACTTCCGCTCACGTTTATGGGAATTTTCAGCATTATTAGAGTATGAAATTCCTCTCAACCTTCGCAAAGGACATATTTATGACATCAAAGGCGTTAAAGGCTGGAAGAATGGTGGTAGCAGCTTATATGTTTTTGTTGGCTTAGCTGCATTCCATTACAATCCTAAAGCCTATCTCGATGGAGAATGGATTGCTCTGCGCCCATTAAGAACAGAAGGTCAGGGATTACCGGGAGGTCCCAAAGAATACAAAAAATGGGCATTGGGTATTCCAGTCGGTTTGGCCTTATCTAAACGTGTTGGTCGACGAATCTCGCTATCTCTTGAGGCCAATTATCGTTTCACAAACACGGATTATATCGACGACGTTTCTACTAAATACTATAATCCTTACGAGCTTTCGCTCTATGTGGAGGATGGCTACGAGCAAATTGCAGCCTATTTGAGCAATCCTGCTCTTGGACCAGCACAGGGCGGTCTCTATAACCGAGTTACGGCTACCGGACAACAAAGAGGAGATGTTAAAGATGATGATGGATACATGTTTCTCCTTTTAAAAATGCAATATCTCCTAGAGCGCAATCAAGAAGCGTCGAAAATCCGCAAAACTACCAATAAGCGCGGCAAACCTGGAAGACGAATCGTATTCTAATGTGGCACTTAGCTATGGATTGAGTAGTGTAATCAATTCAATCCCCTTTTCAAAAGCTCCCATTCTATCGTATTAAATTATGCCTAACTAAAAGGGTGTTTTTCCCATATTTGCTGTTCATATCTTTTTTTATGTGCGGCAAATTTCATGATCAATAATTTGATTTACAATTAGTTGAATGCGTATAAGTCTCTACTTCATAAATTCCATGACAAATTCTCGCTATATCGGTAAATCTAAATCGCTCTTTAATTAACTTAAATTGCCTTCGAAATTTATGGTCATTTTTTTTGACTCAAAACCTTAACCAATTACTAACTGTTATGAAAAAACTTCTATTGCTTTCGGCAATTTTATTGTCGTTCGTCACCCTCAAGTCACAATCTTTGTGGCAGGAGCAAAAACACATGCATGGTGATCATGCTTGTAATCATAAGTCTTGCGGACTCGAAGCTCTCAATCAAGTAATGAATACGCATATTGGCCCACCAGCTGATTTCGTTCCCGGTGCTGATCGTGCAGTAGTTATTAATGTTACGTATAATGGCTTCTCCCCTGCTGCGCAAATTGCATTTCAGCATGCTATTGATATCTGGTCTTCTCAACTAACCTCCTCAGTGCCTATTGCGGTAAATGCCAACTGGGTAGTACTTGGGCCTTCTACCCTTGGAAGTGCTGGTCCTTCATCGCTTTATCGGGATTTCGGAGGAGCACCAGTAGCTAACACTTTTTATCCTTTAGCACTTGCAAATTCATTGCAAAATGCTGATTTAGATGGAGGTGCAGATATTGACTGCAACTTCAACAGCAACTTTGCCAACTGGTACCTCGGTATAGATGGCAACTGCCCTCCAGGATCTTATGATTTGGTTACTGTTATTCTTCATGAACTTTGTCATGGACTTGGATTTATTGGTTCAGCCAACTTCTCTTCCCCAAATGGCTTTATTGGCTTGGGTAATCCGGTTTTCCCTACTATTTATGATCGATTTGTAGAAACTGGTCCCGGCACTGATTTAACTTCTTTAGCTACTCCAAGTGTTACACTTGGCAATGCTATTGTTGGAAACGACCTTTGGTGGCTTGGTGCCCTAGGTGGTGCTGCTAATGGTGGAACTCGCCCGCGTATTTATGCTCCTGGAACATGGGCGCCTGGCTCTAGCTATTCACATTTGGACGAGGCCGCATTTCCGGCAGGTGATCCTAATTCTTTGATGACATACGCATTGGGAACCGGTGAAGTAATTCATAATCCCGGTCCGGTTGTTCTGGGAATTTTTGACGATATGGGTTGGCAATTGGGTGCGATTTCAGGCTGTATGGATCAATACGCTTGTAACTATAACCCTCTTGCTACTTCTGACGATGGATCTTGCGATTTCTCAGGAGCACAATGGTATATCCCTAATAATGTAGGCGCCGCTAACACTCCCTTGATTCTATCTTGTAATCCCATAATCAATTACACCTTAGCAGTTTATCAAAATTGTATTCAAGAGCTTGTGAATATTGATCCATACTGCGTAAATGTGGACTGGGATAATTTTTGTGTAAATGGATATAACGCTCTTGTAGGCTGTACTGATGGAAGTGCCTGTAATTACAATCCAGATGCGCTATGCGACGACGGTTCATGCATTGCAGGTGGCTGTGATGACCCGGCTGCATGCAACTATAATGCAGGTGCAGCATGTAATGATGGTTCATGCACATATCCAGGTTGTTTAGACCCTGCTGCTTGTAACTATAATGCCGGCGCAGGATGCGATAATGGTTCATGCCTTAGTTCTGATTGCGCAGGTATTTGCGGTGGTTTATCTCAATTAAACGATTGTGGAGAATGTATTACACCTGTAAACTGCTCCACATCGCTGATCTTCAGTTATACCGGTGCTGAACAGCTATTCATTGTGCCAGATGGTACTACAAGTTTAAATATTCAAGTGTATGGCGCTCAAGGTGGTGGTTCTCGCGACGAAAATGGGGGCATCGACAATGACGGTGGACTAGGTGGACTCGCTTCTGGTACCCTCAGTGTTACACCTGGTGATGTACTGTATGTTACAGTTGGTGGACAAGGTGGTGTTGGTGAAGATGGTTCACCAGAAGGTGGCTTCAACGGTGGTGGTGACGGTGGTTACTTCGGCGCTGGAGGTGGCGGTGCGTCTGACATTAGAACCGCAACTGGCGATTTGAATACGCGTGTGATTGTTGCTGGCGGTGGCGGCGGCGGAAATACGGGTGGTCCTAATACAGGTGCCGGTGGAAATGGCGGCGGACTTATTGGAGACGATGGCTCTAGCACTGGGCTTCAAGGTTTCTACCTTCCAGGAGGAGGCGGATCTCAAATCGCTGGTGGAACTGCTGGACAAAATGGTGTGGCAGGAATACTTGGATTTGGAGCAAACTTGGAATCTTATCACGCTTCCGGTGGTGGCGGTGGTTGGTACGGCGGTGGATCTGCATTTGCTGCCGGGGGCGGTGGTGGCTCATCGTATATCGACGGCGTAAGTGGCGGAATCACTGCTGGAGGCGTTCAGTCTGGTGATGGTTTAGTAGTGATATCTATCTCTACCATTGAATACCTCTCTGATTGTAACGCTGGTTGTAATGATCCAAATGCTATCAATTATGACTCCAACGCTAATTTCGACAATGGCTCATGTCTATACCTCGATGAATGTGGAAATACAATTAACCAAAATGGCGATGGCGTAGGCTTTGTGAATGATTTTTCTAGTGCAAACTGGAATGTCGACCTTACTACCGGTGATGGATCTGTGAATATCAATACTAATTCGCTTACAATTGTTGGGACAAATGAACTAGGAATTGGAAATGTGAACACAAACGCAACGCTCGCGGCAACACAATCCGGCAATTACAGTTTCGATTGGTCTTATTCAACTCTCGATTTCTCGCCAGATTATGATCCTGCTTTCTATATTAATGGAACGGCAATACAATTATCTGTTAATAACGGATATTTAAATCAAGACTTGATGCAGAATGGAACTATGACATTCTTTGCCAACGATGGTGACCTCATCGGATTTGCCGTAAATTCTATTGATGGATGCTGCGGAGAAGCAACGCTAGTAGTGAGTAATTTCACGTATCCAGTAAGTTGTGTTTTTGGTTGTACTGATCCTAACGCTTGCAACTTCGATCCGAATGCTACAAATTGCAATAACACTTGCGATTACAGTTTGGCCTATTACCTCGATTGCGCAGGTAATTGCTTATACGACAGTGATTTTGATGGGGTATGCGATGAACTTGAGGTAAATGGTTGTACAGATCCTTCGGCGATTAATTACAATGCTAATATCACCGAAAATGATGGATCATGTTTGTATGCCGGTTGTACAGATCCGTTAGCACTAAATTATGATGCAGGTGCTAACTTCAATAATGGAAGCTGTACTTATATATCTGGTTGTACTTATCCGGATGCTAACAACTACAATGCTTCAGCCATTATGGATGACGGAAGTTGTGTATTCCCTGCTGGTCCAAATACTTGTCCTGAAGACATCGATGGAAACGGTCAGGTTAATACTGGTGACTTGCTTCAATTACTTGCTTCTTTCGGTGCCACTTGTCCGTGATAATTTTTCTTTAACACACCTTTTTTCAAAAGGGCTGCCTAACATAGGTAGCCCTTTTGTTTTTTTAATTGTTTATTATTATCTCAACTAAAACTACTCAACGTGAAATCATTAGCCTTCATTCTGTTGGCGCTATCCTTTTTATTAAAAGCTGCTTAATTTGATTTTAATTCTTATGCTTGAATCTCTGCTTGTGCCAATCCTAAAGAATTCAACTTTTCACCCAAAGCAACAATAGATGATATCTCATGCTTCCTTATAGATGCTTGTGGGAATATAACTGATCAAAATGGTGATGGATTTTCGTCTCCTTAGCTGAACCAAACTGTGATTTTTTTTACAAAAGTCGGAAATGGATAAATGAGCATTTCAGCACATGAATTAAAGCTCACTATAAGCAATACTGGCATAATCCAACAATCGCTGACAACGACTTATATAGTTAGTTGTACCTTTAAAGGTAATTTGTTCATGCGTTACAGCCAAAAAAACGGGAACAATAGTATAAATATTCTCAAACAATATGATAAAAGTTTTAATTACAGGGGCGACAGGAAATGTTGGAATTGAAGTACTATCCGCTTTAAAAAATATTAACCATCAATTAGAAATATATGCAGGTGTGAGGGACTCAGAAATTGGGAATGAAAAACTAGCAAGTTTCAACATCAAGAATATCAAATTTGACTTTACCAATAGCGAGACCTTGGTGCCTGCCATCAAAAATATTGACCTGCTTTTTTTGCTTCGACCACCGCAAATTTCAGACGTTAGTAAATATTTTGCACCACTAATTGAAATAGCAAAGCAAGCTTCGGTAAAGCATATTGTGTTTTTATCTGTGCAGGGTGTGGAGAAGAGCAAAATTATACCCCATTATAAAATTGAAAAATTAATCGTGAACAGTAAAATTCCTTATACCTTCTTACGACCTGCCTATTTTATGCAAAATTTCACTACAACTTTACGTAATGACTTAGTGAATAATCAAAGAATTTATTTGCCGGCCGGACAAGCAAAATTCACAATAATAGACATAGAAGACATTGGCGCTGTAGCAGCTAAAGTGTTAACCGAAACGCAAAATCATATCAATAA
>Ga0209284_10004895_pt1 | contig 14515 bp, 9 predicted proteins | sample FRY03_FD_187211 | JGI IMG/M metagenome (GOLD analysis project Ga0209284, IMG submission 187211) | Freshwater microbial communities from Lake Fryxell liftoff mats and glacier meltwater in Antarctica - FRY-03 (SPAdes) (version 2) | ecosystem: Environmental > Aquatic > Freshwater > Ice > Glacier... | reverse complement strand
AACTCAGGTTTTGGTAAAGACTCCATGGCAATTGGATCATTAGATTCGTCCAGTATTCGCAATTGCTTTCCGCCTGCATCATGCAAAGTCACGCGACCAGGAACTTTAATACTTGTAAAATAATCTACAAAAGCAGAATAATCCGAATTCCAATTAATATGATGTGTTCCTGATTCTTTTGTGACTTGTGTCGATTTACCTTTCAGGTTTACGCTCAATGCGTGCCGATCTAAGCCATTATTGCCGGTAGCCATTGCGTAAATCGTTTTGCCTTGGGCATCCATGCCTAGTATCTCTGTAATGACTTCTTTACCTGTATCAAGATGACGTATTAATTTACCATCCAAATTATATACGTACATATGGTTAAATCCATCGCGTTCACTTTGCCAAATAAATTGATCTTTTGTGCCTGGAATAAAAATCGCAGGATGCTCCGGTTCTACCCATTGTGGATCTTCCTCTGTAAATAAAGTCTTCAGATATGCTCCATCCGCAGTGGTATATGAATTCAAATCCATTTTATTTTGGTCGCGATTTAATTCAGCAATTAAAATAAACTGTTCATCTGGCGACCAAGCAATATTTGTCAAATAATGCTCATCTGGTCCTGCTGATTTAAGAAATACCGTTTTCCCAGAGGCAATATCATAAACACCAACGGTTACATGGTGACTCGTTTGTCCCGCCATTGGATATCGAATCATTCGTTCATGCGCTGGTTTGGTATCTAATTCAACCAAAGGATATTCAGTAACCATTGTTTCATCAAGGCGGTAAAACGCAACTTTCATCCCCGTGGGACTAAAGAAAATGCCATTGGTTATTCCAAATTCGCTTCTATGAACTGTTCTGCCATTCACGATTCCTTTGCCACCGTCTTTGGTAATTTGCTTTTCCACATTGTCTAGGTTAACGAACAAATTGTCATCCTTCACATAGGCAATTGCTTCTGAAGTTGGGTGTACAACAGTTTCTTCAACATTCTTAACTGACGTGGATTTATATATTTTTCCAGCTTCTCCGTTACGATAAAAATGAATACTGCCCTCAGCTTCAAAATAAAGACGCGATTTATCCATCCATGTAATTGAAGGAATTCTTTTAAGTCCAGCCATAAGCGCTGAAGCCTTAAAAAGTGTATCGATTTTAGCACTCGAAAGAGTTTGACTTAGAACGGCTTCACCCTTGGCGGAGGTCCATGTAATTGTGTTAGTTCCAGGAATCCATTGGATTCCACGCATTGTCTGAGGATTAAATTTAGGTGTTGATAATGCTTGATCAATCGTTAGTGACTGTTGAGCAAATAGAGGCGATTGCACTACGGCAATCCATACAATAATGAGTAATAGGCGCATATTGAAATTTTAAAGTCCAAACCTATTCATTCCATTTTGCACTAGCAAATGAATTTGGAGGAAGGAGATTCGACAAGCTCATTTCAAGGTATAGGTAGGAGAAAGGAGATTCGACACGCTCATCTAAAGGTATAGGTAGGAGAAAAGAGATTCGACAAGCTCATCTTAGTTTTGGAGTTATGAAATTCGACAAGCTCATTTCAAGGTCAAGAAAGGAGGAATTGAATTCTTCAACCATTTGAGCTTTTAGTTCAAACTAAAGATTTAAGAAGAGTCATATCCATCATTGGTGCTATCCACAAGTCTTAATACTATGTACTTAAATCTTAATACTATGTACTTAAATCTTAATACTATGTACTTAAATCTTAATACTTTGTACTTAAATCTTAATACCAATTTTTGGAGAAAGGGGATTTGATTTTCGTACCAAGGAAAATTCTTACCTAGACTATGTCAATTCTGATGGACAAAGTCGGCATTCTCAGTCCCTTGAAATTGGATTTTGATACGTTTCTTAAAGTTCAGAATAAATTCAGTCTCACCTAATAGCTTTGTAAGATATTTAAGCGAACCCTTGATTCTTGATAAATATCTTCGCTAATGCCAAAATACAAGGTCGTATATTTTAAATTCAAAATTAGAGTCCCAAAATAGTTCAAACTAAAAATTTTTATAACTTCGGGCGATATGGAAATATTGGATGGCCTTGACCCATTATTGAGAACCTTTTGGTATGTAGCTATACCTTCAAGTATAATCTTTGTCATTCAATCAATCATGACATTTATTGGTTTGGATGCCACGGAAGGATTAGAAGCAGATTTTGATGGTAATTTGGATGGCGCCGATACCCCTTTTCAATTATTCTCTTTTCGCAATTTAATTAATTTTTTACTGGGTTTCAGTTGGACTGGAATCTCATTCTATACAAGTATTTTGAGCCAATTGGTCCTAATTTCTATCGCTATAGTTGTAGGACTTCTATTTGTTTACGTATTCTTTGTAATTATTAGGTTGCTTCTGAAATTAGCTGAAGACAATACCTTCAAAATAGCTAACACGATAAACAAGACAGCAGATGTTTATTTAACTATTCCTGGAAATAAATCAGGAAAAGGTAAAGTATTGGTCAGCGTTAATGGTTCAGTTCATGAATTGGATGCCATGACAGAAAACGATCAAATCAACTCAAATTCAACTGTAAAGATTATCAGAATCGAAAATAATTCAATTTTAATTGTAGAAACTCTTTAAAATCATGTCAGGAATAATTTTAATAATTGTTGCAGCGGTAGTTGTATTCGTAACTATTTCAGCTTTAGTATCAAGATATAAAAGATGTCCATCTGATAAAATACTTGTAATATATGGTCGAACTGGAGGAACATCAGCAAAATGCGTTCATGGCGGTGGTGCTTTTATTTGGCCGGTAATTCAAGATTTCGCATTTCTTGATTTAAAACCGCTTTCAATTGAAGCCAATCTAACGAATGCGCTTAGTAGACAGAATATTCGGGTTGATGTGCCTTGTCGCTTTACCATTGCAATTTCTACCGAACCAGATAGCATGAATACTGCGGCAGAGCGCCTTTTGGGTCTTTCTTATGAGCAAATTCAAGAATTAGCAAAAGATATTTTATTCGGACAACTTCGTTTGGTAATTGCTACGATGACGATTGAAGAAATAAATTCTGATCGTGATAAGTTCTTAGATAATATCTCCAAAAATGTTGACAGCGAGTTAAAGAAAATAGGCTTAAAGCTTATCAACGTTAACGTAACGGATATTAAAGATGAATCTGGTTATATTGAGGCATTAGGAAAAGAAGCTGCCGCTAAGGCAATTAATGAAGCTAAAATAAGCGTTGCTGAACAAGAAAAAATTGGAGAAATAGGAAAGGCATTAGCTGATAGAGAGAAAGACACCCAAATTGCTGAAACACATAGAGATCGTGATGTTAAGATTGCAATTACACAAAAAGATAAGGAAATCAGTATAGCATTAGCGTCTAAAGATGAGGCTATCGGTAAAGCCGAAGCGATGCGGGACACACGTGTTAAAATATCTGAAGCGAATGCATTGGCGATTAAAGGTGAAAATGAGGCTAAAATAGCCATCGCTAATTCAGAAGCTTTACGTCGTGAAAAGGAAGCTGAATCGCTAAGAATTGCCATTACTGCTGAAAAGGTTCAGCAAGCGAAAGCATTGGAAGAATCATATGTTGCTGAACAAAGAGCCGAGTTAGCTCGATCAGAAAGGGAACGATCAACACAAATAGCAAACATTGTTATTCCTGCCGAAATTGCTAAACAGTCAGCTATTATTGAAGCACAGGCAGATGCTGAACGTATTCGTGAAAACGCGAAAGGAGAAGCAGATGCTATTTTTGCCAAAATGGAAGCCGAAGCAAAAGGTTTGTTCGAGATTCTTACAAAGCAAGCAGATGGATATAAACAAGTTGTTGCCGCAGCCGGCGGAGATCCAACAAAAGCCTTCCAATTATTATTAATTGAGAAACTTCCTGAATTAGTTAGAACTCAAGTTGAAGCAGTTAAAAATATAAAGATTGACAAAATCACTGTTTGGGATTCTGGTAATAATGAGAACGGAAATGGTTCAACTGCAAACTTCGTTTCTGGCATGATGAAGACAGTTCCGCCACTCAATGATTTGTTCAATATGGCTGGCTTGAATCTTCCCACCTACTTAAAAGGAGAAGATGATAAACAACAAAAGAACGCGGATAATTCATCAAAATCGGATTCATAACATTGAATAAGCGAATTAACACTGATTAAATTTTCAGCTTTATACACTGTTCGAGAAATAATCACATTGTAGACTTTTAAGCATAATTGAATTTATTTCATTTAGATTCAATCGTGCATGATTTATTTCAATTTATTAATGCACACTAGTTTTTGAATTTATGAATATCAAAATAGGAGCAACTTTAAATTATAGATACAAATATCCCGTACAAGAATTATTACCTTGGGAGATAATGTAAAACGATATCGAGAAAATATGCTTCCATCCATTATAGCAGCAATTAACATCTCACCTTTCATTGCATTTGGATTTGGATTTGAGACGCAAAGCAAGATCGAATGAAGCTAAGAATTGAGCCTACATTTAGATATGGAATCATTAAAACGGTTAATGCTCCAATGACAGATTACCCATATAATGTTGGTTTTTGTATTAGTTTGTTTTGGGATATTTAATCGTTTGCTTTAGTTCTGTTATTCCGTTTTCATTTAGTAATTGGATGAGAATAATTCTGATAATCATGCAAAACAAGTTGATAGCTTTTAATAAAAATTTCTAACTCCGATTCTTAATGTTCATAAATTCGATTTTCTTCCTTCGGGCATTTAATCAGCATTATTTACTATGGAATACATTCAGAAACAGAAATTATTTGAGGAGTTTCTCGCTATTTGGGGTGAGAAATTTGCTGAAGCACAAGGAATTGTTAAAAAACTGGCAGGAATCGATGATTTTGTAAGGAATTTGACAAATTATAGAGATGTGGAAAGTGATGAGGGAGATTTACCTGAACCAATTAAATTAATTACAGCAGATTTTTTTCAGTCTCAACTCGAATGGGTTTCGCTTGTAGCACAATTTGATTACAAAATAGAATCAAGCTTCTTCAAAGACTATTGGATGCCAATTGAAGTTGCTGGCTATAACTATTTTATAGATTTATCTACCGAGGACATACACCTTTTTATAGCCGAGTATTTCTGTAAAGGTCCAACTACATGGTATCAAGGAACTATTATTAAAAACTTGGCCAATTTTAATGAGGATTTTGAAGATTATGAATATTGGGACGATTATTTCCTACATATTGGAAATATTATCGGGGAAGAATCTTCTAAGCTACAAAAAGAACATCTAAAATTAGGAATGGCTGGCTTAATAAAGATTCGACAACTAAAAATCACTGATATTACTAAAAATTTGTACGATTGCCGTTGTGTGTATTTACCTGATAAATTAATTATTTACGGAGCATTACCCACCGCTATCCGACTTTTACCGAATGATTGTAAAATTTCTATCCAAAGTTTTGCCGATACCTTCAACCGAGCATTATATTCACCTGATCAACAATTTACGATTAAGGGATTCTGGTTTGCACTGTCAAATAATGGGTGTCTTCAGACAGATTCTATCAGCATTGAATTTCCAGACTACCCACTAATGAAGGCTTATTACAGATATAAAAAATTAGTAATCGACTATCCTGATATGGAAATCAAGAATTATGTTCAAAAAGAATTCGATCAACTATTCAAACCAGATTCTGATTTAATTGAAGATCATCGAATCAACTGAAACGTTCCCGTATTCGTATTTTGTTCACAAGCAGTAGTTACCTTAATGCGATAGACATAAATTCCCTCTTGAACATCACGTCCTAAATACGTTCCATCCCAACCATCTTCAACCATAGTCCACCGGTAAATCAGTTCGCCCCAACGATTATAAATCATTGCATCTATTTTGGGTTCTCCTAGAGTGAAAAGTTTAAAGCGATCGTTAATAGCATCGGTATCTGGGGTGAAAGCATTAGGAATAAATACAGGATCATTCTGATAAATAATTAATTGTAAGGTGTCGGTTGGAACATCCAATCCACATCCAGTTAAAACACAACGAATCACCAAGCCATTGAGTTCGCTAGATGTTTGTACTAACAAATTTGCTGATTGAGTTCCACTCAAAAAACTATTGTCAGACAAGTTCTCATAATCACCTGCATCATTGTATTGTTGCCATTGATACGAAATTCCGTCTCCTATAGCAATAACTGGCAATACCAAGGAACCTCCAGAACACAAAACTTGGTTGTCGGGGCTTGAAACAATTACTGGATTTCCATTAATAAATAATAAGACTTCGGAGCTATAAACGGGACTTCCACAGCCTCCATCGACCTCTAAACGGTAAAGAACATTGTGCAACGAAGCGGGTACATTTTGAATGATAAGTTGAGGATTTGTTGTACCTGAATATGTGCTTGAATTCACTACATCGACCCAACCATTACCAGAATTTACCTGCCATTGCAGCGAATTTGCATTTACCACATTTGCGGTGATGCTCACGTTTTCTCCTGGACAAATAGGAGGTGGCAACTGGGTAATAGAAACAGAGGGTAAAGCAGTTACATTTAATAATGCTGGATTCGTCGCTACAGTTGTATTACATGCAATTCCTGTTAATTGATATTGTGCATTGTTCATTCCTAATGCAAGCGGATTGATGGTAATTGACGCAGTATTTACACCACTATAACCATTACCGTTGACCAGATTACTAAATGAAGTGCCGCCATCTATGCTTATTTGCCATTGATAAATAGGGCTTCCAGAGATATCTGCACTGAAACTAATTGTTTCACCTTCACAAGCGGCCATATCAATTGGATTTAGATTAACCGCAGGACTTGCAGATATTGTCAGCGTTACCGAATTCGTAGTTTGCGCTGTGCCACAAATACCGTTAATTGTACACTGATATTGGTATCCATTAAATGTTGAACCGGGATTGTTTATGTTTAATGTTCCTGTAGCAACGCCAGAATATGGAGCTGAATTAGAAAGTGCACTGAAATTTGTTCCCCCGTCAGTACTCACCGCCCACTGATAGGTTAAGCTTAAGCCATTCGCATTGAAGGTAAAGGAAGCATTTTGACCTTCACAAATTACTTGATTGGTAGGTTGATTTGTTACAGCATTATTCGGGTTGACTGTTACTAGTGCGGTTGCCGAAGTTATGTTACCACCACATCCGCCCGAAATTATACATCTATAAACCAATCCGTTTAAACTTGTAGCCGCTCCAATTAAATTCAATGTTCCGGTTTGAGCGTCTGAATAACCATTGCCATTATTGACATTGTTAAAACCTGATCCCGAATCGACTTGCCATTGGTAATTTGTTCCGCCTGAAGCAGTTATGGTTAAACTTGTAGCTTGTCCTTGGCAAACTGTGACTGGAATAGGTTGCTGCGTTATAGTGATAATAGCTCCCGCAATTATCTCAGCTTGGTTGGAAGTTACTTGCGTACCACAACCACTTAGAACACATTGATAAATGTATCCAACAAAACTAGCTGGAGGTCCAATGATAGTGAGGTTAGGAGAGGTCGTAAAGGAGTAGGGTGAGGCCGCTGGAATATTATTAAAAGTAACTCCGCCATCAGTACTTAGTTGCCATTGATACGTTACGTCAGAGTTTGAGGCCTCAACGGAGAATCCGATTGTTTGACCATTGCAATAAGCTTGATCTATTGGTTGAGTAGTTATTTGAGGTATAGACCCAACATTTAACGTTGCTGAATTACTTGGTACGTTTTGCCCACATGTCCCAGAAATTAAACATTGGTAAAGGTTTCCATCCAACGAAGTCGTTATTCCTGTGAATGTTAGCGTAGCGCTTGTAACACCGCTATAAATCACGCTGGCATTTACATTCGTGTAACTTGTTCCGCCATTTGTACTTACTTGCCATTGATAGGTATTTCCTGCAACAGCAGCGCCCACATTCATGTTTCCATTTTGGTTTGCGCACAAATTGAGGTCTTGAGGTTGGGTAGCAGCAACACTTGATATCAATGTTGATGTGAAGGTCATTCTTGCATCCAGCGGACGCTGAAAATATTCAATAATTAAATTGGTAAAACCTGAAAGGCAGATTCCACTTGGATTTGCAGTAGCAGTAGTTTTTAAACTTGTTGCGTATGGTTGCTCAATAAAACTATCGAGAATCCATGTTATACCTCCATCAACACTAAAACGAATTCCGTCATCTCCTTGAATTGTAAATTGATAATAGCCAGGTGCGAAATTCTCAGTTCGCATCATTCGAATGCTAAAATTCTCAACCAATGACGTTCCGCACCCTATGCTTGTTCCATTATTCCACGTTCCTGGAACTCCTCCTGAAGTCCCAAAATTAATATCAAACGGCAGAATATTATGAATCACATGACCTTGATAATTAGTTGAATTAAAAAAATCCTGGCTTGCTACCAAAGCAAGTGTATTTAATATAGCTCCTGTGCTTGGCGTCCAAGTATATGCATGACCAATCCAATTCCCATTTCCGAAGGTATTTTGACCAACAGTTGCAAGTGGCGTTGATAAAGGAGTTACGGTGATAAAATTAGTTCCTCCACATTGAAACAAATCGTTTGAAACATATCCTGTTGAAGCCTGGATTTTAATTGTGTAATTATTTCCCGGTGTTGTCCCTGCGGGGATGATAACGCGGATGAATAAGTCATTTATGTTACCAACATAAACGTATGGTCCATTTTGCCATGAAGTTCCTGAATTAGTGCTGAATTGAGCTACTGGTAAAACCTGAGTTCCTGATGCGAATGAACCTGCTGAATTTGACAAAAGCACCTGAATTTGGCTACTTGCCGGAAGTGCCTGGATTTGAGGTATTTTCAACGTGATTGATCCACTTGCGCAAACTGATGGACATGTATACGGAACCGGTTCACTTCGGGATATATACTGAGCATAAACATTGAAATGCAGCAATAAGAAACAAATGAAAAATAGTACGTTTTTCTGCACGGTATAAAGATGCAGATTTTTTAGTGTCTTTATAACACTGATACAATTTTCTTACCTACAAATTTAAAGATGTGTCGATTGTAATAGAAAATTTAAGTCGATTTAAGTATAAATTTTCCGTTTCATTTCTTTCAACAACTTGCGTCCAACCGACTTAAACGCAGCCGATTCATTTGGCATTCCTACCTCGATAATTGGAATTAATTCGTTGGATAATTCGGGATAAATCTTAACATATTTGCCTAATACATGCATTGAAAATGATCGTTCTGCAATGGAATACTCACGGTTTTTAAGTGTTTTAAAACATGAGTCAATAAGCAATCCGTGGTATTCTTCTGGCAAATCAATATGGATGAATGTGCGAATAACATTGCGCTTTACGGAAGAACTCGTTGAATGGTTTATAAGCTTGACTAAAGTTTCGAAATATGCAGAAACTACACCTGCATTCAAATCTGTGACTTTTGATAAAACCCAAGATGCAAGCTGAGCTGGCCGTCCATTCGCTTGGTTGACCAACTTTATCAATAAGTCTAACATTTCGGGCGAGTCAATACAAGCTTGAGCAACACGTTCGATTCCGTGTTTCGAATAATTAAGTTCAATCTGTTCAACTAATTCGGCTGCTTTCATGAATTACAAAGCTCATCAATAATACAAATAACCGTTATTTGCAGTATGAAGAAATGGTTTTTAGGGTTGATGGTATTTTTGAGTTTGGTAGATAATTCTGTTGCTCAAATAGATACGTTTACAATTATGCAATATAATTTATTAATGTATCCGCTGAATAATCCCAATAAGGGTATTTATATGCGTCCAATTCTGAATTATTTGCAACCAGATATTATCACATTAAATGAGTTAACAAATATTTCTGCGGTAGATTCTTTGTATTCGTCAGGTATAGACACCGCAAAATACGCGTTCGGCACTTTCTTCAGTGATGGTACCCTTGGAAATGCTATTGTTTACAATAAGCAACGACTTGCACAAGCATCATCTCGCGTAATGCTAACGAGTCCGCGAAAAACTCAGATATATAAGCTTTACAATATCCAACAAGATTTCCAAGCCTATCCGGATACTGTATTTATGACTTTCTTCATCGTACATTTTAAGTCATCACAGGGAACAACGAATGAGACTACTCGATTAATTCAGGCTCAAGATATACGAGATTACACAAGGATTTTTGCTCCATCCAATTTTATTCTTTCTGGCGATTTTAATATGTATAGAAGTAGTGAACCCGCTTACCAAAAGTTGCTAGAAACTGGAGATTTGCCCTTTTTTGACCCAATTGATCGCCCCGGCAGTTGGAATAATAACGTAACTTTTAAAGACATACATACCCAAAGTCCACGAACTACGTCATTTGATGGTGGTGTAACTGGCGGATTAGACGACCGTTTCGACATTATAATGGTTGCCGAAGAGATTATGCAAGGCACAGGCGGAATACGCTACATTCCAAATACTTATTCCGCTCCAGGAAATGATGGACAACATTTTAATCAGTCAATCGTCAGCGCACCTGCAAACACGAGTGCTCCCGATTCTGTAATTCAGGCCTTACATTTAATGAGCGACCATTTGCCAGTTGTTATGAAAATTGAAATGGATCCTTCAAATGTTACCACCAAAGTTTCTAGTTTGTCAGCAAAAGAAGATTGCTGTTCTGGTGAGATTTCTCAAGTAAAACTGGACCAAATGGAATACTGGCAAATAATGGACATGTCAGGCACAGTAATAAGAACCAAAGATGATTCTAAGGTTTGGAATGAGGCAATTAAATCAGGCATCTACATTCTTCAGCAAAAATGTCGTTTTGAAGAAACCTGCAGTCGTAAGATTTTTATTTCGGAGAAATAACTTTTACACGATTTCCTTGAAAAACAACAAGATCGCCATCGCGCAGCTTATTTCGCTTTCTTAGTTCAACGTTACCGTTCACTTCAACGAGACCTTCTTCGATGACTTGGTTGGCCTGTCCACCAGAACCTATCCAATTCATTATTTTGAGTAGTTTATTTAACTCAATATATTCAGTACGTAATTCAAATTCTGTCATAAAAAGAAGGGATTTACAGCATTGCCGCAAACCCCTTGTATTAGTTTATTAATATTTCAGTGTGTAACTTAGAAACGCTCTAATTCAGAAAAAAAGAAGCTTCCTTCGATCAATGCGTTTTCGTCGCTATCAGAACCATGCATCGCGTTAGCATCAATTGATTTGGCAAACATTGCGCGGATAGTTCCTGAAGCTGCTTTGCTTGGATCAGTTGCACCAATTAAATCACGGAAATCTGCAACAGCATTGTCTTTTTCAAGAATTGCAGCCACAATTGGACCTGATGACATGAAAGAAACGAGGTCATTGAAAAAACCACGCTCCTTGTGAATTGCGTAGAATTTTCCAGCAGTTTCAGGACTAAGGTGCGTGTATTTCATAGCGCGGATAACGAATCCTGCCTCATTAATTTTTTGAAGAATTGCTCCAATGTGGTTATTTCCAACTGCATCGGGTTTAATCATTGTGAAGGTAACTGAGCCTGCCATGGTGTTTTTTCTAGGTGTTATTTGAGGCGGCAAAATTAAGAAAAGAATGACTCGGTTCTACAGTTTTGAAGAATTTCGACAATTATTTCATTTTATGCTATTAGCTCTTTTAATGCGAGGTTTCATGATATCAACTATTACTATAGATATTTTGTTGGTTTAGTTATTTATAAATTGAGGACTTTGAAGCGAAGCTGAATCGTCCGTTTTTTTTATTCTTGATGCCGTTTTACAAAGGAGCACTGTGCAATGCTTTAGGAGCCTTTGCATATTCTGCAGAGATTAAACAGCTTGGCTAAAATTGAAGAAAACGACGGTTGCAAATAGTAAACTAAACACGCTATCTTTCACAAAAACTTATTGATTTTGCAGGGATAAAAAACTTAAATAATGGCGTTTAAAAAACACTATCTGCTTTTCATACTATTTCTTTTTCAAAAAATTATTCTTGGGCAATCTTGGGTTCAAATATCTGATTTTCCTAATACAGAGCGTGATGACGGAATTTCATTTGTTATTGGAAATAAGGCTTTTTGTGGAACAGGCGTAAAAACAGGTTTTGTAGCATGCAATGACATGTATTCTTTTGATTTGAATACTGAAACTTGGGAAACAATTAATTCCTTACCTAGTGGCATGGAAAGACAATATGCTCAAGGGTTTTCTTTTAATGAATATGGATTTGTTTTTGGAGGCATTAATGGAAATACCTTTTTTAATGATTTGTGGATGTATAATCCGGTTGATAATAATTGGCAAAGTAAAACACCTCTTCCAGATGAAGCAAGAATGGGCGTATCTAGTTTTGTAATAAATGACACCGCATACATCATTGGAGGTAGAACTTCAACCGCTTTATCTATAAGTGAAATGTGGGCCTATTGTATTTCAGCCGACACATGGACGTTTAAGGGCAATTTACCTTTTGGAGAAAGATGGCGAGCTTCTGCTGTATCCGATAATGTAAAAGGCTATTTAATTTTCGGAAATGATGCATCAGAAATTAACAGAAAAGAACTCTATGAATTCAATCCTTTATCTAATTCGTGGACTCAAATAGGCAATTTCCCAGGACATGGAAGAGTTTATTCTTCTTTAAGTTATATGAATGGAAACTTGATAGTGGTTGCAGGTTTGGACAGTATTGGAAATTCCTACAATGACATGTGGCAATTCAATTTAATCACGTTAGCTTGGCAGCAATTGGCGTCCATTCCCGCGACAGAGAGAAGAGGCGGAATGTCTTTTAATAGTAGTTCTACGCTTTACTATTCAGCAGGAATTAACCAAGCAAATACGCGATTAAAAGAAACATGGAAAGTGAATAATCCAACTTCAATTCCCAACAATGATTTGAATGCGCGTATCACTATTTATCCAAATCCAGCAGTAAATCAAATTACTATTGATTTTGAGACAAGTGAAATAAATATCGATACTATTATTTTGCGAAATGCGGTAGGACAAATCTTTAAAGCATACGATACTAAAATTATTACAAAAGGCGTAATTCAATATGATGTAAGCAATTTACAAGGCGGATTTTATTATTTAACTTTGCAGAGTTATAATCAAAATATAATTAGAAAAATCATTATTAATAGGTGAATTTTAATGCCGAGAAGGGGTTATTAGAGTCTGTCTATAGAGTCTCCTGATGTCGTTGCACTATTCCGAAAAATGCTCATTTACAAGAGTAAACTGTGCTTTTTCGGCCTTCGTGTGCCTAATCAGAAGCCTCTATAGTTCAAACTCCGGACTCTGTGGACAGACACTAATTAAATTAAATTTGAGATGTCCCGCTTACAATTTCGCATTTGCAAAGAAGAAGGTTTAGTTTCAAAAGAGAGTTTTGTCTATAGTTGAAATTAAAAGAATCGAACCACGTCTTTTAATTGGATTGCTCCCGATTCATAAACTGTTTGCATTTATGTAGCGGTTCACTCAAAAAGTCAGAAATGCGGCGGATGCAAGGCACATACATTGAAGATGTATATTTAATACTTCGAAATGGCTGTAACGAAGCAAATGCCTTATTTCTGGCTAGCTTAAATAGTAAATAATGAAAAATTCAGCGCAATCTTGGTGCAAGGATTTTTGATGATACTCAATTAAATTCATGCATTAAAAATGAATAAATCAGCAAGAGATGCCTTATTTAAAAGGAATTTAACGTTTTTGAGTAAACCCTACGTAGAAAAATGATTTAAAGATTCTGTATTAATCATGTATTTAACCAAGTATTTATTATTCAGTACTTGGTATTTAGTACTTAGAATTTAGTACTTAGAATTTTAGACGGTAGCTGGTGGTTAAATATTTTTCAACGTAACTCAAAATAAAGCGAAACTTATTCATTATAAGCAAATCAATTCGATAATACTTAAATATTCTAATAATGAGGCTTATTTCTCCAGTAAGTAGCAAACGCAGCTAAATCGGTTACTTCCAGATAATCCGCACCTGCGCTATAAAAAATATCATATGCATTTGGCACTTCTGGAATAGCATATAAACGCACCAATCGCCCAGTTTTTTGCGCCACCTTAATCATCGAATTTAAGCTGTGATATTGCATGTTTGGCATATTACTCGCTCCCTTCCAATCATATACTTTTTTGTAATAAAGTCCAGAGGTAGTAATAAAATCTCCTTCGGGTATTTTTTTTGTTTTATCGAATACTTCTTCATAACAAAGTAACTGTGGAACAACAATTGTTTCAACTGGATTACCATGTTTTCCTGCAATAATTATTCTGACTTTATTTTTTGTCGGAATTCCATTCTCAAAACGCGTCAACATACTCGCGAAAGGCATTAATTCCTTTTCAATAGCGCGGATTGTTTCATCAGGGTCTGAATCTAATGTTAGAATAATTAAAAATTCATCAATTCTACCCGAATAGACTTCCTTTTTTCCCTCGTCTGTTAGTTTAAATAAAGGCTTCAAATAAGTATCCTTTAAAGAATTAGAACCACAA
>Ga0209284_10004893_pt1 | contig 14520 bp, 17 predicted proteins | sample FRY03_FD_187211 | JGI IMG/M metagenome (GOLD analysis project Ga0209284, IMG submission 187211) | Freshwater microbial communities from Lake Fryxell liftoff mats and glacier meltwater in Antarctica - FRY-03 (SPAdes) (version 2) | ecosystem: Environmental > Aquatic > Freshwater > Ice > Glacier... | reverse complement strand
AGCTTAGATTGACAAGCTCTTCTGGAATAACTTAAAACATCATTAGGCGTTTTAAGTTATTTTAGAGAGGGATCGATGTAATGTTAAAATCTTCCGCCTGCACAAAAAAACAATTGTTATCCAAAGATTTTGAAAAATGGGCGAAAGAATTAAATGCCCCAGTCAAATTACACCGAAAGCTTTGGGAATGGTACTATATTTCGCAGGTATTGCATGAACGCAGTATGTTGCAATCAGGGAAAAAAGGGCTGGGATTTGCGGTGGGAAAAGAACCTTTGATTTCTCTTTTTGCCAAAATGGGTTGCGATATTCTTGCTACTGATATGCCTGAGGGGGAAAAAGGCCATTCCGATTGGGCCTCAACAAACCAGCATTCGACCGGTGTGGAACAATTGATCCGGGAAGATATCTGCCCATTAGAAGATTTTAACAAACGAGTGAAATTCCGACCTGTTAATATGAATAAAATTCCCCCGGATTTGGGAACATACGATTTTATCTGGTCCTCTTGTTCCATAGAGCACCTTGGAACGCTCCGTCTGGGAACACAATTTATGTTAAACATGGCTAGATATTTGAAAAAAGGCGGAATCGCAGTTCACACCACCGAATTTAATGTTTCTTCGAACGATGCAACTGTGGATAACAACCCCATTGCTATTTTCAGAAAAAAAGATTTTCAGTTTATGAAGAAGCTTTTGGAGGAGTGTGGCCATAGGGTGGAGGAATTTGATTTCTTCACGGGTGATGAACCAGAAGACCTCTATGTTGATCCACCGCCATACACCCACGATGTTCATCTTAAACTTCTACTGGGCCCCTACGCCGCAACTTCGTTTGGAATAATAGTTACCGCAGGTGAACCACATTCTGGGTGGCAACAATTTAAGGCGACTATGAAAAACAAATTTCGCAATTATCGCTGATTTTCTAATATCTTGAAAAAAGGCTTCCGCATCGCAATTTAGCTTTCGATCGTTAGGCAAAAGGTTTAGTAATGGATAACTCTCAACAAAATAATCCCCTGCACGGAATTACCCTCGAGAAAATTCTGACCGAATTGGTGGAGTATTACGGCTGGCGCGAACTTGGAAGCCGAATCATTATAAATTGCTTCACACATGATCCAAGCATTAAATCTAGCCTGAAGTTTCTGCGTAAAACTGATTGGGCCCGCAAAAAGGTAGAAGATCTGTATATTTGGCATAATCTCAAATAAAACTAAATCTTCTTCAATCAATCCGTATGCAGGATAGTAACTTTATTGTCGCTGTATTTAGCAGGAGCGGTTTAGTATCTGATCCGTGATATCGTGAAGAATGTTTCTAAATGCAGAGGGCGGAAGCGCCTGCAAATCTCTCTTGCCAGAAGCAATAAATAGTTCTGCTTTGTTCTTAGCATAATCAATTGCACCAGAATCAGTAAGAATGCTTTTTACCTGAACTCTATTGGAAGAAGAACCATTCTCAAGTAAGGTTTTAATCTTGTTTTTGTCTGCATCAGTTCCATTGTGCAAAAGCCAGATAAGTGGCAAGGTAAGTTTCTTTTGATCAAGGTCTGTGCCAAGAGATTTGCCTGTTTGATTTTCATGGCCGACAAGATCGAGGATGTCGTCAGCGATTTGAAAAGCCATCCCCAAATTACGGCCAAAACTAGCCATCGATTCAATTACGGCTTCACTCGCACCAGCATAAGCAGCTCCAAGTTCACAACTTGCAGAAATCATTTCTGCGGTTTTTCCATCAATGATATCAAGGTAAGTAGCTTCCGAGATGTTGATATCACCCGAATGAAAGCTTTGTAAGAGTTCGCCTTCGCAAATGCGATTGGCGCTTCTGCCTATAACCTTGCAGGCGCGGGTGTTTTCAAGGTTACTAGTCATTTGGAAGGCGTTAGTAAAAAGGCAATCACCAAGTAAAACAGCAGATTTGGTGCCCCAAAGAGTATGAACGGCGGGCAAATGCCTACGCATTTGAGCGGAATCTAAAACATCGTCATGAACTAAAGAGGCTGTATGAATCAACTCGACTGCAGCACCTAAAACCCAATGGCTTTCATTAACCAAGCCACTTGCATGACCCGAGGCAAGAAGAAGGGCAGGTCGAAGCCTTTTGCCTTTATATTGGCTTACATGGGTTAGGATATCGGTGAATTCTTTATGCCTAGAGATCAATTCTCGGGAGATTATAAGTTCGACCTGTTCAAGATCGGAACGAATCGGGAGCATTGAATCATAACGCTCAGGGGTAAAGAATGTGGTAGAAATCAATGAGGCATTCATATTATGGCCCAATTCACAAAAATCGGAATGCGGGTTGTCATTATTGCCTGACAAATGAACCGCTCTTTCCACCAGTCTTTTCCTCTAACCGGATTTCCGTAATGGTCATAACTTTATCCACTGATTTACACATATCATAGACCGTAAGGGCCGCAACACTAACAGCAGTAAGGGCTTCCATTTCAACCCCGGTTCTGCCAAATACTTTTACCACTGCCGAAATTCTAAGCAAGTTTTTCTCAATAAAAGAAAAATCAAGTTTAACCCCTGTAATTGCTAATGGATGACATAGCGGGATGAGATCCCAAGTTTTCTTGGCAGCCTGAATGCCTGCAAGCCTTGCAACCTCTAAAACATCGCCCTTGGTTAGTTCTTTATTGCGAATTAATTCTGCAGTGGATTCTTCCATTCGAACAACCGCACTAGCCCTAGCCAGGCGTTGGGTTTCCTGTTTATGAGAAGTATCCACCATTCTGCTAGCACCCTGATCATCAAAATGACTTAAAGAAGCCATAATTACCTCTTATTTAGCGATATCTAGGGATATTTGGATCAATGTCACAAGACCAAGCCTCGATGCCACCAGCCAGCGAATAAGCAGGGGAAATGCCCGCATTTTCGAGAATTGCAGCCCCAGATAAGCTTCGTACCCCATGATGGCAATAAACCACCACTTTAGCACCTTTAGGAGGTGTTACCTCATCCAAACTATTGGTAAGTTCGCCCAAAGATACCAAAACGCTGTTGGGAATGGCTGCGAACTGGTTTTCCCAAGTTTCCCTGACATCAAGGAGGTAAACGCTAAGCCCCTGATCGAGCCATTCTTTAAGGGTTGCAGGGGAAATTTGAACGGGCATAAAGTCTCCGATAAAATTAAAAGTAGTTTAGGGAAATAATCCCCGCATAATCTTTTCCCGGGCTATTTTCTCCACTCCCAAGGATAAAGCTGCCAGCCTCATTGATATTTTTTTTGCCAACGCTAATTCTCGTACCCGTCTGAAAGCCTTAATCATCAACTCGTATAATTTATGATTAATATGCTCTTCGCTCCATAACAATTGTTGAATATCCTGCACCCATTCAAAATACGAAACCGTAACCCCACCCGCATTACATAAAATATCCGGAATTACATAAATATCACTCTTGCTGATGATGGCATCCGCTTCTGGGGTGGTCGGACCATTGGCGGCTTCTGCTAGTATCTTGCACTTAAGCTGCGATGCATTCTTCAAATGAATCACCCTTTCAAGTGCCGCAGGCACCAAAATCGTGCAAGGAAGAACCAGCATTTCCTCGGGATTGATCGGCTTTCCTTCAGGAAAGTCTTTGAGTAAATTGCCACTTGAGACAAAACTTTGCAGCTCTGCGATATTAATGCCACTGGGGTTATGAATTGCGCCATACCTATCCGAAACAGCAATAACCTTGACGCCTTTTTGCGAAAGTTCAGCACAAGTGATCGCCCCAACATTACCAAATCCCTGAACCACAGCGGTAGCAACTTCAGGGCTAATGTTGAGATCTTTCAAGGCCTCCAAAATACAAAAAGTAACCCCTCTTCCGGTAGCTTCTCTGCGCCCTAGGCATCCGCCAAGCTCAACGGGTTTGCCAGTCACAATTTCCGGGCAGGCATACCCCACCTTCATGCTGTAAGTATCCATGATCCAGGCCATGGTTTGCTCATCGGTGCCCATATCAGGGGCCATAACATCCATTCTTGGCCCAATAACAGAAAGTACTTCTTCAGTAAACCTGCGGGTAAGACGCTCTTTTTCACCGATTGAAAGAGTCTCAGGGTCGCAGGTGATGCCACCCTTGGCACCGCCAAAAGGAAGGTTCATAAGGCCACACTTCCAAGACATCCACATAGAAAGGGCAGCAACTTCACCCAAATCAACCGATTGATGATAGCGCAACCCGCCCTTGGATGGGCCACTGGTAAGGCTGTGTTGAACTCTGTAACCATTGAAAACGCGTGTAGACCCATCATCCATTCTCACCGGAACACTTACAATTATTGTTCGCTTAGGAACCGAAAGCCTTTGCAGGATGCCCCGGTCGATTTTCAGAAGGGATGCCACCGATTGTAACTGGCTTAATGCCATGCAAAAGGTTGCGGAGGATTCAAAAACAGATTTTGGAGAATTCTGATTTTCGCTAGAATGATCATCGTTGTTCACCATCGGTATTAAATCTCCGTATGCACTAAAGAATGAAGCGTACCAAAGATCAAGGAATGGGTTTAACAGCTACAATAATCATTGTATGGCAAGGGTCTAGAATGGACTGTAAGAGGAGGGGAAAAAGTATGAAAGAAATATTAATCATTGGGTGTGGTTATTTGGGAAATGTAATTGCAGCTAATGCCAAGACTATGGGATTAAAGGTGTTTGCAACCACCCGAAGCCGTGCAGACGCTTTAATATCCAAAGGAATAACCCCAGTTATTTGTGATGTAACCAATCAAGAAAGTTATGCCAACCTGCCCGTGGTGGATGGGGTGATTCATTGCGTGGGCATGGATCGAAGCGCAGGAAAATCAATGCGCGAGGTTTATGTTGATGGCCTTGCAGGCATCGCAAGCCACCTTGAATCTCAACACTTCAAAGGTAGATTTGTGCATGTCAGCAGCACAAGTGTCTATGGCCAAAACGAAGGCGAATTAATCGATGAAAAATCAGCAACCCTTCCTGCTGAGGGTTCGGGTGCAATCGTGCTGGAAGCCGAAAATAAATTAAGAAGCATTCTTCCTGATTCAATCATACTAAGGTTTGCAGGGATCTATGGCCCAAGCAGACTTATTCGCAGTAAAGCTATCCTTGCTGGTGAACCCATTGTTTGTTCGCCTGATCGCTATTTAAATCTGATGCATGTGGCGGATGGCGCCAAGGCTTGCTTAGCAGCATTAATCCAAGGAACAAAGGGCGAAACATATAATGCAAGCGATGATGAACCGGCCCTAAGGCGGGATTTTTATAACCATCTAGCTTTGCTTTTAAAGGCAACTCCCCCCAAGTTCATCCTTTCCAACCCTGATCAACCCTCAGCCCCTCATGAGGGAACTAACAGGCGTATTTCCAACGCCAAATTAAAAAGAGAACTGGTTAATTCGCTGCAATTCCCTTCCTTTCGAGAGGGGCTCGAAAATTGTGTCCGCCTAGGGACTTTCGCCTAACACTTGATAATTATCCCCTTGTCAAGTAAGATATTCTTAACAATATCTCTTTGCAGGTTATTTAAAATATGTTGAAACGAAAATATCTGTTCCCCAATGTTATCGAACTTAATTACCAAGCTGGTCGCAGGCTGGGTGTTAATGTTTACCTTATTGATGGCGGGTCCGAATTCATTCTGATTGACATCGGCTTTGAAGATAGTTTGGATACAATCGTTGATTTGCTTCGGAAAATGGATTTCAACTTATCCAACTGCAAGATGATCATTGCAACCCATGCCGATGCGGACCATATTCAGGGCTCTGCAAAGGCCCGCGAACTGCTTAAAACCAAGATTGCAGCGCATCCCGCCAGCATCGAACCAATTGAAACTGGCGACGAAATAGTTACCTATGCAACCATTAAGGCCCAAGGGATAGAAATCCCCATGCCCAAGTGCAAGATTGATATCGTTCTAAACGAAGGCGATAAAATCCAAGTAGGCGACCAAACACTCGAAGTTTGGCACACACCAGGCCATACTCAAGGGCAACTCAGTTTTAAAATGGGTAACCTGCTTTTCAGTGGCGATAACATTTATAAAGATAGCTGCGTTGGCGTAATCGATGCGCATCATGGGTCCAACATCCCCGACTTTATTGCATCGCTGAAACGAATCCTTGCAGATGATTCGCAGTTCTTGCTTCCAAGCCATGGCCCTGTTTTCAAACGCGATCCTAAAATTATCACCAAAGCCATCAACCGATTGACCGAGTATCAATACATGGCAGACTTTGGCACTTGCGCCATCAGTTGGCCATTACTCGATGAATGGGAAAAAGAAGTAACTGCGGGCAAAATGCCAGACTTCTCAAAAAAATAACCCGACCTCATGAACCCGTGGTAGCAAATACTTCTTGGTTTAAAGGTGCGGGCAAAACAATTTTAAATATTGATCCCTGACCTAATTCACTTGTTACTTCAAGCCTAGCTTCAAGCAATTCTGCATAACCTTTCACAATGGCAAGGCCCAATCCACAGTTAGTGGAATCACCATGACTTCTCGAAGCATCCACCCGGAAAAAGCGTTCAAAAATCCTATTCTTTTTAGAAGCTTCAATTCCTATACCGTTATCTTCGACTTCAATAATGATTGATCCTAGGTGCATGCTTAATCTTAAAAACACACTCCCTGAGGGTTTATTGTATTGGACAGCATTATGAAGAAGGTTTACTAGAATCTCTTTTAATTTGCCCGGATCAGAATGAATCTCAAGATTTGGTTCCCCCTCAAATTGAAGTTCAATCCCCTTGGAATTAGCCAAAGGATTCATCATCTTGATACAATCAGAAACGAGTTGGGAAAGATCAAATAACTCTGGGCGAAACGGGTCTGCGCCTGCATCCAATCGCGCAAGCGTAAGCAACCTTTCAACATCCTTGTGCATGTTTGCGCAACTTTCCCTGCAATCTACCAACATCGTGCGGTATTCTTCCGCTGTCCTGCTTTTTCGCAGTGCCAGATCCAGTGTCGCCAACATTGCGGAGAGGGGCGTTCGTAATTCATGAGAGATATCAGCAGTGGTTTGTTTCTCCCGGTCAAAAGCTTTTTTCAATTCATCTAAAGTTAGGCCCAACCTCGTTGCAATGGGTTTCAACTCATCAGGTAATTGCTTTTCGGTAACACCAAGATTGAAATCTTTTTCATTGATACGGCTTACCGCAACCGTGAGAAGATTTAATGGAGCTAGCCCAATTTTTACAAGCCATAAACAAATGCCACCACCTGCAAGAAAGGTGAACAGATTAATTGCGGCCAGCATGGCACGAAACCCCTCGAGATCTTTTTTATGTTCGCTTGCAAAGTTGAGAATATCCTCGTCTCTTTGCTGTGCGAAAGAGGCAAACAAAAGATCCCGTTTGGCCAGATCATATGCGCACTGAATAAATATTGCAGGCCTAAAGGAAGTATCAGCAGCACTGTTATTACGAGGCGCGGGTTCTGTACCGCTGTTTGGCCCGGGATTGCGATTGCGTGGCGGTCCAGGCAGAGTCGGCCCTAGTAAAAATCTTGATGCCTTGAGTACAACCCTGCGCACTTTCAGGGTTTCGCTTAACTCCAGGTCTTCATATTCCCAATGCAACACCTCGTTTGGCGCAAAAGTTACCAGATTGATTGCCATGGTCATAGATTCGAGTGAATTGGATGTGTAAGAAGCATTCCAAGCAGTATCAATTTGAAAAAATTCTGCAACCTGACCATCGAGGCGCTTTAAAAGTTCTGCGGGATCGAACCGGATTGCGGGAGTCGCCCTTCGGAATAAATCGACTGCAAAACTGCGAGTGCCTTGAATTGCCCAAACCGGTACTTGAACATAAGCGCTGGAGTTGGTAGAAGAAGTCAGCAAGCCAAGGGTATGCAATTCAAGGAATCTTAATTTACCCCAATCAATATGAAATTGAACAAGCCTTGCGAGGGTCTGGGCCTGAAATAAAAGAGCATCATCAAGCCTGTTTTTCTCATCTCTACAGCGATCTTTGTAAGTGGTTTGGGCTAGTTCTTTTTGCAGGCTAAGGCGGCCCTCCAAATTAAGCGAGGCGCTTCGATACGCCATCAACGATGCACCACCCAGCGAAAACGCCAGCAGTACAAGAAAGCATATCGTAAGTGAAAACCGGATCGATCGCATGTTAATCACCTTTGATAATGTATCCTTCGCCCCAGCGCGTGAGAATTAATTGCGGGGTAAAGTTCTTGTCAATTTTATTGCGCAAATACCTGATGTAAACATCCACCACATTGGAGGTATTATCATCATTTTCATCATACAAATGCTCCCACACCATCGATCTTGTGACAACTTTCCCCCGATGGTAACAAAGAAACCGAAGCAGGGAAAATTCTCTGGGAGTGAGATAAATCTCTTTGCCCGCCCTACGCACACTTTTTGCCCCAGTATCAATTTCTAAGTCGTGGATTCGTAACACAGGATCTTTTACCTGATGCCGCCTGCGAACCAACGCTCGAACCCTGGCAAGAAATTCAGTCAATTCAAAAGGTTTTGGAAGATAATCATCCGCACCAAGGTTTAATCCCAGCACTTTATCTTCCAATGAACCCATCGCAGTTAAAATTAGAACATAAAAAAGGATACCATCCTTGCGCCAACCTTTCAACAAGGTCAAGCCATCAACCTTGGGAAGCATGAGGTCTAAGATGACAACATCATAACTTGCACCACGAGCCTTGACATCGGCTTCATCCCCCGAAACAGCAAGGTCAACAGCAAAGCCATCTTCCTCTAAGGCTTGTTTTAAAGATCTTGACAGCAATTTGTGGTCTTCAACCAGAAGAATTTTCACGAGATTTCCCCATTCGGCTTTTTAATCACACGCATATCTATTATCCTCCATAACAGATCACTCGTGAATAAATCATGAGAGAAATTCTTATTTTTTATGTTAAACCAACATTATGAAGAAATTTTAATCTTTCCCAGGAGTTCTGAATGACTGTCAATCTTGATGAAAAATGGGATGTTGTTGCAGTTGCTGCGCACCCAGATGACCTCGAAATAACCTGTGGGGGCACTCTTGCATTGCTTACTTCCCAAGGGTACAAAGTTGCAATCATCGATCTTACCACGGGCGAACCAACCCCACGGGGATCCGAGGAAATAAGGGCTAAAGAAGCGAAAAATGCTAGAATTACTCTTGGCGTTCAGGCCCGATTCCAGCTCGGGTTGCCCAACCGCATTCTCATGGATTGCCCTGAAAATCGCTTTGCCCTCGCTACTCTTTTACGAAAACTAAAACCCGATATTCTTTTAGGCACCTCTGGCAGAACTCCCGCTGCTTCGCCAGATCATTACCAAGCACAATTACTCATCGAGGCTTCCAGATTTTCTTCCCAACTCACTAAATGGGACGAAAAATTTGGTAATACCCCTCCTCATCGTATCACCCATCTCGTTTATGCCCCCTTTCCCTTCGATGCCGAATTGCGTCATTATCCTGGAACTTTTACGATTGATATTAGTTCTATGATTGAAAAAAAGATGGCTTCGATTCAATGTTATGAATCGCAGTTTGATGAGAAAAGATTTGCCAAGATTAAGCACACGGTGCTGGGGTTAAATAATGCTATGGGAAGTAGATGTGGCTTTGAATATGGCGAAGTATTTCAGATGAGCGTGCCCGTTGGGGCAATCGATCTGGTGCAAGTTGTTCGTGGATCTAAGGGAAGTCCCGCCCCTGTGCAATTACCCGGCCAATTGTAAGTGCAGGTACCAAAAAGCGAATCTAATCAGATGTTTTGATTACCTGATTGGCAAAAGTGTGTGAAGTTGATCCCCCTCGATTTATTGAAAACTCCAAGGCGAACATACCCCGCAAGAAGGGTTTGCACCGACCGGTTGCTGTTTAGCCGCAATGCGGCGGAAAATTGTAGCCATGGGCGCAAGCCTATGGTTTTCGAAACGGTATCTTGCGTTTGAGTCCCGACGGGACGAGACGCCGCGGCGGGCATTCATTTCGCCCCGTTTGGGGCTTGTCGCTGTCGGGACGCTGACCATGGACTTACGCCCATGGCTACACCATATCGTCCCGTCGGGACTGAATCGCAAAGGCGAATGAGGCGGAACCTGATCAAGCAACTACGGCGATTGAGCCGGCTTCTATGGCGAATCCAGTTGATTTTTCTTTGTGATCAAGCCGCTTGCCTGTTAGAATACTACAGTGTGGAGAGAGGCAGAATTCTCTTCCGTTCCGGCGTACCAAGCACAGGAGGTCACCATGGATGCATCTATTGTGAAACGAGATCCTGAAATCATGAGTGGTGCACTGTGCTTCACCGGCACACGGGTTCCCGTAAAAAACCTGTTCGACTACCTGGAAGGCTCTTCTTCCCTAGAAGGGTTCCTTGAAGACTTTCCTTCTGTCTCGCGCGAGCGTGCGGTAGCCGTGCTGGAAGCCGCTCGCGAGCGTTTGGTATCTGATGCGCCTTCTGCTTGACGAGTGCGTCCCGGCGCGTCTGCGCAAGGCACTGCCGGGCCACGATGTTTCGACGGTCGGCCTTGAAGGCTGGTCGGGCATCAAGAACGGCAAGCTACTTGCGCTTGCCGCAGTAGGCTTTGATGCGCTCCTAACAGTGGACAAGAACCTGCCCTATCAGCAGAACACAGCAATGTTGCCAATCGCTGTCCTCGTACTCGACTCAAAGTCGAACGAGCTTCTCTATTTGCTCCCGCTGTTGCCCGCACTTGAGTCCGTCCTCAAGAGTCTGGTGAAGGGCAGCTATGTGATTGTCGCAGGTGATACCTAGCCCTGCATTCGAGAGGGCCTGCACAAAAGCGCGCCGGCCCCAGCTCACGCGGATGCCGTTTATTGTGGAACAAGATGAACCGGGTCATCCAATCGATGTAGGCGCTCTCCGTGCATTTCGAGTAGTGCAACAAGCGCATCTTCGCTGCGACCTGATCAAGCAACTACGGCGATTGAACACGCCTTCTATGGTGAAGCCAGTTGATTTTTCTTTGTAATCGTGCCGCACCCGGTTAGAATACTAAAGTGTGAAGAGGGGCGAAATCTCTTCCGTTCCGGCGACATGCTATTTTCGGTTTCTTATGCAGTTTCGCGATACAGATTACTACTGGGCCAGCTTAGATCGCATGCGTCAGGCGCAAACGCTGTCGAAGGAACGGAATGCTTATGCGCTGTCGATGTACTGCAGCGGCCTTGCCGTTGAATGCCTCCTACGAGCGTTTCGCTGGAAAGAGGACCAATCATTCGAAGGACGGCACGATCTGAAGTCTCTGCTCAGGGCCAGCAAAATTCTTCGTGTCAACGACGAACACATGCGTCGTAGAGGTAAAAACGAAGAGGAGATTCTCAGGCCGTCACGCGAGTTTCGAGCGGCGATGAATGAGATTGTCATTCTGTGGCACAATAATCTTCGCTTTGCTTCGGAGGCAAGGCTCAAAGCCCATTTGACAGGATTGAACATGATCCAAGGGATCAAAGGTGACCCTCTAAAGAAGAAGGCATCGGATTTGATCGATGCCGCAAAACTAATCGTCAATAAAGGAATGGTGCTGTGGGAATCCCCGAAAAAATCGTAGGCGCTCTGAAAAAAACCCTAGATGCTGAGTACATTCGACTCGATGACGACGATGGCATCTCCGGTTTCGTCGTGTCGGGGCAGTTCGAGAATATGTCAACATTAGACCGTCAGCAACTTATTGACGAGGCTCTTAATCCCCTGAGCCAAGAGGAACAGCGCCAAATACTAATGATCGCAGGCCTAACCCCCAGGGAATATGAATCTGTCGGCGTGCGAATACGAATCCATGAGGTTAGGGAAATGGATAACGGTTCCCTTGAAGTGTTGCTGGATGGCGGCTATTCTGACGCCATTTATGTTCGGGGTGCGCTAAACAATCAAAAGGGAGTTCATACGACGGAACCCGAACAGTGCCCCAGTGCAATCGGGATTCTAATGAAATTCCATGCAAATGGTACGGTGGCAGATCCCTTGACAAGAGAGAGGGCAATCCGTGTCCTAAAAGATGACCAATATATTCAGATCATGCAAACGCCTAACCAAGCGATGCACCCAAGCGGCGAATCGGCCGGATTCTGAAATCATAGTTTCTTGGCTGCCGCCGGGTTACTTTGGGCGTTAGGTCGCATAAATGTGCACAGTTACCAGCGAATTCAATCAGGTTTTTGATTACCCGATTGGTTAAAGCTTCTAAGATTGCTCTCCCTCGAGTTACTGCAAACACCAAAGCTAACATGCCTCGCAAGAAGGGTTTTGACCGAATGGTTGAAAAAAATCTGGCAGGGCTTTCGAACCAGTTGGCCTACTAAACCTGCCAGAAAACTATACCATTTGGCCGGGCCTTCTTTCAAAGACCCAACGCAGGACTGTGATGGACTTTGCACCAAGGCACGCTCCACAGATTGAACCCTGTGAATTCTGGCTAGGCAAGGTACTCGCAAGACGGAACCCATTATTGTTGTTCCGGTTATCAGGCGTGTTGTTGTTGCGGTTAGCTGAGCGGGTATTCCTAGCATTATTGTTGAAAGACCCACCACGCAACACACGGCTAATTTTTCACAGCCCTCTTAAAGGCTATTCTACCAAAAAGTCTTTCCCTTAGTTTATAAGTATTAGCATTTATAGCGTGACCTACCCAACTCATTAGCCTTTGATGCACATTTTTAAATGAAATTTGGTGGTTTGCATATTCTTCCTGCATCTTTCTAACTCTGCGTAAAAATCTCCTTACATTATCCTTGGGTAACAGCTTATAATCCGGAAATACTCGATACCCTAAAAATCTAATCCCATTCTTCACTAAAGAAATAGTGCTCTTCTTTGGGTGCAAGCGGAGCCTTAATGGCACTAAAATTTCTTTAATCTGTTCCCGTACTTCAGTAAGATGTTGCTTACTATCTGAAAAAACAAGAAAATCGTCTACATACCGGATATAACCTTTAATACCAAGATTATCTTTTACAAAATGGTCGAGCGGATTTAAATACACATTAGAAAAGAATTGACTTGTCTGATTACCAATAGGTATTCCAATGCGACGCTGAATGGGTGTAAACAAATCATCTTTAGGAAAGTAGTTGCACACCTCTTCTTGTTTATTGCTATTGTCAATAATAAGGTTGATTAACCATTGTAATTCTTGATCTTTGATTTTACGAACGATCAATGCCTTAAGAATTTCATGATCCATCGAAGGAAAGAACTTTTGAATATCAGCTTTTAGCACATATTTATATCTTCGAGTAAAATATTGACACCTAGTTACCGCGGCATGTGTTCCTTTTCCCCGTCTGCAAGCATAAGAATCAAAAATGAATACTTTCTCGAAAATGGGTTCTAGAGCTTGCACTAAGGTGTGGTGGACAACTCGATCTCGGTAGGGCGCAGCACTTATTTGTCTTTCCTTAGGTTCGTAGATTTGAAAGCTGCGGTATAAACCAGGCTTGTATGATTTGGTTGATAGTTCTTCTTGAAGTTTACACAATTCATATTCTAGATTGAAATTAAAAGCTGCAACCTCGGGGCGGTACCTTTTACCCCGTTGTGCTTTTTTGGCTGCTAAAAGCAAGGATGTAAAATTTATTATCTTTGGCCAGATATTACCTTCTCTTTTCATTCTTTTGCCTTACTACTTTTTAGCCAGCTTCCTATCAGCTTCCCTATTTCAATAAGTTCCTTTATCGCAAATTCATAACTTGCAATCTTAAGGCAATTTAAATCCTTAGCTAAGCGCAATTGAAATCTTAAAACTTCAATTGTAAGGTTTGCTTGTTCTAGCAAGTAAGCGCGCGGCTTTGAATATTTGGCTTTAATTAAGGTTTCAAGAAGTTCGTAAAGATTCCTTTCCAGTTTTTCTCCTAAAACAAACCTGTGATTCCTGGGAAACTTAGAGGTGTGCTTACAAGACCAAAGAATTAGGTCATAAGTTTTAGTAATTACAGTAAGTTCGTTATATTTATTATAATCAGCCATTGCACCAACAAATTTTACCCATAATGATAACCCATTTTTAAAATTTTTCCACTTCGTGGAAGCTCTTTAAATACAAATACAAAAGGCATAAATCACAAGGTGTAAAGCAGTAAAGAACCAAGCAGTAATTACGGAGTCCTCGCAAGACGGAACCCAACATAGAAGTCCCGGAGATCAGGCGCGCTGCCGAAGATGCGGTTAGCTGAGCGGGGATCCCAAGCAAGATCGAGGAAAGACCCACCACGCAACACACGGCCTTCTCCTGAATTTGGGCCCTTGGGGTCGGTTACAGAATCTTTGGGGTATTTACCATACCAATCTTCACACCATTCAAATACATTCCCGTGCATATCATACAATCCAAAAGCGTTTGCCTTATAACTTCCCACTTTTACGGGCTTATCAATCTTTGAACCATCATAGTTCGCATTCTTAGGTGTAATATTAGCACCAAACGAATAGGCCGTTTTTGTTCCTGCCCTACAAGAATACTCCCATTCTGCTTCTGTTGGTAACCTATAACCGCCCTTGGTTTTCTCATTCAACTT
>Ga0209284_10004887_pt1 | contig 14527 bp, 11 predicted proteins | sample FRY03_FD_187211 | JGI IMG/M metagenome (GOLD analysis project Ga0209284, IMG submission 187211) | Freshwater microbial communities from Lake Fryxell liftoff mats and glacier meltwater in Antarctica - FRY-03 (SPAdes) (version 2) | ecosystem: Environmental > Aquatic > Freshwater > Ice > Glacier... | reverse complement strand
TGGGACAAAGTATGGCATCAAATAAATATCAACTCGCCGATTTTGAGCGGCGCCGTTCGCACCGTTTGCGACGATGGGTCGGAACTCGCCATAGCCCGCTACTAAAAAGCGCGTCGCTTGAACACCGTCTTTGTTGAGTGCATCGCGCACAGCGATTGCGCGATGTGCCGAGAGATATGTGTTGGTTGGATGCTGCGCAACTGACTTGCGGATTGGAACATTGTCGGTGTGGCCGACAACAACAACTTCAAACGCAATGGCCGCACTTGAATTGAGAATGGGCGCAAGTTGCTGCAGAGCCGAGAGTGCGCTCGCCTTGAGTGCGACCGATCCAGGGTCGAATGTGAAATCTGCCGCCAAGCGCAACATGCCGCGTCGTTCGTCAAATTGCAGAATATCCGGATATTGCGCGGCGAGTGCGATCAGCTCTCTGTTGACATCATCTGGCAGCGGTCCGCCAGTCATGTTGCCAACTTTTCTGAGAAGTGCCTCGTAATCAGCGAGCAGTTTGTCGACATCGACATTCTGTCCCTGGCGAAATGCCTCGAGGCTTGCGAGATCTCCGGCAGCTTGCCCGAGTTGAGATCTCAATCTCGATTCATTTGCGCGCGTGGTTTCAAGATCGGCTTGCGTTTTCAACAACTGTTGTTGCTGCGAGCGATAAGCCAAATCAAGATCGTTGTATTTTTCTTGTGGGACGCAACCAGCACCGGTGAAAACAACAAGTCCTAGGTGTGGTTCGAAACGACGCTTCCAATGCGTTCATAGTAGATACCTCCGTGTATGCCGCCAAGTGTAGCGTGTGCTTGTCAAGTGCGCAGGGGGATGGCAGAAAAAACTTCGTCGAAACGGCCGCAGGCAAGGCAGCCGTCGAGGGCGCATCGTGCACGCAGCGGGTGGGTTGTTCCATTTGGTGAGGGTTGCGCGGAAAAATCTGCTGGCAAATCCGTTGGAATGTCAATTCCTAGCGGCAAATCCCCGATAAACTTGAGACATGCCAAGCAAGGAGTCACGCGAACCCGACCTCGCCTCGATCAAAGCCGCGGCTGGTCCATACCCGCTCGAGGCTCTGCGCTTCGTGCAGACCGGATTTGGGCATACGGCCAAGTCGTCACCGCCCGATTCGAGCACCTTGGTTGGCGACGATCAACATCTCAGCGGCCAACAGCTCTGCATGGGACTCGCAGACTTCGCAATTGATCAGTATGGCATGATGGCTCCAGTGGTGCTCAATCGCTGGAATGTTCAGCGGACGGACGACTTTGGGCGCATCGTGTTCGCGTTGATTGAGCTGGGATTTTTTCGCAAGTCTCCCAATGATTCGATTGAAGATTTCCGGTCCGTCTATGACTTTGCCGAGGTCTTTTCGCAAGACCGAATGCGAAAACACATCATCGGAACCAATAGCTAGACGATGAGTCTCGATACGAGCAACACGCCGCAACCGAATGTCCTGCCGCCGAAAGACTCGGAGCAGTCCAAACTCGCAGGGCTTCATATATGGCAGGTGCAGGCACTGCGTGATGTTCTAGTGATCGCGGTGATTGTGGGCGTGATTTGGGCGGGATATGCGCTGCGGTTTGTGACCGTTCCGCTGCTGCTTGCATTTGCTCTGGCATATCTGGTTGAGCCGCTTGTTGTTTGGTTTTGTCGCGTGACGAGATTTTCTCGACAGGTGGCCGTGAGTTCGATTCTCGCACTATGTGGTCTGCTGTTGGCGATTGCTGGATTTGTCTTTGTTCCCACCATCATTCGTCAGTCGACAGATTTCGTTGATAATTTTAGATCTGGACGCTTTGATCTTTGGATCAACCGAGTCGAAGAAGTATTGCCAGGGGAGTATCGCCAGGAAGTGGTGCGCTGGCGCAGTTGGATGGGTGGTGCAGCGCTAACCACAGCGCCACTCGCAGCCGCGCCCGCAACGACCGCTTCGGATCCACCCGTCGTCGTCGCCGAGACCGCCGCGCCATCTGCGCCATCTGCGCCATCCGCGCCATCCGCGCCATCTGCGCATAGACCGCAACAAACCGAATCCACAGATGACAAGACTGCGTCGATCGCCAAAGTGCTGGTCAATCCCGCCGCATATTCAGCCTTTTTTAAGTTGCTTGATTTTTCCAGCCTGCTCTTCGCTGCGGTCCTGATTCCGTTTTACTTTTGGTTTTTCAGCAGTTCATTTCCGTCGGCGATCGCGATCATTGGCGAATTGATTCCCAAGACGCGCAAAGAAAAGATTTTTCGTCTCGCCTCCGAGATGGATGCCGCCGTCGCAGGCTTTGTGCGTGGACGAATTCTTATTGCTGCCGCGATGGGCGTGATGTTTGCAATCGGCTGGACCATCAACGGAGTTCCATACGCACTGACACTTGGGGTGCTTGCTGGAATCTTGTCCATCGTGCCATATCTTGGAATTGTGGTTGTCATTCCGGCGATTGGACTGCTCGCCACGACACAGCTTGATGCCGATGCAAGCTACAGGATGGCGTGGTACTGGATTATCGGTGGACCGACGCTCGTCTTTGTCGTCGTGCAGTCGATCGAGGGTTACATTCTGACTCCAATTTTCGCAGGGCGAGCGACCAACCTGGGACCTGTCACGATCTTTGTGGCGGTTCTTGCTGGATGGAGTGTCGCTGGACTCTATGGAATGCTCTTGGCGATTCCCGTCGCAGCGTGCGTCAAGATTGCCATTCGCGAAACCGTCATGCCATCTCTGCGCAGTTGGGCGGCGGGGGATTCTTCCGATCCGTTGCCGCTGAATCGCGGTTAGCTCGATCGCGTTTGCCTGCTGCTTTTGTTCGGCTGTAATGCTTGACAATCAAGGCTAGTGAGCCACTGCGATCACCGGCGTGGTCGTTGCTTGAATCGACTCTTGGCAGCGTCTGGCTTGCCCATGCCACCGCCTGGCAAACCGCCGTTTGATGCCATCGCGCCCATCTCGCGCAGTGCGGTCATCTTGTTTGCCATGCTCTTCATGCCCGTCTTGCCTGTCATGCCGCCGCCGCTCATTTGCTTCATCATCTTCTGCATCATCTCGAATTGTTTGGTCAAGCGACCGACTTCGACTGGGTTTGTCCCGCTGCCGCTGGCGATGCGCTTGCTGCGACTGCGATCGATGAGCGTTGGTTGTTCGCGCTCCTTCTTGGTCATCGAGCGAATCATTCCCTCGATGCGGTCGAATTGTTTTTCATCGATATCGATGTCTTTCATCATTGACCCAACTCCGGGAAGAAGGCCCAGCAGTTGCTTCAGCGGACCCATCCGACGAATCGACTTCAATTGCGAGAGGAAATCGTCCATCGTCAGTTGCCCGCGCGCCATCTTGTGCGCGAGTTGCTCGGCCTCTTTCTCATCAACTTGGCCTTGAGCCTTCTCAACGAGCGAGACCACATCGCCCATTCCCAGAATGCGTCCAGCCATGCGCGACGGATCGAATTCATCGAGTCCATCCCAGCGTTCACTGACTCCAACGAACTTAATGGGCGCACCCGTGACATGGCGCACCGAGAGCGCCGCGCCACCGCGTGTGTCGGAATCCATCTTGGTGAGAATCACGCCATCCACGGTCAACTTCTGATGGAATGCTTTGGCACTGTTGACCGCATCTTGACCAGTCATCGCATCGACGACCAAGAGAATCTCGTGGGCTTCGATTGCGCTGTCGATGGCTTGAAGTTCACGCATCAAACTGTCGTCGATATGCAGACGACCAGCCGTATCGACGATGAGCACATCAAAGTGTTCGGCTTGAGCTTTGCGGAGCGCTCGCTGAGCAACCGCGACGGCGTTACCGGGCTTCGCACCTTGCGCATCGGCGCATTGATCAGGTTCGCCGTAGAAAGCGATTCTGCTGCCGCCCGCGGCGCCGGCTGCGGTTTCGATCACGACACGAAGTTGGTCCACAGCGGCTGGTCGTTGCAAATCGCAGGCCGCGACAAGCACGCTCTTGCCACTGCGGCCAATCGATGCGGCAAGCTTTCCGCAAGTTGTGGTTTTCCCTGCGCCTTGCAAACCGCACAACATGAGCACGGTTGGACCGGGTTGGACAAACGAGATCCGCGATGCGGTGGTCCCCATCAGCTCCACGAGTTTCTTGTGGACGATGCCGATCATCTGCTCGTCTGGACGAAGACTGCGAATGACTTCCGTTCCGAGGGCTTCGGCGAGAACATCGGCGCAGAACATCTTCACGACTTCGCGGTTGACATCGGCATCGAGCAGTGCCGTCTCGATGGTGCTCATCGCATCGCGAACATTCGATTCGCTAATGCGACCACGACCAGTGAGATTGCGGAGGGCTCCCGAGAGACTGTCGGTCAATGATTCAAACATCGAACTTCGATCCTAGCGTACGGCCGCCTCAGTTTTATCCATTACTGGAATTTCGCTTGCTTTGAAGCCATGTGTGCAGTGTGGCCGCCGACCACGCGTTGACACACTGTTCGGCGCCGAGACCACCACGGCGCGCAGTGGCGATTCCATATCGCAGATTGTTTGCATCGGGCGGGGAGTGAATATCGCAGTCGATGGCGATCATGCAACCCGCATGGACGGCGGTGCGAACATGCAGATCGCGAAGATCCAGCCGCGACCAGTGACAGTTGATCTCCAGCGCAGTTGCGCATTTCTTGGCCTCACTGCAGAGCAATTCCATGTCGGGTGCAAGACCATCACGGCCAAGAATGATGCGTCCAGTGGGATGACCGACAATGTGCACCAGCGGATGTCGTATCGCGCACAGCAAACGCGCCGTTGCCGCTGCGGGTTCTTGCTTGAGCGCGGTGTGCGGACTGGCCACAACAATATCTAGCTGTTCCAATATGTCGTCGTCGTAATCAAGTCGGCCGTCAGCCATGATGTCGACTTCACTTCCGGCGAGAATGCGAATGCCTCCAAGCTTGGCCTCTGCTTCACGGATCGCATCGATATGCCGCAGAAGGCGTTCCACTGTCAGCCCGTTGGCTTGCGCGCTGGCGCGACTGTGGTCGGTGACTGCGATGGTGTGAAATCCACGCGACTTGGCCAGCTCGGCCAATTCCATGATGGACATCTCGCCGTCGCTCTCGGTGGTGTGGGCATGGAGTTCCGCCTTGATGTCGTGCGCTTCAATCAGTGGTTGCGGAGCGGTTGCCAAATCGCCGCTATTCATTTCGCGCAGTTCTGGCGGCCAATATGGGAGTTCCAGCGCGCGATAGATCGCCTCTTCGCTCTGGGCGGCGATCAACGGCAAGTCGGCGCCTTCTGCATATCCACTGGGCACGCGAAAGAGTCCGTACTCATTGAGCCGCATGCCGCGCTCGATGGCGCGCTCGCGCAGTGCGACATTGTGATCCTTGCTGCCGGTGAAATAGAGCAGCGCGGCGCCGAATGCATCGTCGCTGACAATTCGCACATCAACTTGCAGACCGATCGACAACTGCACCGCGCACTTCGTGTCGCCGTGTGCGAGCACTCGATCAATACCAGGGGAATTGAGAAACGCGGCCTTTGCCGCAGCTGGATCCGTTGACGAAACAAGAAGGTCAAGATCTCCGACTGTTTCACGGCCACGACGAGCACTCCCCGCACATGCAGTGCGAATCGTTCCATGGACGCTGGCGAGTCGTGCTAGAAATTCCTCAGCAATTGGTATCGCTTGCCCGAGTCGATATCGCATCGGCCTGTTTCCAGCGGCGATGTGCGATGCGACTGCTTCCTTGAGATTCGAGATCGTCTTAGCACCCATTCGAGCAACGGTCGCAAGCGCGCCGCTGTCGATTGCCGCTTGCAAGTCGGCGATACTGGTTATGTTGGCAGATTCCCACAGCAGGCGCACGGACTTGGGACCAACGCCCGTCAGCGTGAGCAGCTCGGGCAATCCCGGGGGAATCTGAGTGCGCAGAGATTCAAGTTCTCCGATGGATCCGCTGGTTTCAAGTTCCACAATCTTGGCGGCCGTGCTTTGGCCGATTCCCTCGATGTCGCGCAATGTCTGGGGCGATTCCCTTGCTAATTTCCCAAGATCCTGCGACTCGCCTTCGCACGATCTCGCAGCCTTGCGGTATGCATTCACCTTGAAGGCATTCGCTCCCGTGATTTCCAGCAGATCGGCGATATGGGAAAATGCAGCTGCGAAATTTTGATTTGTCGCCACGCTGCCTCCTTGGCTTGAACGCCTCAGCGTGCATGCATCGGCGTGAACTGACATGAACTGACATGAACAAACATAAAAAAAGAAAAGCGCGACCAGCAGGACTCGAACCTGCAACCCCGAGCTTCGTAGGCTCGTGCTCTATCCAGTTGAGCTATGGTCGCGAGAAAACCGATGATAGCAATGAGCCACAACAATCGCATGCACAGGGGAAGCTGTACACAATGCCATGAACTAACGGGCCGTGACTGGATCGGCGTTGCGTGCTGCAACCACGCCCGTCTGCGATTCATTCGCTGAAGCAGGCTTCACAATTGCAGCAGCTTTCGAGGATGCCTGTGCTTCGTCGACGAGGATGCTCGCCACCACTGGCAAGAGCAGCGTTCCAACGCCGCAGATCACCGCGGCGATGAATGGCCAGCGACTGGGAACCAACTCGATTTCTTCGGAGCGCGCCGATGGAGGCGCGACCAGTGGAACAATCGCAAGTCGCAAGTAATAGAGTCCGCTGATGGCACTGTTGAGCACTGCGGCTAAGACAAGTGTGAATTGATTGGCTTCGAATGCCGCGATAAACAAGTAAATCTTTCCAAAGAATCCGATGAAAGGTGGCAAACCGACGAGTGAGGCTGCGGAGAGCGCAAGCATCCACGCCATCGTTGGATGGCGTTGGCGCAGTCCTGATAAATCGGAGAAGAGATTGATTTCTTCGCCTCGCCGCTCCAAAGCACAGAGCACCGCAAACGATGCAGTCGTCATGACTCCATATGCAAGCAGATAAAAATAGACCGCTTCGATGCCACCAGTCGAACCTGCGATCAGTCCAAGCACGAGATATCCAGAGTGTGAAACAGAGCTGTATGCCAGAATGCGCTTGACCGACTTTTGCAAGAGCGCACCGATGTTGCCCAAGGTCATCGTCAACACCGCGATCATCCACAAGATCGCCGCGATAGGAGTCGGCAGTCCGTCGTATGGAATCCGAACGCCATCGGAATCGATGAGCGCATGACCACTCCAGCCGACGCAGGTGAGAATCAGGATCATCGCTGTGAATCCAGCGGTCTTGGGCACGAAGGCTAAGAACGCAGCGACATGAGTGGGCGCTCCTTCATAGACATCAGGTGCATAGAAATGCATTGGCACCGCGGTGATCTTGAAACAGAATCCAAGAATGATCATGATTAAACCAATCATGGCCAGCGAGTCGATGCCGCTGCCCGCAGCTTGCGCAGCCAAAGCGTCACGGATTGCGATGAATTCCAGCGAACCAGTCGAGCCATACAGCAGCGCAAATCCATAGAGGAAGACGGCGGTGCTCATCGCGCCGAGGAAGAAATATTTGACGGCTGCTTCGTGGTTGCGACCGCCCGCGCCGCCGATGGCGACCATGATGTATGTCGGCAATGAAACCAGTTCGATTGCTAAGAAGAGCCAGATCAAATCTTGCGCATTGCAGAGCAACATCGCTCCCATCACGCTCAGCAAGAAGAATGCGTAATACTCGCCGCGCACCACGCGCTGGGGGTCAAAGGCAGTTCGGCCTCGACCGAGTGCTTCTTCCATTTGACGGTCGACTGCACCAACCGACAGCAGCACTAAGAGAACTCCGACTCCAGCGAGCAGCGGTTTTACAAAGTGACCGAGCATCGGCAGAAGCAGGTTGGCGGTCTGTGCATTCTCGCTTGTCCACGAGAACGGCACGACAACGATGGACGCGATCAACGCGGTGCAGGTCACGAATGGCAACGAGGCGCGAACGGCGTGATTCTTCGACAATCCCAAGATGGCGACGACCACCGCCGCGACAAACAGGATCATCTCCGGCGCAAGGAGCAGCAGGCGTGGGGAGATTGCGTCAATCATTTTCCGCTGGGATCCTTGGTCGTGTTGTCGGGCGTGTTGTCAGATAAAGCATGCGTCGATTGCGCCAGATATCGCTCCACTTCTTTGGGATACTTCACCAGCATGCGTTTGGCGCAGGGCGCGATGGCATCGAGCATCGGTTTAGGCTGTAATCCAAGCCAAATGCACGCCACGGCCAGTGGAGTCAAGATGGCGATCTCGCGGAAGCACAGGTCGCGGGGCAAACTTTTCGTTGGCTGCTCGTGGCGATGAGTCGCATCATCGTGCGGTTCGCGCAGCGGACCCCACACGATCTTGCCCAGCAGAATCAGCAGATACATCGCAGCGAAGATGAGTCCAAGTCCGGCGACGATTGCGTACCACGGTCCCAGCAATCCGGGGTAGCCAGTTTGACCGTCATGCTCGGCGATGAATGTTCCGCCAAGGCAGAGGAATTCACCGACAAAGCCATTCAGTCCTGGAAGTCCAATGCTTGCCAAAGTGAAGAGCACCATGAAGCACGCCCAGACTGGCATGCGCTTGGCGAGTCCACCAAGAACATCGGTGTCCTTGGTGTGGTATCGCTCATAGAACATTCCCACGCAGAGAAAGAGCGCGCCTGTGGAAAGTCCGTGATTGACCATATAGAAAACCGCGCCCTCCGCGCCAACTGGATTGAGCGCGAAGAGTCCAAGCATGCAGAGTCCAAGATGCGCAACGGATGAATAGGCGATGAGTTTTTTCGCATCGGTCTGCACCCAACAGATGAGCGACGCATAAATGATCGCGATGATGGCAAGGATTGCAACGACACTCATCAACTCGACGCCGCCAGCGGGGGCCATCGGAAGCGCGAATCGGTAATTGCCATATGTGCCCAATTTCAGCATGGCGGAGGCCAATATGACCGAACCAGCAGTTGGCGCTTGGTCATGCGCCAATGGCAACCATGTGTGTAGAGGGAAGAGTGGAACCTTGACGGCGAATCCGATCATCAATGCTGCAAAGAGCCAGTACTGCGTGCTGCTTGGAAGTCGCGTGCCTGCGTTGACGAGCGTGTCGATGTCGAAACTCCACGCGCCTGCGACCAAGCGATTTTCCCACGCAACATAGAGCAGCGCGGCGAGCATGAACATCGAGCCCAGGAATGTGTAGAGAAACATCTTGGTTGCGGCGACACGGCGCTCGGTGCCACCGTAGATGGCGATGATCAATGTCATTGGTACGAGAGTGAATTCATAGCCGATATAAAACAGGATCGCATCCCGCGCGGCAAAGGCGAGAATGATCGATGCGCCAAGAACGAGGAACCAACCGTAATACTCCTTGACACGCGCAGTGATGGCGCTGAATGAACCAACGATGCATAGCGGCATGAGAAACGCCGTGAGCAGTGCTAGCAAGAGCGAAACTGTGTCGAAGCCAACTGAGAACGAGATGCCAGCCGCTTGAATCCATGTGGGACCGGCAACGCTGGGAAAGTGCTCGGCAGAGTACTCGGCAGAATGCCACGCTGGGAATTGCCATGCGAAGATGGAAAGTGCGGCGAGCGAAACCATCGTGGCTGCGAAGGCGATCCAGCGCGCCATCTTGGCTGGTCCGCATGCGATCAAGATCGCCGCAGCGAGAGGAAAGAGAATACTGATCCAAATCAAAATCAAAAGCATGTCAGTTGAATCCCTTCATCCAAACCCATGTTGCCCACGCGACGACCAATGCGATTCCGCCTGCCATCGTGACGGCATAGCCCTGGAGTGCGCCGCTGTAGAGCGGACGAAAGACTTTGCCCAGCGCGACTGGAAGTTTGGCGATGCCATCAACGAGGACACCGTCGAGGAAATGGCGATCGCCAAAGTTGAGAACCTGCGCGCCGATCCACATGGGCAGACGGAAGAGTCCGTGATAGATCTCGTCGACATACCACTTGTTCTCCATGCTCTTTGGAAGCCAGCGAATCCACCAGCGGCGCAGCAGGGCCGCACGCAGTTGATCGGCGCTCTTGCGCGAGAAAAGATGCAGATACCACGCGAGAAGAATGCCGCCGATCGATGCGAATGAACCGACCACCGCAAGCCCAGTATGCGCATCCATGCCAAGGACGGTTGCGTGATGTTGGTCGTGATCGGCATGCTGCGCTGATGCGATTTCGATTCCTGCGCCTTGATAAGCGCTGGAGTGCGCGATCATCTGTTGAGCCCAATTGTCTTCGTGCCCAAAGACATGTTTGTATGCCGGAACTCCAACGACGAGGGCACCGATGGCAAGAATGATCAGCACGCCCTTGATTGCCCAGCGCGGTGCGTGGGGATGGAAAGCGGCGGCTTTGGATGTTGATGCGTGAGCGGGTTGCTGGTCATGCGCATCATGCTCATCATGCTCGTCATGCCCTTCCGCGCCAGCCTCGAAGTGCGTTGGGCCTGCACACACTCGAAACCAAACTCGAAATGAGTAGTACGCAGTGAGCGCAGCAGTGAAGAGGCCGATCCATCCTAGGAATCGGAAGTCGGCGCGCGCGCTCGAGAGAGCTTGCAGAAGAATGGCATCTTTGGAATAGAAGGCGGCGGTGAATGGGAATGCGGCGAGCCAGAGGCAACCGATGAACATCGTCCAACAGACAATGCGCCAGCCCGGCAATCGGCGCAGGCCGCTGAGTTTGCGAAGGTCGAGTTGCCCGGCGAAGCCATGCATGATTGCTCCAGCAGTCAGGAAGAGCAGCGCTTTGAAGAATGCGTGGGTCAGTGTGTGATAGCACGCGCCGAAAGTAGTGCCGACGCCGAGTCCAAGAAACATATATCCCAACTGCGAAATCGTTGAGTATGCGAAGACCCGCTTGATGTCGTATTGCGCCATGCCGATGGTCGCAGCGAGCAGTGCGGTCGAGCCACCAATCCACGCGACCGTAGCGAGTGCTTCTGGGTGCAGTTCAAAGAATGGATACATGCGTGCAATCAAGAAAACGCCAGCGGTCACCATGGTCGCCGCGTGAATCAGCGCAGAAACTGGAGTCGGTCCTTCCATCGCATCGGGCAGCCATGTGAAAAGCGGAATCTGCGCGCTTTTGCCGAATGCTCCCAGCATTAAGAGAAATGGAATGACTGAGAGATCCCAGTCGACGGAAGTTTGACCACCATTTTCCATGGCGGCAAACAATTCGCTGTACTGCAGCGTTCCGTAATTAGCCCAGAGCATGAAGATTCCAAGGGCCAAACCCAGATCTCCGATGCGGTTCATGATGAACGCCTTCTTCGCAGCGGCGACGGCGCTTGGTCGTTGATAGTTGTAACCAATGAGCAAGTAACTCGCGAGACCGACGCCTTCCCAGCCGAGGTAGAGCATCACGAGGTTGTCGCCCATCACCAACGCAGCCATCGAGAAGAGGAAGATGCTGATGCCGAAGAAGAATCGCGAGTATCCAGCGCCGCGGTCGCCTTCCATATATTCGCTGGCGTAAATCGTGATCAGCGTTCCCAAGCCGGTGACAAAGAGCATCCAGTACAGAGTCAGCGAGTCGATGTACAGCGCACAGTTTGCGGTGAACGACTCGAATGGGTTTGGTCCCCAGCGGAATGTGATCCACTCGAAGATTGGCACTTGCACTGGCACGGTGTAAGCCATGTATGCCCTGACGACCACGACAAACGCGCCGGCCAATGCGATGCTGGTGATTACCGCAGGCAACTTGCTCTTGACGCGCAGCGCACCGCAGAGCGCGCAGAGCACCGCAGCGAGAAGCGGCAGCAAGAACGCAAGGCCGATCCAATCAAGCTCGGGTGCGACGATCGCGAGCGGTATTCCAACAGGATCTGTCATGATTCACCAAGTTCCGACCATGCATCTGAACTCAAAGTTGCGCGCCGTCGATAGAGCAGCACGACTAATCCCAAGGCGAGTGCGGCCTCGGCGGCAGCGACCGTGAGGATGAAAATAACGAAGACCTGACCCGAAACATCCATGCGCATGCGGGAGAAAGCGATCATGGCCAGCGCTGCGCCTTGGAACATCAGCTCGGTGCAGAGGAACATGATGATCATGTTGCGTCGACAAAGAAATCCAACGAGTCCAATGACGAAGAGCAGTGCGCTGATGGCAAGTGCGATGGATATCTGGCTGTTTGCAGCGATCGTGAATCCGCTTGCGAGTGCATCGTTCATGACTTCGCCTTTGCGTCGAGATTTGCGTCGAGATCGTCGAGCAAGTTGCCCATGCCAGCGATTGTCCGCCGCTCATCGTTGGCCAGATCGGTTTGACGACCGGCGAGAACCACGGCGCCAAGCATCGCCATGAGCAGAATGATGCCCGCTAATTCGAGGCTGACAGGAAAACTATTTACCAGCGCCATACCAACGCGTGAAGTGTTGTCTGGCAGCATCGATGGTGCAAGGACGAGATCTTCCGTGCCATCTTTGCCTGCGCGATTGACTGAAATGATGGCGGTAGAGTTGGCATGCGGCGAGATCATTGTGCCATCGGCGCGCGCAACGACCGCAGTCACGGTGCTGTCCGTTCGTCGCGCTTGTTCGAGCAGCAACTTCGGCATGAGGGCGAGATCGCTCCAACCTTGGGCAACGGCGCGCGCTTGATCGTGTGACGCAATCGCAGTGCTTTCGCGCACCGAGAAGACACTTCCTCCAAGCACCGCGATCAGTACAAAGCCACAAATCACGGCGCCAACTGGCTCGCGTGCGATGCGGTCATACGCGATGGCATCGGCAGAACCCACATCAGCCGGCGACTGCTGGGCGAGCATGAGCACGAACATGTATGTGATGAGGATCGCGCCCGCATAGACGATGACCAGCGAAAAAGCCACGAATTCCGCGCAAAGGAGCACATAAAGAGCAGCTCCACTGAGAACGACGAGCACGAAGTAGAGCGCACTAAAGACAGGTCGATGATGTGTGATTACGCGGACGGCGCCTGCGACCGAAATGAATGCGCAGAGAATCATGATGCCAAGATTTGGAATCTCATCGCTGGGTGTCGCGAAGGATTGCACAATCAACACAAGAATCCAAGCGATTCCTGCCAAGCCGAACACGCTTGCCCCAACGCGAAACTTTTGTCCGCTGGGCATGAGGAGGAGTGCGAGTCCTACGGCGGCAAGCGCACATGCTGCATAAAAAAATGTCGGCACCATTGCGGCGTCAGTTCTCCGATCACCAAGCGAAACCGAGCACTTCCGTGTGTCGGTAGATGGGGGAAGGTAATGGCGATTGGCAATGCCTGCAACGACCTCCGCAACGCGGGTTACTATGAGGTGGCGATGAGTGACATTCGACGAAGTCTTCCCAACACGATCACCCTGGGGCGGCTTGTTCTGTCGGTTGTCTTCTTTGTGGTGATTTCTGGAGTTGCCGGCACGCCGGGTGAAGACCCCAGCCGAGCATGGTGGGCGGTGTGGATATTCATCGTGGCGGCCGTGACCGACATTCTCGACGGATATCTCGCTCGTCGTTGGAAGAGCGTCTCCGTGCTCGGTCGGATTCTGGACCCGGTGGTCGACAAAGTCCTCGTCATCGGTGGTTTGGTTTTTCTTGCCGCGCCGCCATTGGCAGGTGCCAGCGGAGTTTTGCCATGGATGGTGATTGTGGTCATCGGTCGAGAGTTGCTCGTGACGAGCGTGCGGGCGACAATCGAAGCCGAGAGAACCGCATTTGGAGCCGATTGGGGCGGCAAGATCAAGATGCTCGTGCAGTGTGTCACAGTTCCCGTCTGCTTTGGCAACGCTGCCATCGAATCGTGCCGCACATCCGCAACCTTCAATCAGTTCGCTGAGATCATGATTTGGTCGATGGTCATCATCACCGTCGTGAGTGCGATTCCTTCGATGCTGCGCGCACTGCGAATCTTTCGGATGCGCATATCTGGGGCGATCAAATGACCAGCGGACAACGCATGCCCAGCAAAGGTATCTCGCCGCTTGCGCTGATTGCGGTGACTTCTTGTGGACTGGGTCTTCTGCGACCTGCGTCTGGATCGTGGGGCTCACTGCCTCCAGTTGCGTTGGTGCTGTTGATTGTGTGGCTCGGTGCGCCGTGGTGGGTGATTGTCGTGACGCTCTCGCTGATCGCGATCATTTTCTCTTTCGCATGTGTGAAGTATGGCGCGATCGCCGAGGAAGCATTCGGCGCAAAGGATCCCTCGTCGGTCGTGGCGGATGAGACGGCGGGGTGCGCGGTGACATTGCTGGCAGTGCCGTGGTGGATGATCGTGGGCGATGATCCAAATTCGATGACACGCACCATGATTGTGTGCGCTGCTGGTTTTTTCTTCTTTCGACTCTTCGATGTCTGGAAGCCTGGATATGTTGCCGACCTGCAGCGTCAGCCGCATGGATGGGGAATCGTGCTGGATGATCTCGCAGCTGGAGCGTGGGCTTGGCCGCCGGTGCTTCTTGCCGCGGTGCTTGCGATGAATTGGTATCGCTGAATTGGTATCGCTGAATTGGTATCGATAGTGCGGCGGTCGCTTGTTGGATTGCGCGGAGGCTGAATCGCGCAGACGCTGAATTGCGCAGAGACCGCGCTACTTCCAGCGTGAACTAAAGAGGTC
>Ga0209284_10004883_pt1 | contig 14546 bp, 10 predicted proteins | sample FRY03_FD_187211 | JGI IMG/M metagenome (GOLD analysis project Ga0209284, IMG submission 187211) | Freshwater microbial communities from Lake Fryxell liftoff mats and glacier meltwater in Antarctica - FRY-03 (SPAdes) (version 2) | ecosystem: Environmental > Aquatic > Freshwater > Ice > Glacier... | reverse complement strand
AGATGGGCGTTCATGTTGTCATGAAGAATCATCACAAGCGAGATGACAACCCGTTCGGCGCGAAGCGAATCAGTGATACCGAACGCACGGTCAAATGGCCGCGTGGGCCGCGTCCGAAGTGGATGTCGAAAAAAGAGTATCGACGCACGCCTGAATTCATTGAGATACGATTGAGTGATGTGAAGGCGGATACTCCCGGCTCCCGCTCTGAGGGATTCACCATCGCCAGCACTTTGCTTGATGTGAAAGAGCATCCTGGTGCATGGCTTGGTTCAATGTACGAAGGACGCTGGATAGTGGAACCGGATATTAAGTTGATTAAATGTACGTTGGGATTAGAGCATTTGCGTGGACAGAGTCCTGAGAGTCTTCATCGCGAGCTATGGACCGGAGTGCTGACCTACAATCTAGTGCGACTGAAGATGTTGCAAAGTGGATACGCTGCTGGTCGCGAGATTCGCAGCATGAGCTTCACAGAAACTCATCAGTTGCTGGCGACGAACTGGTTGCTCTGCGCATGCGTCGGCGTCAGCGAAGCGATGGCAGTCTCAGCTCAACAGCAGGGCACGTGCGCCGTCATCGGTCAGCGTCCAGACCGCGTTGAACCTCGGGAAAACAAACGGCGTCCCAAGGTTCTGAAACTGATGAAGGTGGCCAGGCGGATGTTTCATGCGGCGATCGCGGCGATCTCAAAAATCCTGTGAATTCCCGTGGACAACGCCATTCGTAGCAGGAACCGAAAACCGAAGTACGAGGCATTGCGAACGTGGAACTGCACCACGTCGGCGGGGTGGCACTGGCAATTTTTGATGATGGGTTTCATCAATTCATTGTCGTCTAAAATTGAAGTGTTGCAGCCGCGGCGACAACGAGCGTGATCGAACCGAGTGATTCTGTGTGCCACTGGCTATGCCAGTGCTACGTTTGCTTGATTGTGTGTTGAAAGCTCATGCAGCTGTGAGCGAGCGATTTTGCCCTTCTGGACGGCTGCAGACTGCTGCCGCTTTGGTGCAGGCAGCCTGCTGGCAGCCAGCTGCCAGACGGCGGGCATGAAGTTTGCTGAGTTTAGAACGGTTGTCCACAGCAGGCTCTGGATCGGAAAGCGGCAGCAGCAGCTGTCTGGAGATCGGGGTTGCTCGTCAATGGTATTTAGTGATCGCAAGGCTCTGCGATTCGCTGCGGAGCAGCGGCGTACGATAGCCTGTGGCTTTAGCCACAGGTCATCGGCCCTCAAACATCATCAAGCTGCGGAGCAGCGACGTATGGCATACCGTGATCTGTTCCATCAAAGGTTTGGGGCGACGCCCTCAAACGTTTTCGCCTCACTCCATCGCAGTTGACCTGACGCAATTCACGTCGCTCCTTCAGAGCTTTGGTCTCGTGTGGTGATCCCCGTCACCTCGGGCTAGAGCCGCGAGGCTGTCTTACGCGGCTGTTCCACAGCCAGTTGCAACCGGTAACGATACGGCACATGTCTTCTCACCGTCTCCCGGACGATCAGTACCTTCATCGATCCTGCTCGTGGAGTGGAGAGGTTGTGATTGATTGCCCATCACTCGTCCAGTCGCGAAAAGAGGTCCCATACAAGCTCGAAGCGCCAGCGAGTGGGCTGCCAGCGTCCCCTGGCCCACTCGCTGGCGCTTCGAGCTTGTATAAACTAACCGCTACGGAGCGAGCCCAGTGCGTAGCCCACGATTCCGTAATTGCTCAGGAGTTGCGAGCACGAAGCTGTTGCTGCAATGGATTGGCGAGAGCGTTCAGCTGGTCGGCCTCGGAACGCAAAAAGATGTCAGCGAACCGTTCTCGTAGTGAAACGATATTCGTTTCTGACACCTTCAGCGTAGATCGCGGCGGTTTATCAGTCGGCTCACGGGTTGACAGGTGACTTCAACGGCGGCGAGTTCCAGCCTCTGCTGGCATGGATGCATCATCATCTTCAACTGCCCGGACATCAATTCTCGGCCGAAGATTTGATCCGCAAAGTGATCGGCTCCGGCCTGGACGCATCCGCCTTCTTCCACCACGTCGAACGAAACCGCCAGAATCTCTAACGGACCGCGAATTGCGGCTGGAGGGGATTGATGAATCCCTCACCGATCTTTCAGCGAGCTCCCGATTCTAACCCCCCGAGATCCCACCACGACATTCGTCGCTCGGCGGACAACCGTGTGGAACAACCGTGCTACCCACCTTAACAGCGTAACGCACAGAGCGAGCACAACTTGCACTGACAGCTTGCTGCTCAGGATGACCCTGTTGATGACGATCGGGCTTCACGGCGGTGGGAGCGGAAATGAGGGGTGGCGCCTGTGTGACGCGTTCGGCGTGATTGCCCGTGTGACGGCGTGGGCTCCTGTGACCGCTGGAGCGTGTACCCCTCCCGATGAAATGCTATGCTGGAAAGGAAATGGTTTCCTCGACTTGCCACCTGCTGTCTCTTCACCGGAGAAAATTTATGGCCTCACAATCCACTTCAGACCAGTCGTCGGCTGCACTGCCACGACGTCAGTTCCTTGCCGCATCTGTTGCAGGTGCAGCCGCAGCCACGCTCGCCCAGCACCTGCAGGCCTCGTCGCCGGACGAATCGTCTGCAATTCCGATTGTGGACACTCACCAGCATTTGTGGGACCTGTCTCAGGTTCAGCCGCCCTGGCTGGCCAGTGCCCCAAAAATTCTGAGTCAGACGTACGGCCTTGCAGAATATGCACAAGCAACTGCAGGCCTGAATGTCGTCCAGGCGGTTTACATGGAAGTGGATGTCAGTCCGGAAGATCAGGTGAAAGAAGCCGACACTCTGATAAAAATCTGCCGCACGGCCAAGAGTCCGACCGTCGCTGCCGTTATTTCTGGCCGCCCCGGCGAAGCTTCTTTTGCTCCGTACATCCGACGATACAGTAAAGAGAAAGAGATCAAAGGCGTACGCCAGGTGCTGCATGCGGAGTCTGCGAAGAAGGGACTTTGCCTTGAACCGCAGTTCGTAAAATCTGTCCAGTTGCTCGGTGAGCTGGGACTCAGCTTTGACCTGTGCATGCGACCGGGCGAATTGTCCGATGGGCTGGCGCTGGCCACGAAATGTCCGGGCACTCGCTTCATTGTAGATCACTGCGGCAACGCATCACCCAACGCGTTTCTTCCCGAGTCCGCTCGCAAAGAAGAACCCAGCCACGATCCTCAGCAGTGGCGAGACGACATCAAATCGCTCGCCGATCGGGACAATGTCATCTGCAAGATTAGCGGCGTCATCGCGAGCGCTCCTGCGGGAATACCGTTTGTGGAATCTCTGGCACCGATCGTCAATCACTGTTTAGACAGTTTCGGCCCGGACCGCGTGATTTTTGGCGGTGACTGGCCGGTATGTCTGCTGGGAGGCTCATACAAGGACTGGGTCGTGGCCCTGCGAAAAATTATCGCAGACAGGTCCGTTGCAGACCAGAAAAAGCTGCTGCATGAGAACGCGAGGAAGTTTTACGGACTTCCATCCTGACAAGTGATTCTGCTGGACGTTTGGAATGTCATTTTCCCTGTCGTTCTGGACGGAGCCGCATTCCTGTCATCCTGAACGCAGCCGTAGCGAAGTGAAGGATCTCATCTCCGCCGCAACCCAGCTGCGCAGCGTGTACCGACCACCGCAACCGTGTCGGGTCCAGGAGATCCTTCGCGAATCGCATCAGGATGACAGCATTCTCCAACCCTTCACCCCTCACGAACAACTGTATCCCTGCACTCGCGAATCCTTCGGTTAAGGTTGCATGGCGTATGCCCGTCGCTTATTGTCTTCGCTGAAACGGTTCAGGCACATACGTTCCGCAGGCTTTGATCGCCTGTGAACATGATCCTGAACCGGAGTCCTGTTGAAGTCGCCTGTGTGCGATCCAGGTTCATTTTGAACCATTGCACCTGCGTCCGAATTATCTTCTCCCCGCCCGGCCTCGTCCTGCATCTTTGGCATCCATGACTGCCTCCGTCCCCTTTGATTCTCTCACAGCCACTAGTCATCTCAGCGCGTTAAGTCCCTTCGACTTCCATCAGCGCACGAGACTGATTTTTGGTTCTGGTACGTTTGAGCAACTGGGGATTCTTGCGCAGGAACTGAGAGCAAAGCGAGTGCTGCTGGTCACGGATGCGGGACTGAAAAGAGCAGGGCACTGCGAGCGAGCGGTTTCGATTCTCGCAGCCGCAGGCATCAGCAGCGTGGTGTTTGACCAGGTCTCAGAAAACCCCACCACCGACGATGTGAATCGCTGCGTCAGCTTTGCAAAACCTGCCAACGTCGACATGATTATCGGGCTCGGTGGAGGCAGCAGTATGGACTGCGCAAAAGGTGCCAACTTCCTGCTGACAAACGGCGGGCGGATGCACGATTATCGAGGATTCGGCAAGGCAACGTTGCCAATGCTGCCGATGATCGCTGTTCCCACAACGTCAGGCACAGGCAGTGAAGCCCAATCATTCGCAGTCATTGCCGATGCAGACACTCACATGAAGATGGCCTGCGGCGATGCCAAGGCCGCGTGTCGTATTGCGGTGCTTGATCCTGAACTGACCGTCACAATGCCTCGATCGGTCACGGCAGCGACTGGCATTGATGCCATGACACATGCCATTGAAAGTTATGTGACAATTAAGCGAAACACAATTTCGCAGATGTTTGCAAAACAGGCCTGGGAACTTTTAGCGGATGCGTTTCCGGTTGTCCTGGCAGATCCGTCCAATGTGGATGCCCGAGGAAAGATGCAACTGGGGGCATTCTTCGCCGGAGCCGCCATTGAAAACAGTATGCTGGGAGCCGCTCACGCGGCTGCAAATCCACTGACTGCGGAATTTGAACTGACACATGGCGTTGCTGTCGGCCTGATGATGCCGCATGTGGTGCGATGGAACTCCGATGTCAGCGGTTCGCTGTATCACGATCTGCTGATGACCTCCGACTGGGCCGATTCGCAAACATCCCCGGAAACCGCCGCTCAACAGCTGGCCGACGGCTTCACCGATTTTCTTCGCATGGCCGAAATGCCGGTTTCCGTCACACAGGCGACTGACCAGACGGTCGGTGAAAATACGACGATCAGTGAAAAAGTCCTGGAACGTTTGGCCGAGGATGCCGTTCAGCAGTGGACAGGGACCTTTAACCCGCGAAAGATGGATGCAGCCGCGTTCCTCCAGATTTATCGAAACGCGTTAGAGTAATTGCGGTGGAAGCGTCACGCTTCCTCAGCAGTTTTCAGATTCTGAACGCCGTTCATCATCCGCTCTGCCAGTCGCTGGATTGTTTGCTCACTGTTTAATGACACACGGGACCGACGACGGCAGGTCAATGGCACTCGAATTAACAAAGTAGACCTCACTCTCCGAGTGAGGCAGGCCGCAAAACGCGGCCCGTGGCATTCATCACTCGGAGAGTGATGCCTACTAATAATCACAAATCGACTGCCATTGGGCGGCAGGTGTGCAGGAATGGAAATCATGTCATCAAATCAACTGGTCACCACGTCGCGCCGCAACATGCTTCAGCAGCTTGGGGCAGGCGCTGCATCAATGGCCGTTTTCACAGGGCTGCCTCAGCTTTTGCATGCAGCAGCGGACAGCGCCGCAGACGCCGGCCCAACGGAAAAAAGCTGGGCGTCGTTTCGAGCGACCGCCGATCAGCGAGGCATCGCCGGCAGTTCACTGGCCGAGAAGCCGGAGCTCAAATGGGAATTCGCCTCCGCAGACGGGTGGGTCGCTGCTGTCGCAATCGTTGGCGATCATGTCTACGCGCCGGCATTGGCGGGATATGTTCATTGCCTTGACCTGAAGACGGGGAAAGAAATCTGGAAGTATCGTTCTATTGAAGATCTGGATCCGAAAAAATTTGCGGCCGGTTTCAAGGCCGCTCCGCTTGTCACAGAAAAAGTCATCTACATCGGCGATGAAGACGGTGTTCTGCACGCGATCGACAGAGTCACAGGAAAGAAGCTTTGGGTCTTCGCCAGTGACGCCGAAATTTCCGGATGTGTGGCTCCGTTTGAAGACAACCTCCTGCTGGCTTCGCATGACAGTTTTCTTTACTGCCTGACCAAAGAAGGGCAGGAGGTCTGGAAGTTTCAGACCAACGATCGTATCAACTGTTCGCCGGGCATCGCTGATACCTATACATTTCTTGCTGGCTGCGATGAACACCTGCGAGTGATCGATCTGCAGACCGGTAAAGAGTTCCGTGACATGCCGCTGGAATCTTTTCTGATAGCGTCGCCCGCGATTGTTGGCGATCTGCTCTATGTCGGAACTCACACGGGGCTGATCGTCTGTGTTGACTGGCGAAAAGGTGAGTTCGTGTGGAAGTACGAAGGTCCTCGCAAGATGCCGTTCCACGCCTCTGCAGCCGTCACAGACGACCTTGTGATTGTTGGCGGACACGACAAACATGTGCACGCAGTGGACCGCAGCACCGGAACAATGAAGTGGACATTTCCAACCCGAGCCAAAATTGAAAGCTCTGGCGCAGTGGTCGACCGGCGTTTCTTTGTGGGATCAAACGACGGAAATCTCTATGGCATTTCTCTGGACACGGGCAAGGAAGTCTGGAAACACAATGGCGGACGCGGAATCAGCGCCGGCGTGGCCATCGGCGAAGGGTCTCTGATAGTTGGTGAGGACCAGCAGAACGGCCGATTGTTGTGCTTCAGCTGATCAAATGCGGCACGGGCAGGAGTAGTTTCATATTTGACTAAACGCGGTCCTTCTTTCCATAGAAGGCGCCTGCCCACGTGAAGCGTTTAACCTGATCCAGTGTTGGTCCGGTAAAGAAGCCTCCCAGCACCGCTGACAAGACAAACGTGACCAGCCATGACAGGGGAATCACCAGAAACGGCGACGGACATTTGACGATGACAGTGGAACTGCCGGTCAAAAACTGAGCCACGGGTGTGAAAAAAACGTCCATGAAACCAAACAGCAATCCCGCAACAGCCCCGGATATTCCAGCGATGACGACCGCTGTCTGACCCACATGCCGCAGCAGCATCCCAGCCATAAACATCGCCCCCAGTGGGCCAAGGACGCAGTTGAAACTTTTCAGCTGCAGGTCAACCAGATTGTAATGCTTTGGGGTTAGCGACAGAAGAATGCCCATCAGCGTAACGATGACACCGATCCCCACGGTCAGCCACTGTGCGAGGCGAAGATCACCGGACTCCGTGAGCGGCGTCTTGCGATACTTCCGCACCAGATCAATCATGATCACAGAGGTTGTAGAATTGATGCCAGAGTCAATGCTTGACTGAGCAACGGCAAAAAGCGCGGCAATGACAAAACCACTGATGCCAACCGGCAGGCCGTAGTTGATGAAGTGCGGAAAAATTCTGTCTGAGAATCCGACGGCGCTGGGGCTGGTGACGCCTTCAGGAAGTTGCGACGGATTTTGCAGGTAGTAAAACAGGAGTGCTGCGCCGACCATCCCCAGCAACGTCTGCATGGTGATGTCCAGGCCGATACCGACCAGGGCCGTCTTGCGTGCAGCTTTCACATCCGTATTGGAAAAATATCGCTGCAACGCCACCTGATCCGAAGCATGAGTGCAGATGTGCCAGAAAAAAGTGCCCAGCAATGCCCACAGAATCGTATTTCGCTGAGCCAGGTCCCAGCTGGCCGGCTGAGGAACTTCATGACTGATACTTGTGACTTCCTTCCACCATGTGACTGGACCAGTCCCTGTTTCGCTGGCCACGACAATCAGTGTTACGATGGCACCAAGAAACAAAACGATCATCTGAACAACATCAGTCCAGATCACCGCCGAGATTCCGCCGAGAACTGTGTAAGCCGTGCTGACAACTCCTGTAGAAATCAAAATGCAGTAGAACCAGGAAGATTTATCAAAGGTGATCAGCCCGCCGGTCAGAGTCGCAATGGCGTCCGGAGCGGTGTCCTGAGTGATATGGGCGATCGCCAGTGATGCGGAGTAAATAATGGCTCCCATCCAGAGAAACCGCATGTAGAGATACAGCAACGCGCCCAGTAGACGAGCGCCTGATCCAAATCGCATTTCCAGATATTCATACGCGCTGGTGAGCCGCAGTCGCATAAAAAACGGAACCCAGAGAGTCCAGACGATTAAAAAGACAAACGGCAGTGCGAGAATGGAGATGAACTGGGCGACACCGTGCTTAATCATTTCGCCAGGTGCACCAAGATAGCTGAGTGTCGACATGAGCGTCGCAATCATGCTCATGCCTGTCGCCAGCCACGGCATGGAACGACCGCCCACAAAGAAGTCTTCGATGTTGACCTGCTTCCGCGACAGATACCAGCCAACCGTCATCATCACGACCATGTAGCCGAATACGATCGCATAGTCGACAGGCTGCAATCCTACGGCGACGACAGGTGCCAGGAACGAAACAGAATCAGTGTTCATGAAGAATGCGATCCGAACGTAAGAGGAATGACGACCGCAGAAGCGACTTCAAAGGTGAACAGAAGGCAGATTGCATGCCAGACGCGGAATGATTGCAAGCGATCAGTTGGCAGTTGTGCCCGAATCGGCTAGCGTTTGCATTCCCACCGCATCAGACCAGCTCACCTGCATCAGGAAAACGGAGAACCAATCATGAACCGTTGGCTGTGTTGTCTCATCGTTCTGCTAATTCCTAAAACTCAGGCAGAAGACTGGCCTCAGTTTCGAGGTCCGAATTGCTCGGGTGTCTCCACATCTCAGGCACCATTGCCCGAAAAGTTCTCATCCATTGAACATGTGAGGTGGTCTGCAAAACTCGGAGATGGCATCGGCTGCCCGATTGTTGCCGCCGGACGCGTGTTCACGTCCGCCATGGTGGATGAAAGGAACGTGGGGCTTTATGCCTTTGATGCAGAAACCGGAAAACAGCTTTGGGTACGTTCCTGGCCAGTAGGGGATGTGGATGAAATTCATCTGACAAACAGCCATGCGTATTCCACTCCGGCGGCGGACTCTGATCGAGTCTATTTTTACTTCACCACCCTCGGCTTTGTCAGCGTTGATGCAAAGACTGGCGCGGACGTGTGGCACCAGCCGCTTCCAGTGCCTTACTTCGTGTTCAAGTGGGGAGCTGGCATGTCGCCAATTCTCCATAAGGATCTCGTCCTGTTTTGTCAGGACGATGATCTGCATCCGGCGCTGTATGCCTTCGACTCAAAGACCGGTGAGATTCGCTGGAAGGATGATCGCAACGACATGGCGGTCAACTATTCCCATCCTGTGGTCTGCGAAACAGAGAGCGGCACGGAGATCGTCGTCGCCGGAACAGGGCTATTGATTGGTTACGACCCGCAGACCGGCAAACGACTGTGGCATGCAAAAACGCTGTTGCGAAACATCAAGACAACACCTGTCTGCCACGACGGTGTTATCTACATTTCTCTGCAGAGCAAAGGAATCGCCAGTCAGTGGCTGGCGTCTATCGACCAGGCGGAAACGGGAAACAGCGACAACAAAATCACTCGTGATGAGGTCCAGGCCTTCTTCGGCAAGCGACCTGTCCCGGAGGAGTTCTACAAGAAGACTTTTGACCGCGGCGACATCGACAAGGATGGTGATCTTGAAGGTGAAGAACTGGACATCGCGTTCCTTGCACCGAACAATCGCGCGGGCGCCGCGTTCAATTCAGAGGCTCCCGCTGACGAATACATTCTGGCAGTCAAAGGCGGTGGTCGCGGGGATGTCACGGCAACTCATGTGCTGTGGAAACATCCAACGAAACACACCGACCACATTGTGTCGCCCCTGGTTGTCAATGACCGCATGTTGCTGATCCAGGAAGGCGGAATCGCAACCTGCTTTGAAACCGCTGAAGGAAAACCGCTGTTCGGCCCTGCGCGCATTAACAATGCGGCCAATTATTTTGCATCGCCCGTGTACGGAGATGGCAAGGTCTACATTGCCAGCGAAAACGGTAACATTGTCGTGCTGAAGGATGGCCCGGAACTGAAGGTTCTCGCAGTTAACGATATGGGCTCTCCGGTTCTGGGAAGTCCCGCCATTGCCGACGGGGCTCTGTTTGTTCGCACTCGAACGGAACTGCTGAAAATCCAGTAAGCTCGCCAGCATCACGGTGTTGTCACAATTCCCTTTTTACCTGTCACTATTTTTTTTACTCGAACGACATCCCAGGAAAATCAGCTCCCCATGAGAAAAAGCAAGACGCTTGCCAAAATTCGTAACAGCCAGCCGGTCCGCATGTGCTGCCTTGGACACTACATCCCGGCTTTCATCAAGCAGGCGGCACACTTTGGTTTCGACTGCATCTGGCTGGACCTTGAACACCGCAGCATGCCGGATCGCGATGTTCAGAACCTGCTGACACATTCGCATCTGCACGATATTGACATCATGCTGCGACCGCCGACTCTGGAAAAAACTCGCCTGTATCGGTACCTCGAAGACGGTGCCACAGGCCTGATGATTCCTCACGTCAACACCGCAGACAAGGCTCGCATGCTGGCTGATGCGACCAAGTTTCCGCCCATCGGTGACCGCGGTCTGGACGGTGCCGGCCTGGACGCAAACTACATGGTTGACGGAGCTGACGTTTTTACCGCCGAAGCGAACCGAGAAACGTTTCTGGTTGTGCAGATTGAGACTCTCGAAGCCGTTCAGAATATTGAAGAAATTGCCGCAGTCCCCGGTGTCGATGGCGTGTTCATTGGCCCCGGAGACCTTGGGCTGCGACTCAAATTGCTGAATGGCGATGTGACGATGGAGGCATGCTTCGAAAAAGTTGCAGCGGCCTGTAAGAAACATGGCAAGGCCTGGGGCGCTCCGGCTGGTTCTCCCGAAATGCTAAAGCAGCGTCATCAGCAGGGCGGTCAGCTGATGAATCACGGCGGTGAATTTGGCGCCATCATGAGAATGCTTCAGGAGTGCTCGGCCGCGTTCGACGCCGCTGAATAACGTCCACTTTTGTCGTACGTCTGCGAAGGATCTGTGACGGTCATGAAACTGCAAAACAGGATTGGCGTCGTGACGGGAGCGGGCCGCGGCATTGGCAAGGGCTGCGCGTTGCAGCTGGCTCTGCAAGGGGCCGACCTGGTGATTAACGATCGGCCCGGCAGCCCGGATCTCGAACAGACTGCAACCGAGATCCGGGCGATCGGACGAACCTGCCATATCGTGGAAGCCGACGTGTTTACTCGATCCGGATGCGAATCTCTGGTGGACCAGGCTCTGAAGGCCACGGGACGGATCGACATTCTGATCAGCAATGTGGCCTACAGTCGGCGAGCACCATTTCTGGAATACACGGCGGTTGAATTCGAACGAACTCTGCAGGGAACTCTGACAAGCGGATTCCATATCAGTCAGCTCGTCGGCCGTCATATGGTTGCTCGGGGTGGCGGCGGCAAGATTGTTTTTATCTCCAGCGTGCAGGCCGAGATGCCCATCGGCCTATGTGTTGCGTACGGGGCTGCCAAGGCCGGACTGAATCACATGATGCGGTCCATCTCCGTGGAATTGTGTCCTCACAAAATCAATGTGAACGCGATCGAACCAGGCTGGATCGACACTCCCGGTGAGCACGTGACGTTTTCCGACGAAACCATTGCGGCCGAAGGTCGTCGGCTTCCGTGGGGACGGCTGGGGCTGCCGGACGATATCGGACGGGCGGCCGCTTTTCTGGCGTCTGATGATGCCGACTATATCACGGGCACAGTTCTTCCTGTCGACGGCTGTTTTCGCTTCAAGGACTGTCGAGTCGAACTGACGCCGCCAGTGCAGAATAAATCATGACTGTTGAGCTGAAGCAATTCGTGTTTGAGAACGAACCTGCCGGGCCTCATTTGCTGATTACTGGCGGAGTTCACGGCGACGAATTTGAGCCAATTGCCGCGATTCGACGGCTGATCGATTTGTTTCGCGAAGGCCATCTGTCGGTAGCCAGCTTCCACGGCAGAATTACTCTGATCCCCGTCGTGAACGAATCCGCATTTCTTCGTGGACACCGATGTGCCGATGACGACAAAGACCTTGCAAGAACATGTCCCGGCCGGTCTGATGGAACGGTGACTGAGCAAACAGCTTTTGCACTGAGCACGCTGATTCATACGGCCGATTATTACATTGATCTGCACACGGGAGGAACGGAGCTGTCCGTCTTTCCTCTGGCCGGTTATGTCATGCACAACAATCCACAGGTGCTGGAAGTCCAAAGGCGGATGGCACGTGCGTTTAATCTGCCGGTCATCTGGGGAACCGCCGCCAATCTGGAAGGCCGCTCACTGTCCGTGGCTCGCGATTCCAACGTACCGGCGATTTATTGTGAGTATCTTGGCGCGGCAACATGCTGCGAAGCGGGCGTCGAAGCCTATGTGGATGGCTGCCTGGATGTGATGGCAGAACTGGGGCTGATTGATCGTCAGCCTGCTGTAAGTCGCATTCAACATGTCGTGGAAAATCCCGTACCCGGGTCCGGCCACATGCAGGTCTGCAATCCAGCTTCCTGCACTGGATACTTTGCAACATCGCTGAAACCCGGTGATGCCATCACGACCGGAGAACTGATCGGCCTCGTGTACCCGCTGGACCATTCGCCGCCGCAGCGAGTTGTGTCGACTCAATCTGGCATTGTGCTGGTTCTGCGAACCTTCCCCAGAGTCCTGGCGGGAGAATCCGTCGGCGTGATTCTGGATCTGTAATTTCCAAAAGCAAAAAAACGACAGAACACGCTGGCTCGGACTATTCGGAACAGCAGAAAAGGACGGCCTTCGCAGAATCAAACACGTCAATGGACCAAGCATCGGAAGTTGGCTCTGTCGTAAAACTCCTGTCTCCGCCATAGAGATCATTGCAGAACACGAGGCCGACAATCACTCAAGAAACAACGACATTACGGCGGCAATCACACCATAGAGCACCATTGGACCTGCCGTCTGCTTTAGAATTTCGCCCTCTTTGTTGGCCAGTTTGAGCACCGCACAGACGGCGACAATGTTGTGGATGGCGATCATGTTTCCCATCGCGGCGCCGACTGACTGAAGCGCCAGGATGGTTGTCCGATCCTGACCGACCTGAGAGGCGATTGAGTCCTGAATTGGGCCAAAAGTGAGGTTGGATATAGTACAGGAACCGGCGAAGAAAGAGCCGATGGCTCCAAGATAGGCCGCCACGAATCTCCACCAGTCGCCAGTAACGGCGGCCAGTGACCCACCAATAATCATCACCGAGGACGCTTCATCGCCACACATCAGCAGTTGCACAAGCGCCAGTGCACCCAGCAGTGAGAGTACCGGATTTAACATTCTTGCTGCCGTTTGATTCCAGACCAGTCTGGCAGTTCCATCAGGTGCGTTGAGGATCCAGAGCGAAACCATTGAGATCAGAATGAACGGAACGAAAGACGGAACATAAAGCACCTGATGAGTCCATTCCACGTCTGTGCCGAAAATGCCATCCAGACGAACAACCAGAGCTGGGCTGACCGACAAACCACCGAGGCTCCCGAGCGGGATCTGCAGTACCGGAGTGGCCATTGTGAGGAGAGCCCGCAGGCCGAGTTGAGGAATCCGGGTCAGTAGAAGAACCAGCACAGTCGCCCAGAGGGGAAAAAGTGCCCTGACCACGGAATGAGCATAGGGAGCAGGATTCGCTTCGGCAGCTGGCGAGTCGTCGGAAAGGCCGACGCGATGCCGAGCCAGCCACACGGTCACAATAAGTCCGATCAATCCTCCCGCGACTGACGGGAAATCATTCCACAATGCCAGCAGGACCATGGGTACAACGCTGGCGGCCAGAGCGAGGTAAATGAAGAGCAGGTTGCGTCGGATCTCCTGCCAGCTCAGCAAAAGACGAAAGGCCAGCAGGGGAATAATGCAGGCTGCGACACCGTGAATCAGCGCGGTCTTCCACGCGACCGCACGAAGCTCACTCGGGCTCAGTTGCAGCTGTGCAAATCCAAACCATGTGGGAGTACCAACGGCACCGAATGAAACCGGGACGCTGTTGAGAATAAGACATGCCATCGCCACTCGCAGCGGAGGAAATCCCAGCGACACCATCAGTGGCCCGGCCAGCGCGGCGGGCGTGCCAAAGCCACTTGCGCCTTCGATAAGGAACTGAAATGACCATCCGATAATGACAACCTGCGCCACCCGATTGCCGGACAGATCATTCAGCCAGCGTCGAATCGTGTCCGTCGCACCGCTGTGCTCCATCGTCTGGAACAGAAAGATGGCTCCCCACACGATAAGGATTGGCGTCAATGCCAGCAGCAGTCCGGCCACGACAGAGGCATGGACGACGTTGGCAGCAGTGCCAAACCACATCAGCCGGATCCCATAAGCGACGACTGCGGCAAGCGGCAGCGCTCTGGCGGAAGGCATCGGCGTGCTCCTGGTCATCCAGTAGATGAGCAGGAGAATCGGAAGGGCAGCAAAGATCAGATCGGCAGTAGACATCGACTAAGAAGATCTCCCGCAGTTGGTTTAGCGTTGACTGACTTTCAGATGTTGTGGTTACGCCAAAAAACGCATGCTGATTCAACGACATGACAGGACCATGTTGCACGCAAGGCAGCCAGCCTGTTGGATTTTCCCAT
>Ga0209284_10004881_pt1 | contig 14552 bp, 14 predicted proteins | sample FRY03_FD_187211 | JGI IMG/M metagenome (GOLD analysis project Ga0209284, IMG submission 187211) | Freshwater microbial communities from Lake Fryxell liftoff mats and glacier meltwater in Antarctica - FRY-03 (SPAdes) (version 2) | ecosystem: Environmental > Aquatic > Freshwater > Ice > Glacier... | reverse complement strand
CGTTCGGCGGCTTCTTCAGGTGTCATTCGTTAGCCATCGCGCGTAACTCCGCCAATGTTAGCGTGCTTAAATCGTCTTTGCCTGGTGAGTTGCTGGGGGGCGTTATGCCTGGCGTAAAGGGGTCAGCTACTGAGTACCCTTCTATTCCAAGCTGCCCTAAATTGCGGTTAATAAATTTCTGCAATTCCACCCCGCGCCGCACGCGTTCTTGTATGTTTATGCCTTTAACTGACGGGTCCCAATTTTTCCCCAATTCTGTTTCTATCATGGTGACGTTAGCCCCCGTTCTAGCCTTTCTGAAATCTCCAACTGCGTTAGCCATGTTGCCGACAAACTCTTTTTGTTCGTCGGTGTACAGCATGGTAGCCACAGTATTGCCCGCCGCGTCCTCTAAATAAGGTGGCGTTACAGTGCGCGCAACGCCCTCGCCATACTCTTTCGCCACGTGGTAGTCTTGGCCGCCTTCAACCATTGCATTACCTTGGGGAATTAACCCCGCCAATGCTTCGCTAGTGGTGAGCATGGTATTTGCGCTCAAGCGCTCACCCGAGCTTGGCAGTGCGGCTATTGTTGCTTTACGGCGCTGGTCTATCGTCATTTCAGCTTCAGGTATTTGCCCGGAAACTTGCGATTCACTCATGGCCGAGGCTTTTATGGGTGTCCATCCCTGTACCGCGTTATAATCCATCGGGGGGCCACCACGGCCGCCCATAAAGCGATTACCGGCGCGGTCTACAAACGTAGCTACCACCCCGTCAGGGCTTACAAAATACTCAGTAGTGCCGCCCCGCAAATTTTCAGCTTCAACTTCATTCTGTTTATCCTGTGCCAGCGCTTGATTAATCGCGTTGTTGCTAGCGGTTTCTGTATTGCGCGTATCCGCGGCGGTCGCTGTGCGGTCAGCGTTTTCTTGCGCTCGGGTAGCCGCCAACAATTCTTGCTCTGCGGTGTAGGTGGCGACTTCACCCAGCGCAGTATCCCGTTTGGCTTCTTTTTCCGCCAAAGCCTCAGAGGCTTTGCCCGCCTGCATGTTGCCGTAGGCGCCAGTGCCTGCACGCAGCGCTTGTGCTAGTGCAGTCATGGGGTTAGCGCCTGCGACTGACACATTGCCTGCGCGGATTAGTTCAGGACTTTTAAAACTTTGCTCTGTCATTTGTTGCGCCATCAAGCGCTGCTGGGCAATCCGTTCGTTTTCGCCATCAAAGGTCTGCGCAGCGGCAGCAAAATCGGGCATTGCGGCTGAAGTGCCGGGCGCCATGCCCGCAGACATGCCGGGCGTTGAAATAGGCGTTTGTTGCGGCACGCGGCCTTGACGCAGCATTTCCTGCTGCATCTGGAACTCTTGAGGGGTCATGTAAGCCATAGTTAAGTCCCTAACAGCGCGGCGTAGTGCACGCCTTTGAAGCCTCCGCCAATATCAGCGGTGAATTCAACCGGTACTTCGTCGGCCATAACGCCCTGTGAAGCCTCACCCCATATATAGTCATAGGCGTACCACGGATACCCTTTAACCGTGCCAATACGGCGTATATTTGTTTTCAATCGTCGGTCAGACGCTTTGTAGGTGCCGTAAGCCTGCATACCCGCTCCGGCCAGATCACCCAAACCGCCCCACATACTTTGTTGGTTTCCCTGTTCGAAATTGCCTTGGTCTACCGTGGCTTGATATGTCGGAGCCGCTTCGGCGCGCCCCGCGGTGTTGTAGGTTGGCATTTGCGGCATGCCTACTTGCTGGCCCGACAACAGGGCGTTGGCTTCGTTCAAGGCAAATCCCCGCTGCTGCATCATTTCTGCCCTCTGCTGCTGCCTCAATGTGTTGGCGTACTCAGCACTTCTATAATTTTGGTTGTTATTCTCCTGAATAGTAGCCATGCTCTGCCCAAACGTATTTTGGTTAACGGCCATATTCTGCCCAAAATTCTGGTTTGTCGCAGCTTGATTCTGGCCGAAAGCGTTCTGGTTACGCGACAGGTCTTGCCCAAAATTCTGGGCATTGGCCGTAGCGTCCTGGCTGAAATCATTTTGGTTGACGGCTAGGTTTTGCCCAAAATTCTGGTTTGACGCTGCGGCGTTTTGGTTAAACGTGTTTTGGTTACGCGATAGGTCTTGGCCGTAGTTTTGACCCGCTGCCGTCACGTTCTGGCCGAAAGCGTTCTGGTTGGCGGCTAGGTTTTGCCCAAAATTCTGGGCATTGGCCGTAGCGTCCTGGCCGAAAGCGTTCTGGTTGGCGGCTAGGTTTTGCCCAAAATTCTGGTTTGACGCTGCGGCGTTTTGGTTAAACGTGTTTTGGTTACGTGACAGGTCTTGGCCGTAGTTTTGGCTCGCCGCTGTTGCGTTCTGGCCGAAAGCGTTCTGGTTACGCGATAGCGCCTGGCCATAATTTAAGGCAGATTCTTCACGCCCGGCGGCTGAAGCGCCCCATATTGCTTGCATACGCGCATCAGTTTGGCTCCGCCCGGTAGTGCCCATACTGGCTTGCCACGCGGCATCTTCAGGGTTTAACCCTTGGTTGCGCAGTTTTACTTCAAGCGCGCGGGACTCCTCTGCAAAAGCAGGATTTAGCCGTGACATTGCCTGGCTATACGCCGCATCTTCACCCCGCTGACGGAAGCTGTTAGGGTCCTGAATTTGATCTCCCATACCTGACACATAGCGGGAATTTACGTCAGCTCCAGTACCTGATATTTGTCCCGCCTGTACTTGACCGCTACGACTTTCAGTATACCGCGGGCCCACTTGATCTCCCATACCTGACACATAGCGGGAATTTACGTCAGCTCCAGTACCTGATATTTGTCCCGGCTGTACTTGACCGCTACGACTTTCAGTATACCGCGGGTCCACTTGATCGCCGGTAGCGTTTAGGCGCTCGGCATTAACGAGGGAGCCAAGCGGCATTGCGTAATTTTTGCCGGGTACTTCCCCGAAATCTTGAGCGCCGCTCCAATCTATAGGGGTGCTAAAATCGTTACGCAAACGCCCTGTGACTTCCTCACCTAATCTGCTACGCTCTAGCTGCGCGCCAATTTGCGAATCAAGCGATTCCTGCAGGCGCGGCGTTAGCGTAGTGTTGGAACTCCACGTTGTAACCGGCTGGCCTGTAGCGGGGTCTATGCCCTGTCCCGCCGTCCATTCTTCAGAGCCGAAAGGCGTGTATTGATTTGCCCGATTGGCAAATGTTTGAGCCGTATTCACTTTTTCATTAGCTACGCCCTGCTCTCTCGCAGCGGCAGCGTAGTCAGGCGCCTTTGGACTTGAAAAAAGACCCATGTTGTTTCTCCTACGCCGGGGCCGTTACCGGCATTTCAGCAGGCACGTACCATCGGCAATTATATTTGTTTATGCGCGATACAACGTAGCGTGAGTGGCTTGAATATCATAAAAACCCCCCTTTTCGGTATAGGCCATCCCAGCCTGCAAAGGTGACACGCGAAGAAGCACTGCCGCTCATAGAGATTGCCACAACTCGCCCTATGCCGCTAGCCCCTTGCGTAACGCTGCGCGACGTATTGCCCCCAGGCCATTCGGCATCATCCCATAGCGCAACATCCCACAACGCGCCGAATAGTGTCGGTACGATAGGCGGTGGCACGGTGCTGTAGGGAAATTGGTAATCATAGACGGCTTCTAACTTTAAATTCAACTCCCCTTGCGTAACGCCAACGGCGCGCAACATGCCAACAGTGCAATTTAGCGCATAGCCTTCCGCAATAGGCTGAAAGCTGGTCAGCACATCAAATTGCACAGGGCCTCCCACCAACGCACCTTCACCTGGCAGTTCCGTGCCGTCCAACACCCCGTCGTAGTCCCACACACGCCCGTCTGGCGCGCCTATAAGGTACTTGCCGTTCCACGATACCGCGCAATTCACCGGTACGCCATCCCACAAACCCCACGCCTTTGTCAGCAAATTCTGGCAATATTGAGTCTGCGCGTTATCAAAAGAGTACGGCGCGATAATTTGCAAAAACCCATCAGCCGGGTATATCGCCATATTCCAAACGCGAGAGCTTTTAAACTGCGTCATCACAGGCCGCAAATACCGGCTTATTTTTGCGGTGGGGGAGTAGGTATTTGCGGCTTCAGTAGTTTCAACGCCTTTCAACAAGTCCCGGCAATTTATAATACCGCCCGTCGATAGCAGGTACAACTCACCCCCAACGGCCAACCCTATACGGCGGGACTCGGGCAGTTCACCCACATACCACGAGCCTACAAGCGCGAAATTGTCTACAGAGCCGGGGTCAGAGCCTTTATACACCAGCACATCGCCGCCACGACTGACGGCTATCAACAGATCATCAACCCCGATCCCGCCGTCTACCGTCCAGCTATACAGGGCTTTAAGTTCCCCGCCGTGTTGAAACTTAGCCCCAAACACAAATTTTGATGCGGCACCGGCAATCGCTCCGGGCGCCAGATAGTACGCGTCACCTGAATTACGCAGCACATACCATATACGGTTTTTCCAATTGGTAACAAAAGCAACGTCTGCCGGGTCTAGGCCGGTAATGGTAGCGGCAAGTGTTGCAGGGCTTTCCCAAGTGCCAAATTGCTCTGAGTATTGCCACAAACCATTGGCTTCATCGGCGTACTGAAGAAAACGCCTGTTAGCGTCGTTAGTCACCTCAATATAAGTGCCAAACCCGCCACCAGGAATACCCGGCGGAGGCGTGAAAACAACGTCCTGTACCGGTGCCGTTGTGCCTGAATTGGTGACGTTCCAAAGCCCTTCTTCCGTTACCGCCCATAGCTTTTTGGCGCTGGCATTGTCTTGTTGTCCGGCAAACCCTATTAGCGTATTGACAGGGTTAATAATAACGCCGGGGTCAGTGCTGGTATTGTTAGCCCACTCAGTATAGCCGCGCCTTAACTGCATACCGTATTCTGCAGGCATGAGATTGTGGCAAACAAGGCAGTCTGCTGGCGCCATCAGCATTAAATTATCGAGCGAATTTATACCGCCCGAGCTGGACGGCATTGAAAACGGCTGCGCGGTAGCCGGTTGGGCTTTACCAAAACGGCTTATTGTGCGCCCCCGGTAGTACATACCTAGAACCCATAGCCGCTATCAGGCACTGAACTAAACCCATTCAGATACGGTATGTCTCGCGGTCCCCGACCTGCGTTTAGCCGGGGGGCCCCTTTATCCTTACCCAGCCGACTTTGAAGCATGGTATCAAATTCCAGGCGGGCAGCACTGGCATCCAACCCTTTAGCTTCAAGCCATTTAACTTTCAGAAATTTTACAATAAGTATGGGGGCGTAAATTATTACGTCAGCGCCGCTAGTTACAGTGTCACTTGATGTGACTAAACTTTGGCGCACCCAATTACGCGAAGTGTATTCAAAACGGACTGCTAGCCCTACCGGCGGCGGGGACGGAAACAATTCTAAAAATTCCCCGCGTAGTCGAAAAGAGGCGTATATGGTACTTGAGACTAAATTTCGGCCCAATAGGTACGACCACTGTTGCGGGGATAGCGGGCCCCCAATAGGTACATTATTGGTGTGGTCCCAACTTGTTTGGTCCGTCATGTACGCCCAATCGTCAGGCAGGGGGTAAATGCCGGTATCGCTTCCGGTGGTGGTAAACTCAATGGTTTTACTAAAGGCTTCCCACGGCGCAATTTCGATAAGCTCTTGCCCTGCGCTGGTGAGCAGCCCAGTCAATTGTACGAATGATTGGTCAGAATCGCCCACAGCGTCAGGCGATTTTGATAGCCCGACTTCTACCGCTACTCGATTGATAATATCATTAGCGGTAGCAAATCGACCCATAGATCACTCCTGCGCAGATTCCTGCATTTCAGCTTTTGTGCGGCGCGTGCGCCGCGTAGGGGCAGGCGCGTCAATGTCACCGGGCTCGGTAATTTCCCCGCGTCGCTCCGCTAAAATCTCGGCCATTTGAGCCTTCAGCACTTCTATTTCACTGTTGGCGTTGGCTAATGCCGAGGAGGTAGCGTTCTTATCGGCGCTTTCCAAAAACGTAACGGCTTTTTGTTTTAGCATTTGAATGCCCATCATACCGTTGCTGTTGCCGTCACTCAAATTTGCCAAGTCCTCTACAGTCTGGACGTTGAAAAACTTTAGTTCCTCGACCTGGCTGCGCGTAACGGCGGGCCACTCAGACAATAAAGTACCTTCAAGGGGCACTTCCTGGCGGGACATGAAACGCTGAAAGTGCCTTGAGAACCTTTGTTTGTCAGACTCTCGGGCTTCGCGCACAATGACATCCCGACTGCCGGGTATCATTATCTCGATGAACGGCACCTCTTTAAAAATGGGTCGCCCTTCATTTTCTGTTCGCACACGATCAAGTCGCGGATGGTTGTAAAACCGCACGGGGAGCCGATCATCAAGGCGGTACCGCGCATCATTGCCAGCAAAGGCATCGTCAGTGGTAGAAAGGTCTGCTTCTAACATAATATATATATCCTTCAGGCTTGAGGCCGTTTGGTGTGGGTTATGATACTTACGCAGCGTTAAACAACCACCCAGCCTGCTGCTAGGGATACCAGGTGTGGCGCGCCGGTCGCAGTAATGTCTCCATTGCCTGACGCTGACGCAGTTGCAGTTGTGAACGGTGATTGTGTTGTGAATCCGCCAGTGCCGTTCACCAAACCGCTACCGCCGATATATTGGCCGTCTTGCGGCGTGCGTGCGACTTCTCGTTGGTCCTCCAGAGTCCAATTGGGTGCCGATTGGGCTAATTGCGTTGTAGCTACCCCCCCGTCTGTGGCAATGCCAATAGGCCCCAAAGCGTAGTTAGCTCCGGTTGTAAAACTGGCGTTAGGCACATCTAATGCACGGGCGTCTACTGTAGTTGAGATTGCAAAACTAACAAGGCTGTTCATATTTTGTACTCCGCATAGTGAAAAAGGGCGGCATTGCCACCCTTTTAGTTTACTTCAACCCCTACCGCGTCATTAACCTACCGCGTCATACACGCCCTGGAACTGGCGGCCTGAGCAAGTCAGGTTGCCCGCCCACCCCAAGATCGCTACTTCAGCGTCCTGGTTGATCGCGCTGCGCTTGTTGGGCGACAGCGGAACCATGTTGCGCTGGGCATGAGGACGGTAATGTATGTACTTCGTGTTAAGGAAGTACGCGCGCCCCGTAGGGCAGAATCCGTCAATACCGCCGTCCAGGCACACATCCGCATCCATGAACTTCAAGCTGGGGAACCCTAGCGCGCCGACTTCAGGGCTGGTAAAGCGCTGCAAAGACTGCAGGGACTTGGTGTACGCTGCCCATACCGTAGAATCCGCTACGATCAAATCAGGCCGGTCGTTGCCGCGTACCATTGATGCCCACAGCGCGTTCCAATACCCTTGAATTTTACTAGGGTCCAGGCCATTAGCTGCGGTCTGGTCCGATACTTTGTTCTGCCAAAACACAAAGCTCGCGGGGTTAATACCGCCGTAAATGCCGGTTGCGGGGGTAAGGTCAATGGCTTTATCCAAACCGTCAATTTCTTTACCGCCAGCGCCGGTGCCATCCGAGTACAAGCCCTGAGAAATTAAATTCATCATGGTTGCTTCGGCTACCGTCATACGCGCGTCGAGCAAGTCAATCATGCGCTCTTTGCCGCTGTTCTGAAGCATTTCCAAACCTGAGATAACACACGGTACCGCGGCCTGTTTGATGCTGAATTCCGCTGCGCTGATAACATCGCTGATACCGACAGGCAGAATATCGTAACCCGAGTACCACCCGGCGTTAGCGTTTTCGGCAAAACTCAATTCCTGAAGGATTTTAGACCCGCCAGAAAAAGGTTTGATATTGCCCTGCATTTCCATTTTTTTGAGCAGGACGTTGTTTTTGGTTACGTTGTCGGCAATTTTACGACTGCGCGACTCGATAGTAGTGGACATAATGTCCGTATAGTTAGGGTTTGGAAAAGCCATGATGAAATCCTCTTGTCATAATAGACAGGTATCTAAAGTAAAGTAACGGTTCAGTGTGTCGCGCTCTTGATAAGCGGTTCACCTGGAACCTACTGTTGAAAAGTAGGGCTCCTTAACTCAGATACCTCTTGAGGAAGTTCTGTAGGTATTCACTCTACCATAAAATTAACGCCGTGCAACTACACCTTATTGCCCGCGTCCCACGCGTGCTCCAGAGTGCTTCTGACTGAAGTTGTGGGGGTTTCGCTGTTACTCCCGCCGCGAGTGCCATTAATTGAGCTGGCGGCCCTGCGCTTGGCTTGAAGGTCCGTGGTACTGTTGCGGGCTGCGAGTATGCCGGATATTTCAGGGTGCAAGGTGCAGGCGCGTTTGTAGGCTTCCGCTAATGACATTTCCCTGTTTTGTCTGGACGCAAGTTCTAAAATATCGGCCATATCGCTACGCACATCGGCATAGAATTCATTACCGGGGCTTGTAGAAAACGCCTGTATTTCTGACTGTACTCGGGCTTGCGACTGATTTTTTGTCTCTTGCTCGCGTTGCTGGAACGACTGCGCAATAGTCTGAAAAGGCTGCATTGCCTCATTAATCTGCCGTTGAATGTCGCTTTGCTGTGACGCTTGCGGCGCGCCGTTACCTGACAACAGTCCATCCAGCGTTTCTATATCGACGCCAAACTGGTTTATTAGCGTTGCTATCTGCTGTGCTTTTTGTATGGGTGAGCCCATTTGAAGCCTGGCACCGGTGCGCATCAAATCCCCGATATGGGATACCCCGCCATTCATCCCCAGGTACTGCTCAAAAGGGCGCAGCGCGTTGTCCATATCTTGAGCGCGGCGCGCATCGCCGGCATATTTGAGAATGCCTTGCTCATAATCTTTTTCACGCTTGGCCACGGCGGCTTTGAGCGCTGCAGGTGCGTCTTTCCACACTTCGCGCGCTTCAGGAGGCAGTGAATTAGGGGCTTTGTCCGGGTCTACTACCGGCGCTGTTTTACCGCTAGCAGGAATTTTAGCGTCTGCCGCAAGCGGTTCCGGGTCTTGCTCGCCCGTAGCCTCCGGTGCAATAGTGTCACTTTGCGTTTCAATATCGCCAGTATCGCCATCTTCAGAATTAGAGTGCCATGCCGCATCGAGTGCCGAGGCCAGTGTATCTTCATCTTCAGTGGTGATTTGTTCAGCTATATTATTCATTGCGGTTTCTCTCCTGGTGATTCCAGATTTCGTTGATTTGTTGGCGCCGCTTGTGTGTGTCCTCTTTGCTCGACGTACCGGTAAAGTGTTGCGCGCGTTCTTTTGCTTTTCCCGCATAATACTCGGGCGTAAATTCCTGGGCGTTTACGACGCCATTGCGCGCATTATGCTGCACTAAACTCCTGTGACCTGTGATAAGACTGCCATCAACAGGACTGACGAAAGTATCAAAATTGCCCCGAATAATATCAATGCCGCGAATATTTTTAGGTCCTGCATCCATTCGTACCATTTCGTACCGGCCCGTTTCTTCATTTTTTACCTGCCTCCACCTAGCCATTAGAACCACTCCCAAGGCATAGACGCTTTTTTGACGTTTTTCCAGGCGCCTTCAGGGTTCCCCATTTCAGCGCCGAACTCCAGGAATTCGCCGGATTTACCCGGCATTTTATCGCTCAATGCTTTAGCGTCGTACTCCAAAACTTTGCCCGTTGCCATATCTTGCGCATGGTCTTTGAATTTTTCCGGTCGGCGCCCCTGTTTGTTGGCCCAGGTTTCATTGGCTGCGATTACTGCTATAAGCGCTGCAGGCCATGCCGCGGCGGCCATACCGCCGCCACTGCTTGCACCGCCCGCCGTCCCCCCGGTCGTGCCGCCCGCCGCCCCCCCGGTCGTGCCGCCCGCCGCCCCGCCGCTACTGGCCGCGGGGGCGCTGCTAGGCATAAACTGTTGCGCCATGCCGGGGTTCATGCCGCCCATTTGCGGGGCTTCAGATTGGCGTAATTGTTGCGCTTGCAAGGCTTGCATACGCAAAAATTCTTCTTTCTGGCGTTGTTTTTCAAAATCTTCGGGGCTGGTAGGGTACGCCCCTTCATACGGGTAGTCAGTCATTATCGCCTCCTTCATTGCGCTGTTGCGCGGCATTAATTTCGGCCATGTTGTAATTATGCTCTACGTCCATTTCAGTGAGCGAATTTGTCAATTCGGTGCGCTTTTCTGCAATGGCCATTGTGGACTGCACTTCTTCTACTGTAGTATCCGCTTGCAGCTTTTCAGCAATTACCCTCAAGTCGGCTTGAAGGTCCGTCATAATTTTGTTGGTATCGGCGCGGTCTTTAGCCATAATCTCCTGCATATTGGCCTGATGATCGGACTGTATCTTTCGCACTTCGGCTTGCGATTTGGCTTGCAAAATCTGCATATCGCCCTGCAACTTGGCCTGTAGTTTGGCCATTTCGCCCTGCTGGCGCATTTGCTCGACTTGCGTGCCATCATCTTCAGGCTCTTGCGGTTGAGCGGCGTCTTTTTTGGCCGCGGCTATCGCCTGGTCCATAGTGCCTTCAATGCTTTCAGAGCCTTTGAACCCCGCCATACCCCATTGCAGCATTTCCAGAAACATAGGCACGCCTTCAGGAAATTCTTTCACCGCTGATGTTGCCGATTGAATGTAGGTCGCCACTGCAATGAGAAATTCAGTACGCTCTGATTTTAGCTGCGCATAATCTATCATCGAAATAGTTTCGGGCTTAATGCTTACCCGCCATTTGGCTTGCGGCGACTTCATCAACTGCACCGCTTCCATCATTAGCGGCTTATCTGCGTTTGACAGGTACTCTCCGCTGGACTGCAGGATAATTTGCGGAACCGAAAAATGTTTGGCTATGACCTGCGCCCGTAGCTGCTCGCAATCGCTGGCAAAGCGCGCGAACTGGTCTTGCAGCGCCTGTATGCGGATACTGCCAAACTTCGCCTTGAGCTGATTGGTGCCGTCAGAGGTGTATTGATCCGTGTTACCGCCGCGCAGTACGTCCGACATACCCGTTTGTTGGTACAGCAATTCTATCCACCCGGTCAATTCCCCGCGCAATACCGATAGCACACCTACGACGTCCTCGACCGGGAACCAGTCAATGGTACCCTTCAATCCGCCTTTTTCGGCAAACATAGCCCAGTTATCGACCGGTATAAGCGTATTTTCGTTACCTTCCTGCAGCATGCGCCCTACAGAGTCAGACGCTGATTTATCGTAAACGCCAACGACTTTAATCGCTTCAGTAACGGTGGCTATGCGCGACGCCAGTGCATTGACTTGCGTGTAAATGTCCTGCGCCAGCATGTAGTCGGCTTTAGGCACCAGTAGCGTTGTTGTGACATTTGCCATCAACGGTTTGGGCATCGGCCAGAACCCTGTCAGCTCTAGCGGGTCCGGTTGGTGGTCCAGCAAATCCGGCGCGCCTTTTGACCACCAGCACACCTTGCGGCCATCCTTAGTCCAAATTTCCCATATTTCGGCTTTTTCTTCTTTTGACCGGTTATCTTTATCGTCAATACTGCCGGAATCCCCCCTATCGGAACCTGTGGGTGTCTGCTCCTTGAACGTAAGCCCGGCCTTTTTGTCCTCCCCAAAACGGTCGATTACTTCCTTTCGCGTGAGAAAACTGCGAAACGCAATCCAGGGCACTTCCGCCCAAGTACGCGCCCAGCCCCACCTGAAGTCTTGCCAATGGACATAATCCAGCGGCGCGCGTTCCTCTAAAATAGCTTCTTCCATTTCCCCCGTTTCCAGGTTTAGTTTCTCCCCGGTTTCTACTTCATACCGCACGCGGCACAGCCCCATGCCGGGTATCAATCGGTCTTGCAAGGCCGCTCTGAGCGCTGAGGGCGAGTCAGAGCCTGACGGCTCAACATCCGCCTGCAACATCCGTTGAAAGAGCATAGCGGCAATACGCGCTACCTCGTCGTCGGGGTCTGCGTGCTCACGGGACACATCAACCCGAGGCGTTGATCCGTATAGCATCGCTTCAAGCGTTGTTATATTGGTGTAGAACAGATTAACGTCGGCAACTGGCGCTTGCCCGCGCCCGACGTTTTCCTCGCCCATAGACAAATACCCGGCTTCTTCCGACAGGTACCGCTGGTTGACCTTATTGCCTTGGCGCAGAAAAAATTTCAGGCGTTTATCTGAGTTTGCCAATTCTTCGGTGTACTTGGTGTTGAGCGCCTGAGTGTCCTCGGCGTACTCGTCATCGTTGCCGGTTTCGCCGCCCTTTGCCGCATTGTCTGCTGTATATGCCATACCCAATACCCTACAATTTTATGATCTTGCTGCGCCAACCCGTATCACGCTCGGCGTACAGCCCGTCTAACGTCAGGCCCGATGGTACACCCGGTTGGGCGAATTGTCCTTGTGGTTTTTCTAGCTCCGGCTCCGCCGACATGCCCACCGATTTATCCGCCACCAGGGCCAGATACCGGAACGCATCGGCGGTGTTGCTGGCCCAGTTATGGTACGGGGCGTCGCTGAAACTCTTGGTATGTTCGGACCAGGACCGTTGGTACGACCGCAGCGCATCAATACCTGTTTCGCAATGCGTCATATCAAACCAGCTATTGAGCATTACCAGCCGCGCTGCGTCAATGCCGTGCTGAATAGACAATTTCGGCAGTACGCGAACGGGCAGCCGCGACCCCGGCGGATACGCTTTGACTAACTCCGGGCTGTCCTTAATCGTTTCATAGGGATTGGCGAACTGCTCTATTGTAGACCGCCGGGTGGCCAGAGTTTTGGCTTTTGCGTCAAACGGCAGCCAGATATGGTGATACTGGTATCCTTTGTTGTGCAGCATTTCAAGATAATGGTCAACGTGTTTGCCTGATGCCTCATAATGGTCGATCACCGCAATACCGTCCTCGCGGGGTTGCCAGAACCACCAGGCCGTAGAATCCCTTAGCCCTACATCCGCCGCGACATGAACTTTTTGCCCGTCCTCGTACAGCGGGTCCTCATACACAAGCTGACCTTTTGCGTCAATCGTGTTAAGTATGTCAGCGTAGTACGTCCCCTGCAGCGCCGCGTCAAAATTGCACTCCATTTCCTGCTCGTACTGATCTTCAGTCATTACCTCTCGCATCAACTTCAGCTCGGACTCGGGGATAATCCCCGATTGGCTGGCTTTGAGCATCTGGTAGTACCAGGTTGTATCCTCTACCGCTTTGCGCTTGTAGTCGTAAAACTGGTTGCGCCCTTTGGCGGTGCCGATAATCGCCAGCCATCCCGCGCGGTCGGCCAGGCACGGCAGAATGACCTCTCCCAGCAACGACGGCTTCATATCGCCAAATTCATCCAGCACGATACCGTCAAAATACATGCCGCGCAGCGAATCGGGGTTATCCGCACCGTACAGCGTAATCCACACATCGTTGGGCAGTTTTACCCGGAGTTCGGATTCTCTGGGGGTGCCCACTATAATATCGCGGGTCGCTTCCTTCAGGTATGTCCAGGCAATCTCTTTAGCTTGTTGCCTGAATGGCGCAACATACGCAAACCGGGCGTTCGCCTTTTGCGTATGTACGCCGCGTATCACTAAATCATTAATACACGCTACCGTCTTACCGGACCGACGGTGGCAGACCATCAATGCCCAACGCTTTACCCGCTGGTGGAATTCCTTGAACGCATCGCGGGGGACGTAATTAAGGGTGATTTGCCTCAATCTTCCGTACCTTGCGGGTCGTTATCAATAACAATGCCACGGTCGAGCGCCGTTGGTGCCAGATCAGAATGAACGTGTAAATGAACGGCGCCGGTTGTGCCTTTAGGTATGGCCGCGGGGGCCAGTTTGGTGAACATAGCAAAAAATTGCGCGGGGTTATCTTCCGCCCACTCCAGCAACGCGGCTTCGCCGCCGAGATTTTCAAACACGTTAGCAAACATCCCGTGCAGCGGGTGCTGCGCCGTCATGCGCTCGCGTAGCGCAACCATGCGCTCCTCCAATCTGTTCTCGGGGGGCGGTTTCTGCAAGGCGGTAATTTCTTGGGCGGTCAGTTTCGTCATCGGCTTGAGGCGTCTGGCGTTAGGTGTGAAAGCGCAGTCTAGCACACGTTTGCCCGAAAAAAATACGTTTGGGAAGGGGTTTGCCTTGCACGTTTTTGGTTTTTTGTGGGGGGTGGGGTGTGGCCTGAGAAAAAAATATGCTCGCAGATATTGGGTACAGGTACTTGTTCCTTTAAAAATCGTGGCCGGGGGTGGTCGCTTGCCAGGCCGCTCGCCACCAGCCCCAGGCCGCCGGGCATGGCCAGGCATGGCCTGGTACTGGCCTGGCCTGGCCAGGCATGGCTTGGTACTCGCATGGCATCGCATGGCATCGCATGGCCAGGCATGGCTTGGTACTCGCATGGCATGGCCAGGCCTGGTACTGCAGCGCACGGCCAGGCATGGCTTGGTACTCGCATGGCATGGCCAGGCCTGGTACTGCAGCGCACGGCCTGGTACTGGCCTGGTACTGGCATGGTACTGGCCTGGTACTGCAGCGCACGGCCTGGTACTGGCATGGCAATAACTGGCATGGCGTGAAATTATTTTTAATATTTTTATGATTATTTGTATACATCCTTATAGGCTTTTGGTATTGTGTCGTTTCTGCCAGCATATTGTGTGCTGGCTAAATTG
>Ga0209284_10004880_pt1 | contig 14554 bp, 12 predicted proteins | sample FRY03_FD_187211 | JGI IMG/M metagenome (GOLD analysis project Ga0209284, IMG submission 187211) | Freshwater microbial communities from Lake Fryxell liftoff mats and glacier meltwater in Antarctica - FRY-03 (SPAdes) (version 2) | ecosystem: Environmental > Aquatic > Freshwater > Ice > Glacier... | reverse complement strand
TTTCTTCACCAGCACCACCCACCAATTGTTTGATGTTGGCACGAACCGTTACCCTCGCTTTGGCAATTAACTGAATACCATCCTTGGCTACGGCTGTTACTGGGGGCGTATCGATCACCTTGGGATTCACCGACATCTGTACTGCTTCAAACACATCGCGACCAGCCAAATCAATGGCAGTGGCTGCCTTGAAATCGAGCGCTATGTTTGCTTTTTCAGCGGAAATAAGAGCGCGAATGACATTGTTTACATGTCCACCCGCCAAAAAGTGTGTTTCAATTTCATTCGCAGACACACGTAAACCAGCCTTCGTAGAGGTGATAAGCGCATTGACCACGATGTTTGGTGGAACTTTGCGGATACGCATCAAGATTAGTTCGAGGATGCTGATTTTCACACCTGAGAAAACCGCTGTTATCCAGAGGTTGACCGGTACGAAATACAAAAAAACAAAGAGCAAGAAGACCGCGCCTCCAATACCCAACAACAAAAAGGTTAAATCTGACATATTTTATTCAATTGGTTTTAACGTAAATTCTATTGCCATCACGGCGAATTACCCTGATAGCTTGACCAGCGGCTGCGAAGCCAGTGATGCATTCCACTTCTCTGATTCTTTTCCCGAAACGTGCTGTTCCTGTAGGTCGCAAGGCACTCAAGGCAAGGCCAATCTCATCTATCGCAACAGGATTTTCATCTAGGGCATCATCATCGTTCGCTTTGCTATCGATGGCATCTTTCAGCTGAAACTTCTCCCAAAAACGTGATCGGAAGCTGCGTATGAGCACCACTGCGCCTGCTAGCAAAGTAAAAACAAGGGCGATGTTACCAGCCATGAAGCCGTAGGCATCGTATGTAAACCAAACGCCTGCACCCAGAAAGAGCAGCCCTGCAATGCCAACAACGGTCATCCCTGGAACAACAAACAATTCTGCGAACAGCAACAGCAATCCAAGCAAAATTAGAAAAACAATGGTAAGTATCACTTTGGTATAAAATTACGCTTAAAACAATCAACATCCATCATATTGCGCAAAACTTCAGCCATTTTTTCAACACCAGTCGTGGCAGGCTGGGCAAACCTTTGAAGGCGTGGAATACCAGCAGCCTTAACCGCAGAGGGGTCAATTAAAAATTTAGGGATATCGGCCCTGGCCTCGTATAACAAACCAGCAGCAGGGTATACTTGCAAGGAAGTGCCAATAACTGCAAAAGCCTGTGCCTCCCGCACCCAACGCTGAGCTACGTCCATCATAGGCACAGCTTCCCCAAACCACACAATATTGGGGCGCAATTGACTTCCATCGCTGGCTAAATCACCTAAAAGAACATCTTTAACGTAAGGTGTAATTAAATCAGGATTTTTAACCGATCGCAACTCGTTCAATTTCCCGTGCAAATGTAAAACCTGAGTACTGCCCGCCCTTTCATGCAAGTCATCTACATTTTGAGTGATGATTCGCACATCAAAGTGCCTTTCCATGGCTGCTAAAGCCAAATGACCCGCATTGGGTTGGGCCAGGACAGCAGCATGTCGTCGACTGTTGTAAAACAACAGCACCAAAGCAGGATTGCGGTGCCAACCGTCAATGGAGGCTACCTCCATCACATCATGTCCTTCCCACAAACCACCGGCTCCTCTGAAGGTAGCGAGGCCGCTTTCGGCACTTATACCTGCTCCGGTTAAAACTACCAACAGCGGTTTACTCATTCCAATCGTCCTCCGTGTTTTTTCTTTTGGCTATAATAAACATCATCTATATCGTCTATACGCACCCCTTTACTCGTAGAGGCATGCGCAAAACGCCCATTTTGCAAATAAATACCGACATGCGTGATTTTGTTAGTTGAACTTAATTCAAAAAACACCAAATCGCCGGTTTTCAGCTTTCTTAGAGGAACAGCACGGGCGTCGGCATACAAACCTTGTGTGGTGCGTGCTACTTTTTTACCGTAAAGTTGGTTGTAAAACTGAACCACAAACCCAGAACAGTCCACCCCTTTTGAAGTATTGCCTCCCAAGCGATGAGGCACGCCCCACCACGCATCAATAAATTTGTACACTTCCACTTGTCCAGTAACTGGCTGCTCTCCCAAATACTGAGCATATTTTTGCAATAAAACTTCTTCCTTAGCTTGCTCTTGCTGTTTCATTTTTTTTGAAGCACTGCAGCTCGATAACAAAAAAATCACGAACAAGAACCAAAGCAAGCGTCTTTGGGACAATAAATAGGTCATGCGTAGCTCCTTTGAAACTATGATTCTCGGTTTACGGCTTCAAACGAAAAGGCAGGCACACAAACCGACCAATATTCAAGTTCTTCCTCAAATGGATTACTGTATCGCACCCTTGAGCCCTTTTGAATGAGAATCGTTTGTCCTGCCCCTAGGACTACTTTCTCCCCATCAATCTCAAAGTGTTTTCGTCCTCGTATTACAATTGTCACTTCATCGAAAGCTGGCTGCTGGTGTGGTTCCGACCATCCAGGAGGCGCTACCATGTGAGCGATGCTGAAATTCGATTGGTGATTGCTAGCTAAACCAAAATGCTCCTCAATGAGCTTACCATCGGTAGTTGGTACCACAAAAGGTTTTTCAGATACTTGATACGGCATTAAAATCGATTTAAGGTTGTTTGTATTCAGTCGCGTATTTTTTAGCAACAGGAATATAAGCTTTTAAATCTGCTACTCTGGTTTTACTATTGGGGTGTGAGCTCATGAACACCGGAGGCTCTTGTCCCCCGCTTAAAACCGACATCCGTTCCCAAAAAGCAGGTGCCTTATCCGGATTAAATCCAGCCATGGCCATAAAAACCAAGCCTAGGCGATCGGCTTCTGACTCATGTTTGCGACTAAAAGGCAACAAAATGCCTATTTGCGCCCCCGCACCATAGGCTTGCATGAATAGATTCTGCGTTTGCTCAGGTTGGTTGGTAGTTGCTATGGAAAGGGCGGCAGCACCTAATTGTGCCATCATACCCTGGCTCATGCGTTCGTTGCCATGTTGCGCCACGGCATGTGCTACTTCATGCCCCATTACTACCGCTAACCCGTCATCATCTTCACAAATCGGCAAAATACCAGTATAAAAAACCACTTTTCCTCCTGGCATGCACCACGCATTTACAGCGGCATCATCTACCAAGTTAAATTCCCAAGCAAAATCTTTAATTTTAACCTCCAAGTTGTTTTTACGGTAATAATGTTCAACCGCATCGGCTATTTGTTTGCCGATTCGCTCCACACGTTCAGCATCCTTGGTGCCTTTCACCACCTTGTTTTGACTTAAAAACTTGCGATATTCTTGATCGCTCATTATCACCAACTCTGACTCCTTAATTAAAGTAACCTGTTTACGCCCTGTAATGGCTACTCTTTTACAAGCTCCCAGCAACAGCAGCAATGCGAGCACTATCCCTAATTTTTTCATATAATTATTCAATAAATGCACTCAATCCCTGCTCTAACAATGCTTCGCACTGGGGCCTCAGTTGCTCAAAGCTACCTGTTTTTACTTGGCATTTTCCTTTATAATGCGTTATCCACGCACATTGTTCTGCTTGGACGGCAGAATGCTCACAGTACTTCATCAAACAGTGAATAACATGGTCAAAAGTGTTTACTTCATCATTGTAAAGGATGATAGAGAGGCTTTCCAACCCCTCTTCTAATACCAATACCTCGGATGCTAGGTCCTGCCATTCCTTTGGCAACGAAGCATCAAAGACTACGTTTTGACGAGAAAATTCGAATGGTTTTTTCATTACCTGATTTCAATCGTTCTATATTTTTACGATGTGTAAATAAAATTAATCCAAATTGCAGCAAAGCAAATACAATTAGCGCCGTTCGATCGTCCTTAAACAACAAAACCACGGCCAAGATAAAGGCAAAAGAGGCCACGATGCTACCCAAAGAAACATAACTCCATACACCATAGGTAACAGCAAAAATCACAAAGCTGATACCAGCAGCGGCAGGATGCAAGCCTATGATCATGCCAAACATGGTTGCCACTCCTTTACCACCTCTAAATCCTGCAAAAACAGGAAATAAATGCCCAAAAATAGCCAAAGACCCACACAAAATCTTTACCAGCACAAAACTACTTGTATCACGTGCTAGTAACTCGGGATACAAATGAATCAGCGAAGTGGCCGTAAACCCTTTGAGGATATCGATCAATAACACTGGAACAGCTGCTTTACCGCCCAAAACCCGGTACGTATTGGTTGCGCCGGCATTGTGACTACCATGATCTCTAACGTCGATTCCATAAAACAACCTGCCCGTCCACACCGCTGTAGGTATAGAGCCCAACAAATAGGCAATTGCATATAATGGCAAAACTCCTAAATCAAACATAATGAATTATTCTTTCAGCCAATTTGAATGCCTTGTCACCAATCGGTCACGGTTCTGTGTAATGCCCATAGATACCTTATTCTCTACCCCTTTTTTCTTCTTTTTGCCTAAGCCCTTTTTGGTAGCCTCGTTAAACTCCATCATACTGGAAACAGGATAAATCCGGTTATTGCGGTAGTTAAAGAAGAAATATACATCCGTACTTGGCTCGAACAATAAGTTAAAACTACGGCCGGTAGGCAAAATCTGAATTTCAAAAATACCATTCAAGCGTTTACCGACGGTTTCTCCATTCATATTCGCAAGACCAATGGTTTCTTTGGAACGAAAAGACCGGGTATTTCCATCCCAGCTAAGGTCGATGTTGCTGAGCACAAAAACATAATCTGTTCCTTCTGTGGTTGGAATGGTCCCAAAATCGTCAAGAGATGAAATAACCTTTTCAGCAGCTTTGCCATCTAACAGGTTACCGAAAGCCACCTTAACATACTCTTGGTCATTGTTTACATCCTCCGCTCCAAACGAATAATCTACCAACTGGTTGTAAAAAATCTTCAAGGCATCGTCTGGGATGAGTGCGTCAATAAGTACACTTAGCAGTAAATCCGTGGTGCCTTCTAAATATTTTTGTGAAATTTCACCTCCACTTGCAAAGCGAATGTCGTCTTTATCAAAGCCCAATCTGATTCTACCCTTTGCAGTCACTTTTCCAGAGGCAGGATTCAAAACGAGCGTATTTCCGGAACCCTCGCCATCTATAATGAGCTTTTCTGGACCAATTTCATATACTTTGGTGGATTCTGTGTAGCGCACAACCCCAGCTGTTTCAATAAGCACGGAGTCTTGACTTGCCATTTTGGAGCCGCCAAAAGCCGCATAAATCTGCCAGCTAGCTTGATTTAACATGAAGCCAGCAAACATTTTGCGGTTCAAATCATCCTTAAATTCGGGCACCTTGATGTAGGTCTCTTGCGGGTCAAAATCGTTGTTGTAACGGAATGGACTGTGACGAATAGTATCCGGCAGCTCTGTCAATCGCACCAAGCCATTGAAGCTAATGGCTTTTTTAGTACTGCTAACCGCTACACCACCGCTAAAACCAAAGCCAGGATTGAGCATAAAATTCGAGTCTGGCGAAATGGTACCGCTTGCCACGGTAATGCCGTTAATGTTCGTCCGAATGATATCCAAGAAAATGGCTTGCTTTTGCCTGTTGCTATTGACGTAATCGTAAGTGCCCTCAGCCTCATAGCGCTTCCTGCCCAAAATATCTACACGCGCCCGATACACCTGATGCTCCTGCTTGAGCGAATCAAATACGAGCCTTGCATTTTTCAAAGGCATCATTTTCGCTTCTTTGGTAACCAATGCCTTACCACTATCTGGCAGAACAATGGCATCGGCTGTATGCATTTCTTGGATGCCGCGCAAGTCCAAATCGAAGACATTGAGGTCCATGGCGCCATAAGCGGCCTTAAAATTAAAGCCGTCCATGCCAGGATGTTCGGAGCGGAAGGTGGTCTTAGGCTCTTTCAAGTCCTTTGTTGAACCTAACACAAGTTTATTATTGCGTAAATCCCACTCCAAATCCTGCAATTTGGCGCTGTACTCATTATAAGGCAATTCAATCTGGGTTTCTCCTGCGCGGTTGCGGAAAGTACCGTAGCGCTTTGAAAAATCCACTTCCCCTTCCAAATCATCGGTCTTAAGCGCAAGTAGATCAGGCGTGTTCGAGGCAATTTCTAGTCTTAACCGCTCTGATAAAGCTTTTTGCTGCTCCAAGGCAAAGCTCCGACTGATGATTTTATCGCGACCGTATAATATGGTACCGTTGGCGTACAATTGCTCCGGCGTATAGGTAAGGTCGCCTTCAAAAAGCGCAATGCCCTCGTAGACCTCAAAAGGAGATGGGCCCCGATAAACCAGCATCGAATCAGCTTGCGCCTTCCAAAGCATCCCCACATTTTCTCCTTTTAAAGTTGGATAGGACGTTGCCTGATAGCTGCCCTTCTTAATGTTAAACTTATCCAGTTGCGCAGAAGTATTTTCAGGCCGGAACACAAAATTATTGGCTTCACTTATTGAAGTGAGGTATTGGAGCTTACCATATCCATGCAAACCTTGCTTATCGAGCGTGATGTTGTTAAAATAAGTACCTTTTCCGTTATAGGTCGGGTAGCCGGCTTCTGGCGTGAAAGTGGCAAAACCAAGCGATAGATCGTCTTGAAAACGTAACTTCTCTTTTATGTCAGGAAAGATGCCGGAGACCAGCGTGCCGTTCAACTGCAAACGACTGGTGGAACCTGCGAAATCCAGACTATCTAACACAAAGGGCTCTACTTTAAAGTAGAAAACATCACGTTTATACGCGCCATTTTGGATGTTTGGTCGGTCATAATACACATACGATTCTTCCATGCTCTCAAAATAGGGATAACGGTAAAGTGGACTCCGACTCGATTTATTCCTTGGGTCATCGATGTACAAAGTACCCGTTATATTCTCCAAGGCATTTTGAATGCGTGCTAGTACGGGCTGTCCACGTGGATCAATTTCACCCGTCATGATTTGGAAGCTTAACGAGTCCACTTCCTGCATTTTTATTTTAAAGTCTTCGTAATCAAACGTAAAACCTTCCCCATAAAAATCGAGTGTGCCCACATGCACATGACCAGCAAACTCAATTCCCCGGTTTTTAGTAATCAACATTTTACGCTCGCGAGGCACAACAAAAACCGTATGGGTATCACTCATAATCACCACATTCACTCCGTTGATCTGCAATTCACGGGTTGAGATATTGAGCATCGCGTTGCTTTCCAAATTGGTTTTAGAAACGAACTTAATCACATCAAAATCGATGCGGCCGGAACTGGCGTTATTATAATGATACAGCTTTTTCAATAGCGTTACTTCCTCCTGCTCTCGGTCATAATAGATAAAGCCTTGATTGGCCAAATCGATCAGGAGCTGGCGAACCGAATTTAAAGGCAGTTTCATAAAGGCGGCGAAACCGGTTGCTGGAAAATAGTTCTCCCCAACCTGTCTTCCGTATTGAAAAAGGCGTACCAACGGGTTATAAGTGGCATAGCCTTGTGCCGCCAAATATTCACGCTGATCGTAATAATCTTTCGATGTAAACACAGCAATGGCCTCGCTTAAGCCCGTCTGCATTTTAAATTCAATGTAGGGCTCATCAATTTTCCAACTCATCACCTCACAATAGGTATCTAGCTGATGATAAGAATTAGAAAACGGAATTTTATTGACGGAACCTGGCTCTAAGAATAGCAAAAGCTTGCGATCGGAAGTGGTAAATCGCATGGTTATGCCTGGATGATAAATGCTGTCTTTGTTTAAAATGACATTCACTTCCGCATTCTCTGAAAAAATTTCTGTTTTTCGAATGGCAAATTGTTGAGAAGTGGCCTTTACCGTAGTTGTATCGTTTTTATAAATGAAAACTTCCGCTGGCTCTGCTCGCGTGCCGACCGCCAGATAACGGTTCCCATTTAAAGCGTATTTACCACGTATGGTTACATTTTTAAAGATGTCCTTAAGCACTAATTCTCCTTCATAAGAAGAAAAACGAGGGTAACTGATGTTTTCTTCGGTTAGGTTAGCCGTGCATTTATCTTGCAACCTTCCTGGTATAAAACGCCCTAAACTTTTATTGAAGAAGTCAACCGAATCGGCTGCCAACTGGAACTGCTTCAAATTGAGTCTGTAGTCGTTTAAATTGGCATAAATTGAATCGGTCGGGAAATTGGCCCGTTGCCAATCAATGGTGCCTCCATTGCCATCGAAGCGCTGGTCTACCGGATACCAAACGCCAGCCGTGCCTCTGATCACAATAGAATCATTGAAATATACACATCTGAGATCGGCTGCAGGCAATGTAACAAACACTTGATTATCTTCAAATTCAAATTTGTAATCAGGTGCATAAACCTCCCATTTAATGGCATTGGACAAATAAATGGCGCTCGATCCAAAAAAATCAATGCTCGATTTTAGGTATTGATCAATGGAGCGCTGATTTAAGCCCATCACATTTGTATAGATGATGTGCCATTCATAAAATCGCCTTGAGGATAAGTCAACGGCCTTTAATTTTTGAAGTAGTTCTAAATAATTACCAAAATAAGGGTAAATGGGCAGCCGTTTACGCTTCATTTCATTGGCAGCTTTCATGATCACGTCACGCTGCGCATCAATGTATTCGCTGTTCCATGAATCACTAAAATCGGATGCAAGTTTTTTATAATCGTCGCGCTTCGAAGCCGTCATTTGATCGCTTAAATCCTTCATAAACAATTCGTAATTATTAGAAAAGGAAGTGCTGGATTGGGCAAAGCCATTGGAGTAAACCAAAAACATCGACATCAACAACAAAAGTAAAAACCTCAATAACATGCTAAATTTTAGTGAATAAAACGGTGGCCCAATTGTTCTCGCTGCTTTGGAGCTCAAACCTAAAGCTATTTAACGCAGCACCTTCTCGAATCATATCTACATCCTCTGTATAAAAGCCGCTACACATAAAAGCACCACCCGTTTTGCAGTGCGCGGTATAACGTTCGATATCTTGCAAAATGATGTTGCGATTTATATTTGCGAGGATAACATCGTAGGTGCCCTTCATTAATAAGGCATTACCGAGCTCGACCTCCATTTGTACAGCATTTCGACTTGCATTTTCAACGGCATTTTCTACTGCCCAAGCTTCAATATCGATGGCATGGACTTCTTGCGCACCTAATTTCATGGCCACAATACCCAAAATACCAGTGCCACTGCCCATGTCAAGCACCCGTTTGCCCTGCATATTTACTTGCTGCATCATGCGTACCATGCCAGCGGTAGTGCTATGATGACCAGTTCCAAATGACATTTTTGGCTCAATTTCGAGCTCAAAGCGAAAACCGTCTTTTTTCGGGTGAAAAGGGGCCCTGATGTGTACAAAATCATCAATGAACACGGGCTCGTATTGCGATTCCCATACTTCATTCCAATTGCGCTCCTCTTCTTCTACAGGACCTTTCACCTCGATAATATGTCCTTCGTATCTTTCTAATATTTCCGCCATAGCAGCTTCTTCATGCAAAGATTTCTGCACCCAAGCTGTTAACATCCGAGCTTCTGAATCATCAAAAGCCTCAAATGCTAATTCTCCTAGCTCGGCGAGTAAAATCTCTTTGAAATCTTCTTCCAGCCGTATGTCGAATCGATAATACTGCATCGTTTAATGATTGGCTTTGGCTATCTCTGTGAAATCGCGCGACTTCAACGAAGCCCCGCCTACCAATCCTCCATCTATATCCGGCATACCAAAAAGCTCTTTGGCATTTACGGCATTTACCGAGCCTCCGTATAAAATAGACGTACGATTTGAAATGTCGGGGCCAAATTGAGTGGCCAACCACTGGCGAATGAACGCATGCACTTCTTGGGCTTGCTCAGGACTAGCGGTTAGACCGGTTCCAATGGCCCAAACAGGCTCATAAGCCAATACCAATCGCTCCATTTCGCGGGTTGTAAGCTTTTGCAAAGCCCCGCTTAACTGATCAATTATCACGTCTTCAAAAGCACCAGCAATCCGCTGCTCCTTCAGCTCACCTACGCAATAAATAGGCTTTAATCCCGCCTCGAATGCTCTTTTCAGCTTTTCATAGCAGAAAGCGTTAGTTTCGCTATGGAGCTGTCTGCGTTCACTGTGACCAATCAAAACGTAGTCTGCACCGGCACTTTTAATCATCGCAGCAGCCACTTCACCTGTATAAGCACCCGATTCAAAGGCACTGCAGTCTTGTGCACCTATGGCAAACTGTTTCTTACCAGCACTCAAACTAGCTAATGCATGGATGTGTATGAATGGAGGGAACAAGATGGTGAGCAAGTCATGCTGCACTTCACTTTCAATCATCGGAATAATTTCGGATGCAAGCGCCAATCCTGCTTCAAAATCTTTGTTCATCTTCCAGTTGCCAGCAACGATGCGTGTACGTTTCATAAGTATTTCTTTATCAATAATTATTTTTCCCAAGTGCGTTGCAATACAGTTTCATCATACACAGCTTGAAGGATTGTCTTTTCCACCTCATCAAAATCCATCCCCCTTCTTTCCATCACTTTTTCTGCTGTCTGAACAAATTTATTAAAACGGAAAGTTTCGATGCCTTGCGCTCCGCCCCAAGCAAAGCAAGGTAAAAAATTGCGTGGAAAACCCGCTCCAAAGATGTTAGCACCTACGCCCACAACCGTGCCTGTGTTAAACATGGTATTGATGCCTGTTTTGGCGTGATCGGCCATCATGAGACCCGCAAATTGGAGCCCAGTTGACCTAAAACGGCCTGTTACTTGGTCCCACAGCTTTACAATTTCATAATTATTTTTGAGGTTGGAATTGCTAGTACCAGCCCCCCAGTTGCACCATTCGCCAATCACAGAATTACCCATGAAGCCATCGTGTCCTTTGTTGGAATAACCAAAAATTACGGAATTGTTTACTTCTCCACCAATCTTGCAGTGTGGACCAATGCTTGTGTCGCCATAAATTTTCGCTCCCATTTTGATGGTGCTGTGTTCACCTAAAAAAAACGGGCCTTTGATAGTAGCGCCTTCCATGATTTCCGCATCAGCGGCAATGTACACGGGACCATCACTCGCATTGATGGTGGCACAGCATAATTTGGCACCTGCTTCTATAAAAATCTGCTCGCTGGCAATGAGTCTGTTGGTTGCATCGCAACCTGCAGAAACCCTGCCGCGGGTAATTACTTCAAAATCCTGCTTGATTTCCTCACCATTCAGCCGAAAAACGTCTTCAGGATATTGCAACATGCGCGTTTCTGAAGGAAATTCGATGGTTTTGAAGCCACTGGCCTGTAAGGCTGCAATCTCGAATTTTTCAATGGCAACAGACGAACGAAGCGCCAGGACCCTGCCGGCTTTAGTTAACGACTGCTGCATGCCTAAAGCGGCAATGGCAGCCACCAAATTTCCATCTGGCAAAACAGCGCCATTAATGTATTGGTTATCAAAACCTGTTATCTCAGCAAACTTTTTAGATAGATAGGCACGATAAGGCTTAAAACTTACTGAACGGCCTAAAGCAGATTCCCATTTTTCGCGGATGGTCCAGATACCCACTAGAAAAGTCCCCACGGGACGGGTATACGTAAACGGCAGTAATTGCTCTGAATGCTGGTCGTCGAAGAGAATGCTATTCATGTCGTAAAAATACGGAAGCCTAGCCTCATATTGCACAGTGCTTTACATGAAATAGGCCATTGTAGAAAAAAGGCTGCAATTGGGTATAAAAAAAGCCGGCTTTCGCCAGCTTTCGTATTTAAGCACCTTCCTCTTCGGAAGGCGCGTCTTTCATTTTTTTCATCTTTTTCACAGTATTCACCTCAATTTCATTTTCTGCATTGAGATCTATGAGTAGTTTTTCACCCTCTTTCACTGCACCACTGATGATTTTTTCTGCCACTGTATCTTCAACGTACTTTTGAATGGCACGCTTTAACGGACGTGCACCAAACTGCGGATCAAAGCCTTTTTCTGCAATGAAGTTTTTGGCTTGTTCGGTGATTTCGAGTTTGTAGCCTAGGTCCTCAATGCGCTTGAATACGTCTTTAATCGCAATGTCTATGATTTTAAAAATGTCTTCTTTCTGCAAAGAGTTGAACACGATCACATCGTCAATTCGGTTTAAGAATTCCGGGGAGAAGGTCTTTTTCAAGGCATTCTGAATTACGGAACGCGATTCATCGTCCTGCGACTTGGTTTTAGTTGGGGTTGTAAAACCAACTCCAGTACCAAAATCTTTCAATTGGCGAGATCCAATGTTTGAAGTAAGAATAATGATGGCGTTCTTGAAATCCACCTTACGACCTAAGCCATCGGTTAGTTGACCATCGTCAAGCACCTGTAGTAGCAAGTTGAAAATATCAGGGTGCGCTTTTTCAATTTCATCTAACAACACCACTGAATACGGTTTGCGACGCACTTTTTCAGTAAGCTGACCGCCTTCTTCGTAACCTACATAGCCAGGAGGCGCCCCTACTAAGCGGGAAACACTGAATTTCTCCATGTATTCGCTCATATCTACCCGGATTAATGCATCTTCTGAGTCAAAAAGGAATCTAGCCAGTTCTTTCGCAAGCTCTGTTTTACCTACACCGGTTGGGCCTAAGAAAATAAAGGAACCAATAGGTTTTTTAGGGTCTTTCAGTCCGGCACGGGTGCGCTGAATCGCTTTGCTGATGGCTTCTACAGCCTTATCTTGGCCAATAACTTTGCTTTTCAGCTCCGAACCCATATTGGTCAGGCGTTCACTCTCGGCTTGCGCAATGCGCGTTAAGGGCACACCCGACATCATGGCCACCACCTCAGCAATGTTTTGATCGTTTACACTGAAACGCTTCAACTTTGATTCAGCTTCCCATTCGTTTTTGGCTTTGTCAAGGTCTTCTAATAAACGTTTTTCTGTGTCGCGCAAACGCGCAGCTTCTTCGTACTTCTGGCTTTTAACCACCTTGTTTTTATGCTCTTTGATCTCTTCAATCTGAGCTTCTAAATCCAAAATGATTTGCGGCACATTGATATTGGTGATGTGCACCCTTGCCCCGGCCTCATCCAAAGCATCAATGGCTTTGTCTGGCAAAAAGCGGTCGGTAATGTACCGCTCCGTCAATTTTACGCAAGCTTCAATCGCTTCATTGGTATAAATTACGTTGTGGTGATCCTCGTATTTGCCTTTGATATTGTTCAAAATCTGCACAGTTTCAACACTGGAAGGTGGTTCCACAATCACTTTTTGGAAACGGCGATCTAAGGCACCATCCTTTTCAATGTACTGGCGGTATTCATTCAAGGTAGTAGCTCCGATACACTGCACTTCTCCCCTTGCCAACGCTGGTTTAAACATATTGCTGGCGTCCAAAGAACCACTAGCACCACCTGCTCCTACGAGGGTATGAATTTCATCGATGAATAAAATCACGTCTGGACTCTTCTCCAACTCACCCATTACGGCTTTCATACGCTCCTCAAACTGGCCGCGGTATTTTGTGCCTGCTACCAGCGACGATAAATCGAGGGTTACGATGCGCTTGTTAAACAACACACGCGACACTTTCTTTTGGTGAATACGCAACGCCAAACCTTCGGCAATAGCAGTTTTACCTACACCTGGCTCCCCAATAAGAATTGGGTTATTCTTTTTGCGGCGACTCAAAATTTGAGAAACGCGCTCTATTTCTGAGTCACGACCAATGATAGGATCTAGTTTGCCTTCATCAGCAAGTTGCGACAAATCACGGCCAAAATTGTCTAGTACAGGCGTACGGCTTTTGGTGGCACCCGATTTACGCGGCTGCTCAAATGACTTTTTGTCTTCGTCTGAAAAAGTGTCTTCATAAGATGCTTTGGGAGGCTCAACCTTGTCTCTGCCTTCAATCATCGCATCCATTTCTTCTTTCACAACCTCATAGGTAATGTCGAATTTCTCGAGGATGCGAGTAGCCAAGCTGTCCTCCTCTCTTAAAATAGACAAGAGTAAATGAACCGTGCCAATCAACTCGCTTTTGAAAATTTTCGCTTCCAAAAACGTGATTTTTAAGATTTTTTCAGCCTGTTTAGTCAATGGTATGTTCTCCGCATTAACCACATTGGATGTAGCAGTGCCTTTGATAGCATCTTCAATCGACTTTTTCAATCGGACTAAATCAACGCCCAAACTCTTGAGTGTTTTAATGGCTTGACCATCCCCTTCTCTTATTAATCCTAGCAGCAAATGGCAAGGATCAATATAATCATGCCCCAAACGAATGGCTTCTTCCTTGCTGTAAGAAATCACATCCTTTACCTTGGGTGAAAATTTAGCGTCCATCATATTCCTTTCTTGTCAATGTTTCTTCTGACAGCTCGTTTATTTACAGGCTAAATTAACGCATTTATTGTCAATTATGCCTGTCGTGCTGTCGTTAAATTGTCACAACTAATCCACTAAACTCATTTCAGCAAGCGATTAGTTCATTCTAGTACATTAACAACGAAGGCCACCAAAAGGTAGCCTTCATTAGAAAATATTTTTGCACTTTATTTTAACGAACAATAAATCTGCTGTTTTGCAGGCTGTTAGTGCCGCTCAAACGCATGATGTACATGCCCGCTGGCCA
>Ga0209284_10004878_pt1 | contig 14558 bp, 11 predicted proteins | sample FRY03_FD_187211 | JGI IMG/M metagenome (GOLD analysis project Ga0209284, IMG submission 187211) | Freshwater microbial communities from Lake Fryxell liftoff mats and glacier meltwater in Antarctica - FRY-03 (SPAdes) (version 2) | ecosystem: Environmental > Aquatic > Freshwater > Ice > Glacier... | reverse complement strand
GGAGACAGCCGCCGTGCCACTGATTCGCGTAGTCGAATTGGTGGGGGAAGGCCAGATTGAAAATCGGCTCGATCTGGCCTACGGCCCGCTTATGCTGCTGGGCTATGCGACGGAAGAGACCGGCGAAGCGCTCACCCTCTCCCTTTTTTGGCGGGTGAATGAGCGGATGCCTGCCGACTACACTTCATCCGTACAACTTTTCGACGCCGCGGGCAACCGGCTGGCCCAGGATGACCGTTCACCGGGTGGTGTTTTTTATCCGACTTCTCTCTGGAAACCCGGCGAAATTCTGCGCGATATCCATCCCCTGTCCGCTGGGATTTTCCACTCCGCGGCCCAGCTACGCGTGCTGCTTTACACCCGCGTCGGCGGCGATTCGCAAGCAGTCTTGAATAATCTGGCCCCGGCGCTGGAGATTCCGTTGCCGTAGCTGGTCCCCTCACCCCCGCCCCCTCTCCCAGCCGCGGCGATGGCGGGTGGGGTTTGTTTGGTGGGCTGGGAGAGGGGAGTCTGTCGATGGCGGTTGAGGCGGATTTCGGTGTTTTTTGGGTCGATGACGACGCCCGCCCAACGCCACTGACCCCCGCCTCTCCCAGCGCGGCCAACACCACAAGCGAACCATCGCCATCGCTGGGAGAGGCGGGGGCGCGCCGCCAATGTGACTTAACCCGCCAACAAAAAGGGGGTGGTGAGGGAGACTCCCAAAAGGGTTTGCGCCAACCCCACCTCAATGCTATCCTCCCCAACAATGAACAAGCGCCCATTCAACACCCGACAGGTGAACCCCAATGAACGCCACCGAATGGAAAACATCCGCCCAGAAACGCCTGGCTGACTTCGCCACCGAAGCCGACCGCTGGTCCGCTGGATTGCTCTATGGCGGACTGGCCGCGTCCGCCGTCTTCCCGCTGGTGGAGGCGGCCAAACAGGCCATTGCCGATGGACACTACGAATTCCTGCCCGAATTGGGCAGTCTGACTGCGCCAGTGATGGCCGGAAAGATCGTCGGCTGGAAAGATCGCACAATTGCCGAAATTGCCACAGAAATGGCCGAGCGCGCCGCGGACGACCCGGCTTGGCGGGACGCGCTGGACGAACTGCTCCTGACCTTTGACGCGCCGCGCATTGTGGAGGCTGTTCTGCCCGAACGGGACTGGGATCGCTTTCAGCGTCTGTTGCAGGGCGAACTGGCGAAGCTGGGCAACGGGGATAAATATGCGGATACGGTTTTCTATGACCAGCGGGGACAGACGGTGGAGGGCAACCAGCAGAATATCAGTGGGACAGTCAACGGCTATGCTGTGGCGGGGGATGTGGGGCAGATCGGCGATATTGTAACCGGACCCAAGACTGTCACCCACACGCTTGTACAAATCTACACCCAGGCAACGCCCCAGGCCAACGAAGCCACGGCAGCCGGCTATCAGGCCGCATTGGCCCGCTATGTAAACCACCTGCTCACCACCCGCCATCTGCTCAACCTGCGCGGGATTCGCTCTTTTCGACCTGTGAGCATTGAGCTGGAACAGGCCTATATCACCCTGCGCGGGCTGGACCCCAGGCGCACCGAGCAGTTGTTTCGCACCCATCAGGGCAAAGCCCGCAGCCGCGCCCTGGAAGAGATGCTGGAAAAGGAGCGGGAGACGCCCCAGCCTTTGCCCCATTTGCTGAAAGAGAATCCCCGGCTGGTGGTGCTGGGCGATCCCGGATCGGGCAAGACGACTTTCCTTTCCTTCCTGGCCCTATCCGCGGCCCGCTCGATTGCCAATGACAACCCGGCACTGCTGGCCGAACGGCTGGGTTTTGACGGACGCGTGCCGCTGCCCGTTTATGTACCCCTGCGGGAATTTGGCCGCTATCTGCGCGACCGCTCGCGCCGGGAAAGGCTGGGACCCCGCCCCCAACTGCTGTTGGACTATCTGATCGCCTATTTTGATGGCTGGAATTTGGGGCTGCCCGACGACTTTTTTGTCTACCATTTGGAGACGGGCAATTGTCTATTGCTGCTGGACGGGCTGGACGAAGTAGCGGACTTCGATGAGCGGGTGCTTGTCAGCGAGCAGGTGGAGGCGTTTGTCCAACGCTATGGAGCAAGACCTGCCGGATTTTCTGAAACCCAGCAGGTCTTGGCCAACCGTTTCGTCATCACCTGCCGGGTGCGGGGCTACACCGGACAGGCCCGACTGGGGCAGGATTTTACAACGGCGACGGTGCTGCCCTTCACCCAGGAGGAGATTGAAAGTTTTGTGCAGGGCTGGTCGTTGGCTGTAGCCGCGTCCCAGGCCCAGACGCTGGAAGGCTCTGTGCGCCAGGTGGCCGAGCAGAATGCAGCCGATCTGTTGAGGGCTGTTGGCTCCAGCTCAAAGGTGCGGGAATTGGCGAGCAATCCCCTGTTGTTGACGGTCATTGCGCTGGTGCATCAGTACAGGGCCAAACTGCCCGAACGACGCAGCGAATTGTACGACGAATGCACGGAAGTGCTGTTGGGCTATTTCGAGGCGGCCAAACCCGGCGACGAATCCAAACGGCTGGCCCGCTACACAGGCACAGCCTTTGAGATGGACGCGGGGGAGAAGCGCGCCTTTTTGGAACCTATTGCCCTGGCTATGCACCACAGCCGCAGGGCTGAATGGGATAAAGAGCAGATCATCGACTTTCTGGCCGACCAGTTTGCCGAGCGGGGCGAGAGCGAAACCCACGCCCGACGCAGCGCCGCCGACTTTTTGGAAGCCCTGACCGTGCGCAGCGGGCTGATTCAGGAGGTGGAGCAGGGCAGCTATGCTTTTCTGCATCTTTCCTTTCAGGAATATCTGGCCGCGCGCAAACTGGCCGACAGCGCGGACTACATCGCTGAGAGTCTGGCCCATTTGGATGATAGCTGGTGGCAGGAGGTGCTGCTGTTGGAGACGGGCCACCTGAGCGAAAGCGGGCGCAGCCGTGCCAGCCGTCTGGTGGAGGCTATTCTGGATGGGCCGGGGGATGCCCATGCCCGCCTGTTGCTGGCCGCGGCCTGTCTGGGCGATGTGGGGCAACTCAAAATCGAGGCGGCTCTTTGGCAGCGGGTCGTTCAAGCGCTCTTGATATCAATAACTGGCGAGCTGCCGTCCAAGGCCAGGGCCGAGGCGGGCAAAGCACTGGGACTGCTGGGCGATCCGCGGGCGGGCGTGGGCGTCGTAGCGGCGCTTCTACCCGACGTCGACTGGATTCCTATCTCCGCTGGTCCCTTTGTGATGGGCAGCGATAAATCTGTCGATTCGCTGGCCTACGACGACGAGACGCCCCAGTTCACCTGCCACCTCATCACCGAATCCTATCGCATCGCTCGCTATCCGGTGACAGTGGCCCAATACGACTGCTTTGCCCAGGCCGAGGGTTATGTCCATCGGAAGTGGTGGACAGATGCGGGCTGGGCTTGGCGGGAGAAGCAGAGCGTTACCGGCCCGGCACACTATCGGGAAGTCTTTCAGACCCCCAACCACCCAGTGGTAGGGGTAAGTTGGTACGAGGCCGTGGCTTACTGTGCCTGGCTTTCCGAGCAGGTGGGGTATCGGGTGGAGTTGCCTTCGGAGGCCCAGTGGGAACGGGCGGTCCGTCATACTGATGCGCGCATCTATCCCTGGAATAGGGACTTTGCCCCGGAGCGCTGTAATATGAGTCAGACAATGATTGAAGCGACTTCGGCGGTGGGCATCTTTCCCGGCGGCAAAGCCGAATGCGGTGCTGCCGATATGAGCGGCAACGTCTGGGAGTGGTGTCGCACAATCTGGCGAGATAATTACGAAGGGTATGCGAAGAGTGTCTCGGATGACCTTAACGGAGACGAACCGCGCGTAGTGCGCGGGGGGTCGTGGGGTTACAACGACCACGGCGTGCGTTGCGCCTGTCGCGACAGGGACGCCCCGGTCAACCGGCTCGGTAGCTACGGTTTTCGCCTTCTTGCCCCCGGCTTTTGAACCGCTGTTCTCTGAAAACTCTGAACTCTGTAAAAGATGGACTGGCAGAACTAACAGGGCAGACGAGTTGTTTGGGGGTTTGGGGGCAAAGCCCCCTAACGCGAATATCGCCGTCAGGCGATCGATTTTTTGAAATCCAGAAGTTCGACTTTTTCTAAAAAGTCGAACTTCTTTCCTTTTGAGGAGTGGCAATGGTAGCCCAAGTGCAGGGCAGTTACGCTGATATCTATGCCTGGGAGAATCTCTATCTGGCCTGGCGTAGGGCGGCCAAAGGCAAACGGGGACGTGGCCCGGCCGCAGCCTTTGAATTCCATCTGGAGGACAATCTTTGCCGCTTGCAGGACGAACTGGCGTCGGAAACCTACCAGCCAGGTGCTTATGTCAACTTCACCATCCACGAACCCAAACGGCGTCTGATCAGCGCCGCGCCTTTCCGGGATCGGGTGGTTCATCACGCGCTCTGCCAAGTGATCGAACCGGCCTTCGAACGCAGTTTCATCCATCACTCCTACGCCAATCGGGTGGGCAAGGGCACACACCGGGCGCTGGATACCTGCCAGGGCTGGATGGCAAACCATTCCTATGTGCTTCAATGTGATCTGCGGGATTTCTTTCCCTCTATCGACCACTCTCTCCTGCGCCGCACCCTCAACCGGCGTATACAGGACGGAAAAATGCGCGGGCTGATCGGGACGATTCTGGAGAGCGGCAGAGGTGTGCTTGACAGCGAATACGAAATGGCCTACTTTCCCGGCGACGATCTTTTTGCCGTCAACCGGCCACGGGGTCTTCCTATCGGCAATCTGACCAGCCAATTTTGGGCTAACTGCTTTATGGACCCCTTCGATCACTTTGTTACACGGGAATTGGGCTGTGGTTCCTATCTGCGCTACGTGGACGATTTTCTGCTCTTTGCCAACGACAAAGCCACCCTCTGGCGCTGGCGGGCGGCGCTGATCGAGCGGTTGGGTCAGTTGCGTCTGACTCTCCACGAACACAAAGCCCAGGTGCGGCCCACCAGCGAAGGGGTGCGTTTTCTCGGCTTTGTGGTCTATCCCCACCAGCGGCGCTGTCTGCGGCGCAAAGGTATCAACTTTCGTCGGCGTCTGCGCGCACAGTTGGCCGACTATCGCAAACAGCCCACCAACCGAGCGCAGATTGATGCGTCCGTGCGGGGCTGGATCAATCACGTGCGCTATGCGGATAGTTGGGGCCTGCGTCGCGCCCTGCTGGAAGGGATTGTGCTGTGAGCGAAAACCAACGGGAGATGCCCATCTTTACGCGTACTTTCGACTTTCTGGAATGGCTGGTGCCCCAAACCAATCACTTCCCCAAAATTCACAGACACACGATCACCCGGCGTCTGCTGGATGCTGTGCTAGATTTTCAGGAGGAGTTGCTGGAAGCCAACGGAGCGCGGAGCGCGGCCCGTCTGCAAAGGCTGAACAGAGCGGACACTCTTCTCAATAAAGTACGCTTCTATCTGCGGCTGGTCCATCACCAGCGCTGGCTCAATGCAGGGCAATACGAGCACGCCAGCCAAATGGTGGCAGAAATCGGTCGGCTGTTGGGCGGTTGGCAGAAAGCCACAGCCTGACAAATAAATGGCAATCACCGGGCGTTGCCCGGTTTTGCGGGGAGTGGTTGGCTGCGTGCGCGGGGGGTCGTGGGGTAACAACGACAACAACGTGCGTTGCGCCTATCGCAACAGGAACAACCCGAACAACCGGAACGATAACAACGGTTTTCGCCTTCTTGCCCACGGCTTTCATCTTAGCATTCTGCGTCGGTCATGGCTTGCGCAGCGCGAACCGAAAGCCGGTGCAGCCGCTTCCTGGCCGTGTGGCGCTTTCGGGCGTCACCGGGCATATACTGAAGGAGTCTGCACCCTGTCCATCGCCGGTCTCACGGCCGGGCTGGCGCAGGCTCGAACCAGAAGTTCGATTTTTTCCAAAAAGTCGAACTTCTTTTTGTCTGTGGTACAATTGGCTGACGGATACGACCTTCCGGGAAGCGGCCCAAACTGCTTTTGAATGCCCCTCAATGGAGTGGCCGCTTCCCGGAAGGTAACACTACCCGGTCACGGACCGGGCGAGAGCAGCCGATAGCGCGGCTGTGATGGACGCGGATCGTCCGCAGATCGTCCGCAGATCGTCCGCAGAACGTCCCCACGCAGAGCGCTGGGAACGAGAAAATCCGTGTCAATCCGTTCATCCGCGTTTATCAGTCTCCATCAGTCTCCATCAGTGGCCCTCTTTCAGGAGTACCCCCCAATGCTCAAATCCGAATTCGTCGTCGCCAACCCCATCCGCACCAACACCGGCGGACCCGTGCGCTGGCTCGGCTCCCATCTGCAAAACAATCTCTGGCTGGTGGTCATCTCCATTCTGGGCGCGTTTGGCAACGCGGCCCTGGCCTCGGCCATCCCCATCTATTCCGGCCAGGCCTTCAACGCGGCCCGGGGCGATGTGGTCAACTTGCAGACCATTGCCTGGGTCTCCCTGCTGATGGTGGGGACCCAACTGGTGCGCAGCCTGCTCCAACTGGCCCGCAACGCAGCCAGCGAAGTCCAGGGCCAGCGGCTGGAACGAGACAGCCGCCAGGAACTCTACGCCTCCCTTCTGGGCAAAAGTATGCGCTTCCACGACGGCTATCCCACGGGGGAAATGATGGCTCGCGCCACCAACGACGTGCGCGAACTGGCGCTGCTGGTGGCCCCCGGTCTCAATCTGGTGGTCGGCTCGGCCAACTTTCTGCTCGTGCCCATTCTGGTGGCCCCCAGCATCCACCCCCAGCTCATCTGGACACCCTTGATTTTTACAATTCTGTATACGATTGCCCTGATCCAATACCTGGGCCAGCTTTCCCCGGCCACCACCCAAGTGCGCGCCAGCTTTGGGCAGATGAACGCCGGGCTGACCGCGGCCATTGAGGGCATTGAGACCGTCAAAGCCGCGGCCCAGGAAGCGGTAGAGATCGAGCGCTTTGAAAAGAATGCCCGGCGTGTGCGGGAAGCCTTTGTGGCCCAGGGCCGGGTGGAGGCCAAATATCTGCCCCTCCTGCTGCTCGGTATCGCCCAGGCCACCGGTCTCTGGCATGCGCTCGTCCTCTTCCGGGCCGAAATTCTGCCCCTGGGCGATGTGGTGGCCTATACGGGGATTATCTCCCTTTTCAGCTTTCCTGTCTTCGTCTCTCTCTTTGCCTATTCCCAGGTTTCCACCGGCGTTTCCAGCGCCCGGCGCATTCTGGAACTGTTGCGCTCGGAGACGGAACTCGACCGCAACGAAGGCGGCTATAGTGAAGAGATGCGGGGCGAGATTCGTTTTGAAAATGTCACCTTTGGCTATGACTCTACGCTGGCCGCCAATGGCAAAGCGGACAGTCATTCCAATGGCAGGAACGCTGCCGGGAGCAGCCGGGCCGCGCTGGAAGGCGTCTCGTTTACGATTGAAGCGGGCCAAACCCTGGCACTGGTCGGCCAGACCGGTTCGGGCAAGACGACCGTTGCCAAGCTGATCAACCGCATCTACGACGTATCCCAGGGGCGGGTGACGGTGGACGGGGTGGACGTGCGGGGCTGGAACATCGCGGATCTGCGCCGTCAGATTTCGATTATCGAGCAGGACATCTTTCTCTTCAGCCGCACAATCGGGGAAAATATCGCCTTTGGCCGTCCCGACGCCAGCCAGGACGAAATCATCGAAGCGGCCCAGGCGGCCCAGGCCCACGAGTTCATCAGCACCTTTCCCGAAGGCTACGATACGGTTGTGGGCGAGCGGGGGGTGATGCTCTCCGGCGGCCAGCGCCAACGCATTGCCCTGGCGCGGGCCTTTCTCACCGACCCGGCAGTGCTGATTCTGGACGACTCCACCAGCGCCATCGACAGCGCCACAGAAGATCAGATTCAGCGGGCCATCGAAGCCGCCACCCGTGGCCGCACGACAATACTTATCACGCATCGCCTTTCGCAGATTCGCTGGGCCGACAAAATTGTCGTTCTACGCAGAGGCGGGGTGGCCGCGGTGGGCAGCCACGAGGAATTATTGGAGAGTTCGCAAGCCTATCGCGACATTTTTGCCAGATACACATAATCTACAGATGGATTGGTGAGCGCTGATTGAGTAGCTGACAAAATCCTTTGGATTCTGCGTCTGCGAGGCGTATCGAAATCAAGCGAACGGGTCTACGAGTTTTCGTGTCACTCGCCAGAGTCACCCGCTTTCTTAAGCGGCTCCTTCTCAACCAGCGCTGGTCTTACATCTCACAGGAGAAAATGATGACCACTTCTGACAACCTCATCCAAACCTCTCTCTCCGACCGCATCCTCACCATCCGCATCGCCCGGCCAGCTAAGAAAAATGCGTTGACGCTGGCGATGTACGAAGGGATGACCGCCGCGCTGCGCAGTGCGTGGAGTGACGATGCGGTACGGGCTGTGCTGATTACGGGTGGGTCGGAATGCTTCACTGCGGGCAACGATCTGATGGACTTTCTCAACGCTCCGCCCACCAGCCAGGATAGCCCGGTAATGCACTTTTTGCCTATCCTGCGCGACTTTCCCAAGCCGCTGGTGGCCGCTGTCTGCGGGGTAGCCATCGGCATCGGCACGACGCTCCTACTCCACTGCGATCTGGCCTATGCAGGCACAAACGCCCGTTTTCACCTGCCCTTTGTGGATTTGGGGCTGGTCCCCGAAGCCGGGTCGAGCCTGCTGTTGCCCCAACTGTTGGGACAGCGCAAAGCCGCGCAACTGCTGATGCTGGCCGAACCTTTCGGCGCGGCGCAGGCGTTGGCCTATGGCTTTGTCAACGGGGTTTACGAGCCGGCGGAAGTGGAGGGTGTGGCGCGGGAGAAAGCGCTGCTGCTGGCGGCCAAAGCGCCCACGGCCCTGCGCGAGACAAAACGGCTGATGAAAGCGGCCCAGGCCGATCTGATTGCCAGCACAATGGACGCCGAATTGGCGGTCTTTGGGGCACAATTGCAGGGGCCGGAAGCGGCGGAGGCATTGCAGGCTTTCTTCGAGAAACGCAAGCCCGATTTTTCGGGAATGGCGTAGAGCGAGACGACAAAAGAGATTGGGTGATCAGGAAATTGGGTGATTGACGTATCCGAATCACCCAATCCCACTCCTAATGCACCAGCCGAATCTGCTCTCGCAATTCGTGGCGGGCAGCCTGCAAATTCTCCTTCACCTGAAAAAAGGCCGCTTCGCTAAAGCCCATCTCCTGGGCAAGCAGGATTTTTTCCAGCGTCTCCACCACCCGCAGAACCTTCCCCTCCAGCAGTTCGGTCGTCGTGCCGTAGAGCCGCTCGGGCAAGAAATAGAGCAGAATCAGCGCGCCAGCCAACACGAATCCCATCACCCGTTGACCGGTCGTGCCCATTCCCTGGCCTGCAAACAGTACAAAGAGAATCCACAGCAGCCCGGCCAGACTCATCAGATGCCAGCGGGTGATGGGCCGCGCCGCGCTGATGCGACCCACGCTGCCGGCCAGCCGTTTATACCCCTTCAACTTCACCAGCCATTCGTTGAAAATCCGGCATTGGGCGGGGACCACCCGGTGCTGGTCGTTGCGCGCCAAATCCAGCGCCCGTTCCCGGCACTCAATCGATATTGCATAAAAGTTTTTGCGGGTCAGGTCGGCCATAGGTCTTACCCATTCCAGAGCGCCAACATCCAGAGCAATCCTGTCAAAATAGTGGCCTGGGTAGAACGGTCGATAATGTAGCTGGCGGTGGCAAAGGTGACGGTCAATCGGTTGTTGCGGGTGAAGGCGCGCAAAAAGAGTGGCAGCGCGCCCAGCACGAGCAGGGACGAGAGGGGCAGTGCGTCCAGCGCCATCAACAAAAGAACGGACGTAAACGCAGCCACGCCCATCACCGCTGCGCCGTCCAGGGCCAGCTCGGCACCAAAGCTGGTGATCGCTGTCCCTCGGCGCAAACGCCAATCCCGCCGCCAACTGAACAGATTATAGGTCATAAAAGTGAGCCAGGAGAGGGTGGCGGGCGTAATGGCAGCCAGCAGCACCCAGCGGTCGATCATTTCGCGCTGGGCATAATAAGCGCTCAGCACCGGCAGCACACCCACCGCCAGCAATGTTGCCAGATCGCCCAGCAGCCAGAACCAGCGGGAAAAACGAATGGACGGGAGCAGGGGGACGACTGCCAGCAGAATGCTCAATACCCCGAAGAAGAGAAGAGGCCAGCTAATCAGTTGGCTGAGCCAAATGTAGGAAAGCAGGCAAATCCACAGGCAAAGCATAACGACACTGCGCACGGTTCCGGCCCGCACCCGGCGCGTTTGCAAAAGGAGGAAGACGTCCTGCACGGGGGGATGCGCTTCATCCTTTTCAGTAACATTCAGGTCCCCATCCGGTCTGATCCAATCATCCGCCAGGGTACGACGAAAGTCCACATACTGGCCGGCCAATGTCAACCCAATGCAAAAGGCCCCATTTGCCAGCAGCAGAAGTGTAATCGACCAGCCGTTGAGGGCCGTGCCGTGCCAGTGGGCCAAGGCTATCCCCCACAGCACAGGCAGGGCCAAAGCTGTCGTCAGCGCTGGACGCAGGAGATGGGCAAAGATGGCGAAGAGTCCGCGACCGGGGAGGGCACGGAGATCGGCCACCGGCGTCTGGTTCTCTGCGCTGCGCTCGCCGAGCAGATGGGTTGGTGCTTCTTGTTTTTCGTTCATTGTTGCTCATTCTAGCATCTGCCCGGTGGCGCGTCAATAGCGGCCCATTCTCCCCACACTCCACACCTGACAGGTGCGCAAGCTCAGCCAATTCGTACCGGCTGTTTTCTTACTCTGCGCACCTGTCAGGTGTGGTGACGCGTTCTATCGTTTCAGCCGCCACAATTCTACCAATGCCAGGCCATCCCGCTGGGCAAAGGTTGCTTCCAATATTGGCTCGTACTGGCGCAGGTCGGCCTGGGCAAAGAAAATTTCCCGTCGCCCGGCGAAAATTTCCTGTCCTGGCGCGTGTAGAAGATACACATTGTCCGGGTTGTCGAGAAAGGGGGCAAGACGGGCGGCAAATGCCGGGTCTGGTTCGGCCAGGGAATCGTAGCCGAAAAGCTCGATGGGCGTGACAGAGCCTTGGCTCAGATAGCGGACGGGTGCATCCAGCCCCCAGTCCAGCGCGATGGGCGCGCCCAGGCCGTTATATTGCAGGTGATAGGCCAAGTGATAGGTGGCGTCCGAATGGGCGGCCAGACCGCCGCTGCGGGTCAGGTCCTGGTGATAGGCCAGCGTCGCCGTGAGATCGCCGCCCAGCCAGAGGGTGAGAAGGGCAATGGGCAGCAGCAGGTACGGTCCGGGTAATCGGCGAATTTTTTCGTGTAGCTGTGCTAGTGCGATCCCAGTCAATCCGATGAGCAGCGGTTGGAGCAGGGCGTAGTGGGTGATGAAGAGATCGCTGACTGTAAAAAGGCTGGCAACGATCGCCAGCGCCAGGAGGAGAAGGGGCAGGAGCAGTTCACGGCCTCCTTTGGCATGGAGGAGCGCGGCCAGCACCACGCCCGCGGCCAGCCAGGGGGCCAGGCTGTTGGCGTGTAGCCCGCCCAGATACCAGAGGTGATCCCCGCGCAGGGTGGTGACAATTTGGCCGAGACGCACAGGCAGATTGGCAAGCAGCGCGCTGTTGTCCACGCCGTAGTAGCTCTGGCCCAGGTTACCGCCGATGCTGCTGAATGTGCCACCGGTTTGCAGGTTGAAAAGTAGGAAGGGGAGCAGGGGGAGCGTCACTGCCACCGCAGCGCCCAGCAGGAGAGGCAGCGTTACGTGGGGAAGCCGGGTGGCGGTGGGGCGGCTGATCACCCCTTTCTGCCGCAGACGGCCCAGCCACCAGCCCAGCACCAGCAGGCCAAAAGGGGCGATGAGCCAGACGGCGAGCAGTTTGGCATAGAGCGCAAGGCCCGCGGCCAAGGCGGCTAGGACGAGCGCGGGGGATGAACCTGTGCGCAGCCAACGCAGCCCCAGCCAGAGCGCGGCAAAGGTGCAGGGCAATGTGGCATTGGTGACGAAGATGCCCTGGCGGTTCCAGAAGACAAAACTGGGGGAGGCGGCCAGGAGGGTGAGGGCAAAGAGGCCCGCCAGGGAGATGGGCACGGGTCCGGGCTGCTGGCGGATCAGGGCCAGCCATTCGGAGACGGTGCGTTCCAGGGCGAGGAGGGCCAGCAGGCCGAGGAAAAGGGCTAGAAAGCGCAGGTTGGGTACGCCGATGCCGGTGGCGGCGAGGAAGGGCAGGGCCAGGTAGACGTTGAGTGCGCCGATATAGTCCTGAACCATTAGCGGGAGAGGCGTGCCAAAGAGGGTGACGGTTGCCCCACGGAAGGCGCTCACGGGCGCGCCCGTGAGCAACTCCATGGCGTTGACACCGGCCTCTTTGGCTTCGTCGTAATGCAGACCGGGCAGCCCTAATTGATAGCCAGCCAGAAGCAGAAAGACGAGCGCCACCAGCACAAGCCAGCCTACGCGCCAGCCTGGGCGCCAGTTGAAAGGAAGCCGTTTCATTCTATGAGTTTCATTCTATGAAAAGACCGACTTCGCTGATCATCGCTTCGTAGTTCCATCCGCTGGCATAGATACGAATGCTGTTGATGCGCGAGGGCCGGGTGTCGGCCAGCACATCCATCAGATTGGGGGATTCGTAAGTGTACCAGGCGAAGGGGGCGATCTTTTCGCCGCCGCTGACAGGCCAGTCGGTGGGCGGGTCCCGGTAGTAGAAACCGTGCCCCCACGTCAGCTCTTTGCCGTAGATGTCCGTATAGGCCACCTCGACACGCAGGGGAAACTCTGAACTCTTTTCGCCTGCGCCGCGCAATGTCTGGCGCAACAGGCGCACATCGACGCGGAAGGCCAGCAGATCGTAGCCGTTGACGTCCTGGTCTAGCGCCTGGCGCATCCCTACTTCGGTGTGGATGCCGTCTTCGCCCAGGCGCACGAAATGGGCCACCCGTCTGCCGTCCTGTTCGCCCACTTCCACCGCGCCCGGCGCTACATAGGGCGCTTCGGAGTAGACTTCCCAGTTTTCCAGCATGGGCTGGCTGAAATCGCCGACTTGGATCAGATTACGCTCGGCAGAGACGGGTTCGCTGGGCGGATCGCCGCCGTCCATCCACGTGCGCAGGCCAGGGCCAACGGACAATTCGGCTCCACTCTCGTGGAAAAGCTGGGCCTCGCCCTGGCTTACCGAGAGTTCGGTGCGCTCCTCTTTGACGCTAAAGGTATAACTGCCCTCGCTCAGGACCGTATAGCCGTGGGGCACATCCACACGCACGATCAGCGCCCGTTCGTCCCGGCTGTTGGTAAAGATGCGAATGCGTCCTTCGTCCAGACGCAGACGTACAGAGTAGGGTTCTTTGCTGGTTTGGAAGCGGGGTTTTTGAAAACGAAGCACAGTCAGGGTTGTGCCGGGGTAAAGGTGGACCGTGCCGATGGATTCCGGGCTGTCGGGCAGGGCTGTCAGGCCCAACACGCCCTGGGTGGCTTCGCCGGTTGTCACCAGTTTGCTGCCCTGGGGAATGTTGTCCCTGGCGTTGGTGACGGCGATGGGATCGGCTCCGTTGGCTGTGTAGAGAAGCACAGTGCCAACCGTCGGCTCCAATTGGGCCACCATCGGTGTGGTGGCGTAGCGCAGAACGTAGTTGACCGACCAGGGGATGCTGACTGCCAGAAGCAGAAAGGCCCCAAAGGCCGCAAGCAGAATCAGCCAAGCCATGCGCTCTGGATTGGTCTGCCACAAGTTGCGCGGGGAGGTCAGGGGTGTGTGCAAGCCGGGTTACTCGGTTTCGTCTGTGGGCGGCGGGCTGTCGGAAGAGGAAAGATCAGATGTGTCATCCTGGGCAGTGGTCACAATCAGTTTACTCAAATGTTCCAGCCAGCGGGCCGCGTCTTTGTCGTTGGGGTTGACTTCCAGCGCCCGTTGAAAAAGCGCGGAAGCACGGGCCAGGTTGCCCTGCTCTTTGTAAATCAGCGCCAGGTGGTAATGGACATTGGATGTTTGGGGGTTGGCGCGCAGGGCCTGCTCGTAGGCAGTGATGGCCTGCTGCTGCTGTTTGGGACCGGATGTTTCCAGGCTGCCCAGATAGGCGGCGGCCAAATTGGTCCACAGCATCGCGTTGTTCATATTCTGGCGGGCCGCGGGCAGCAGTGCTTTCACCGCCATATCCCATTTGCGCTGGAGAATGAGCGCACCGCCCCGGTTGATGGCGACGTCCGGGTCGTTGGGGAGCTTCTCGTGGAGGGATGTCAGCAGTTCCAGCGCCTCGCCGGGACGTTTGGCGCTGAGCAGCCGGGCGCTGGCGTTCAATACGTGCCGATAGTCCTCACCAGAATAATCCATATCGGGGGTTTCGTTTTCTTCTGTCATCGTGGGTTCCACATCCAATAATGTCTAATCAATAATCGGGGGTGAACAGAGACCTGACAGGTGCGCCAACAGGCTTTCTCGTTTGCCAGGCTTCTCAACTGGCGCACCTGACAGGTCTTTTCCCTGAATACTGAGAAGTCACATCCAATATTTTCAAGAGAGCATCCACAAGACACCCGACAGAGTGAAAAGGCTCACGACGGTTGTCAAAGCCACAATCGTTGCCACCAGA
>Ga0209284_10004876_pt1 | contig 14562 bp, 14 predicted proteins | sample FRY03_FD_187211 | JGI IMG/M metagenome (GOLD analysis project Ga0209284, IMG submission 187211) | Freshwater microbial communities from Lake Fryxell liftoff mats and glacier meltwater in Antarctica - FRY-03 (SPAdes) (version 2) | ecosystem: Environmental > Aquatic > Freshwater > Ice > Glacier... | reverse complement strand
CGGTGCCGTTGTACAATTCCTCCAGCGATGCCGTAGCCGCCGGGCCGGCCTCGCGCACCCCTATGCGCCAGGCGCCCGTGCCGTATTCACAGAACCGGCAGTCCGCGATGATGCTGGCGATGTCTGGTGCCGGCATGCCGAGGGTGGCATTGGCCTCGGGCAGACCATGGGCCAGTTGGGCAAAGAATGCGGCCCGCAGGCCCACGATGGAGGGGAAGTAATCGTTGCGTTGCATGGTGTGCTGTTTTCTTGGTTTGGTTTGGTTGTTTGAAGCGGGAATCGGCGGTGAAGCCGGCCCCCAAAGTGTTCCTGACGACCAGGTCGCGCCGCTAGACCACCGGGCCATGGCTGCCGCCTCCCGGTTCGAGTGCCGCCCGCACCGCAGGCCGGGGCATGGCTGGGAAAGGGGCGCCCGCTCCCGCCGCCGTACCGTGCCGGGGCCTGTGAGCGCTGATTCCTACGTTCGCCGGATTGGTTCCTGGAAGGTAGGATTCGGTCCGACGAACGCCAGAACCATTCCGACGAACTCCAGAACAATGCTGTCGTACCCCAGAACCATGCTGACGTACCCCAGAACCATGCCGACGAACGTCAGAACCACGCCGACGAACCCCGGCATGACTTAGCACCCGTGCACCCGATACCGACGAACTCCAGAACCATTCCGACGAAGGTGGGAACGAATCCAGGGAAGGGGAGAACCATTCTGACGCACGTCGGAACGACGTACCACCGGTGTGTACTGAATCCGTCGCACGCCGGATTGAGCACTCACGCCCCAGAATCGTTTTTTCAGGCATAATTTGCCCAAAAACTGGCACTACAGGCAGGCTGAGGCAGAAAATCGGCGGGAAATTCATTGGCGCATTCCACAACGGACCCGCCACCGGCGTCAACGAAACTGCAGTAACAAATGAACTTTCCTCGGCCAGAAGCCATCACGCTTGGCAGCTTTTCCCACCACTTGGAGGTCAAAATGCCTGCCAGCTTTTTGGGAGAGCGGGGTTTTCAAGGTCCCGCAGCCCCAAACTCCAGCCCTCCGGAGCCTCCAGCCTCCCCGTTCCCGTTCCCGTTAGGAGACTGGAACTCCTTGCCATCCCAAGTCGTTTCCGCTTGGATGCGCGCATTCTTTCTCCGATGCCCGCCACACCGCTCCAGCGCCTCCTCGCCCACTACCGCGTCACCTCCCAGACCGAGCGGGAAAAAGGCACCTATTTCGAGGAACGCATCCGCACCTACCTGCGCTATGAGGCCAGCTACGCCGACCTCTCAATCGCTTTCCAATCTCCAACCCGCTTTCTGAAAGCCGCCTAATTCCATGATCGAGCCCGCCAAATTCAAGGTCTTCCTCTATGGGCAGGACAAAACGGCGCGGCGGCAGCGCCGTTTTCGTCTCGCGCAGCGAGCCCGCAGGGTGAGGCGGCGGGGGAAGCCGCCGAAACAACTCAATCCCCAGACCTGGGCCATCGCCCGCTCCGACATGCTCATCCTGGAGCCGGAGGGCAAGGACGCGGAGAACATCAAGCTCGGCAGCACCCTTTCCAACGACCAATTGTCGGACAAACGCTTCGACTTCCAGTTCGTCAATCCGCCCTACGGCTACGAGTGGAGCAAGGACTGTGATGTCGTCACCACCGAGGCCGCGCGCGGGTTCGATGGGCGCCCTCCCTTTGAATTCAGACACTTTTCCGTTACACCTTTAACACGACTCGCGCCACTTTGACTGAAACTAGACCATGAAACTCGCTCAACCTGAATTTGAATGCCTCACTAGCGCCGAGACATTGGCCGTGCCTGAAGGCTACAAGGGGCTATATGCATTCCATAAATACTGGGGAAAGAAGCCAGCGGAGCCCATTGCGTATTTGATCAGCCACCTTTGCCCCCAAGGAGGACTCGTGATCGACCCTTTTATGGGTTCGGGAGTCTCGCCAATCGAAGCACTCCGTCTGGGGCGGCGAGTGGTCGGTATCGACTTAAACCCCGCCGCCGTCAGGCTGACCCGTATGCTTGTAAAACCGCCCTCGAAGAAGAGCGTTGAAACATCACTCGCTCTTATCAAAAAAGCAGCAAAGGACGCCATTGATTCCACATATCAAACCATGTCAGGTGCGACTGCAACCCACTACCTCTGGCAGGGAGAAACCATGAAACAAGTCTGGCGAACAAATGGATCAGTTCGAACCCGCATAGAGGACGCTCCGGTGGAGCACGATCTCGAAATGGCGTCGAGATTTCAGGGCTACCGGCCGAGTCAGCTTCGTAGGCCGACGTTTTTCACAAATTCCCGGATCAACTCAAAGGCCAGTTTCGATCTTGGATCCTTATTCAGCGGGAGAGCGCTGCACAATATCGAGCTTTTGATGGAATCGATCAGAGGACTTCCGTTAGCAACTCGGGAGCCCATGCTCTTATCGCTGACCGCAGCAATTGGTCAAATGAGCAGCATGGTCTTCACAATTACCGGGCGTGGAAAAGCGAACGGCACAAAGAGCGAGAAGGTTGAAGTAGGATCGTGGGTCATTGGCTTCTGGAAGCCGGATGTCCATTTCGAGGTCAATGTATGGAACTGCTTCGAGCGACGCGTCAATAAGCTGATAAAGGCGTTGGCCGAGTCGCCCGCTTTGGTCGAGACCAAGCTCGGAACCATTTCCGAGGTATGCTCCGGTGCTGCTGATGGCGCAATTGTGAATGGAAACTGCGTTGCCGAGCTTGAGTCAGTTCCTGACAACTCAACTGACCTCATAATTACTGATCCACCGCACGGCGACCGAATCCCTTATCTGGAGCTTTCGGAACTCTGGAATGTGATTCTTGATGAGCAGCCAATCTTCGAATCCGAGATCGTTGTCTCAAACGCCAAGGAGAGAGGGAAGACGTCGAAGGAATACAACGAATCAATGCGGAAGTTTCTCGGCGTAGCAGCAAGGAAGCTAAAGGACACTGGTCATCTGGTCTTGTTCTTCAACGCAAGGACTGAGGCTAGTTGGCAATTCTTCGACGTTTTTAGTAAAACAGCTTCGGCTGCAGGCATTGTCTTCAAGGGTTGCTTCCCACTCATTTACTCGGCCGGGTCGGTTGTTCAAGATAACCGGGCCGGTGCGTTACAGACAGATTTCGGGTTAGTGTTCTCCCGATCCGAATCTACCAACCAACGGCTCCTGGATATTCCAAATTGGAGCTCAACAATGCCGCAGCCGACGCTCTAAATTTATGCCACTCTCGTTCTCTCAAGCCAATAACCTGTTCAAAGACGATAAGCTGAACGAACTCTGCGCAGATTCGGAGGGTCTTCGCTTTCTAAAGCTCCGTGCATTGAATCGCCCTGAATATCTGGCGCGTTTATTCGAACTCGCCGGAATCCTAAGGCCTGAGGTTGGAGCACGCGCGCTTTTTGAAGCTGCATTTCGTGCAAACATCCCACCTCAGACGGTCGAGGCTTGTGCACGGAACATTTTTTCTGAGGAGCGCGAAGTGCGGCGCGCGGCTGAGGCCGACTTGATGAACCAACTCTATCGTGTGCAAGAATTCAATTGGGGCGGCCTGCACCAAAACAGTTTGGAAAAGACGATTGTCGACAACTACATCAAAAAGATCACGAAGTATGATGGACTTTGCGCTGCCATCGAGAACGAGTTGCTTACAAGCCTGCGCGGCTACGTGATTTGCTCATGGTATAACCACTGGACCTCGATCCTCATCGAAGACCTGTTCAAGGACCACCAGAACGTTCTTCCTGCTGTGGGTCTCGTCAAAAAGATTGATTTTTTCGTGAAGGACGTGCCCTTCGATTTGAAGGTCACATATTTGCCTGAAGGTTACTTATCGGACTGTCGTCGGAATGCAGGTCTTCGCCCAGAGCTTACTCTTTTGAAACAGGCGGCTAGACAAAACGATTTGCCGATTGCCTCCGATTTGGCAGCAGCAGCTTTGCTTCAGGATCTGTGGGCTAAAGTGGCAGACCATCCGGCTCAGTCGTGCAAAGACCTGCTCCTTGATCTTCAGGCCTTTCGCGGCTCGATTATCGACGGAATTGAAAGCGATTCTTCAGTTCTGCTAAAGTGGCTGTATGAGAATCAGGGGGTAGCGCGGTTTGACGCCTCCTACCGGTTGTTTGTGATTCTCGTCGACCAACGAAACTACTTCGATTCTTGGAAGCTGAAGCGCGCGAAGGCCCTTATGGAATCCAAGATCCACGACTATTTGGATGGCTGTGGCGACACTCCGGGGAAGCACGTTGAATTTGAATGGGAGGGCACTACCTACTCGACAACTGCTGAACTTCTGGTGATTCGCCAAACGTAAGCTCCTCCCAGGCCGGGACAGCCGCCAAGGCCGTGCAGAAGGTGTTGTCCTATGCCTCGGAAGACGAGCAGAAGGAAGAAGAGGAAAAGACGGTGGAGGACCGCATTTTGGAAGAGCTGAAGACGCGCGGCCCGCAGAAGAACGTGAGCTACTTCGCCTAAACGGCCACGCCCAAGCCAGAGACGCTGCAACAGTTCGGCACCAAGCACGCGGATGGCACCTTCAAGCCCTTCAACCTCTACACGATGCGGCAGGCCATCGAGGAGGGTTTCATTCTGGATGTGCTCAAGAACTACACGACCTACGGCCAATATTGGGCGCTGCTGAAGAAGGTGAAGGACGACCCTGAGTTCGACGGAACGAAAGCGAAGTCGCTGCTCAAGCAGTTCGTCAGCCGCCATGAGCGGACAATTGCCAAGAAGGTGGCGATCATCGTGGAGCACTTTCGCACCACGGTGGCAGACAAGCTGGGCGGCAAGACCAAGGCGATGATCGTGACCTCCTCCCGGCTGCACGCGGTGCGCTACAAGCTGGCAGTGGACGCCAAGTTGAAAGCCATCGGCAGCCCATTCAAGGCGCTGGTGGCGTTTACCGAGGTGGTGAAGGACGCCAAGGACGGTCAGGAATAGACGGAAGCGAAGATGAACGGCTTCCCCGAGGCCGCGACGGGGGACATTGAGAAAAGGATGAATGATGAAGGATGAATGATGAAGTGGGGCAACTTGCCCGGCCCTTTTTCATCCTTCATCATTCATCCTTCAACCTTGCTCCCGGCGGCGGATCTGGAGACGTTTGCCAACGAGTGGTTCATTGCCAAGCGAAGTGTCGAGAAGCTGCAAGGCGTGGTGAATCCGGTGGCCCACCTCGCCAGTGTGGAGCAGACATTCCTGTCTGCTTCTTCCTCGTCAAACGCAGACAGGAATGTCTGCGCCACCTTTCTCTCGCACCTCGTCCCGCTGCGGGATGCCGGACTGGAGAAGCTCTATGTTTTCCTGCGTTTCCCTCACCGCCGCCACCCTGCGGCCCGCAAGCGTTGGAGCAGATCGAGCTGCCGTTCGCCCATCTTGTCCTTCTTGCTGATGTTCAGCCGCAACGGCATGAGTTCCAGATTGGCGATGACGTTGACTCCCTCGTTTCCACCACTCGTGTCGCCCTGCGGGTCATGCAGGCATGATCTGTCTCTCGGCTTGCCGCCGCCGCTCGGCTGTCCAAACTGGGAACGACGGCGAAGGGGATGATGTGATCGACGGATAACTGATCTCCGGCATACGGCCCGCGCGTGATGGTGGGGGACTGGCCGCGCTGCACGCCGGATTCACGGTGTATCACTTGGCTTGATGAGGAGGCGCAGGACGCAAGCGCTCGGGGTTCGAGAAGTGACGATCACTGCGCGCCGTGCTGGTCCTTCAAATGCTGCACGGTTTCGTCGGCGGTGTCGGCTTGGATCATCACGAGGTCACCCGGCTGCGCGGAGGCGAGGGCGAGATCCACGGCCTTGAGATGACCGAAGATGGATTCGATGCGCCGAGTGCGCGGGGCATTTTCAAAACCCTGTGTGAGCAGTTTCATGATCGCGCCGGATTCACGTCCGCGCACGTAATCGCCTTCGTAGAGCCAAGCTTCGTCGAACTCGGCGGCGAGCATGCGGGCCTGGTCGATGATGTCGCTGTCGCGGCGGTCACCGGCGGAGGTGTACACGACAAGACGGCGCTGATTGGCGAACTGGCGCAGGCCGTCGAGCAAGGCGCGCAGGGCGTCCACATTGTGACCGTAATCGACGATGACGGTGATGCCGTTGAGGTCGAGCACGTTGAAGCGCCCGGCGTTTTGATTGAGGCTGGGGATGAAGGTGCGCGCACCTTGACGAATGAGATCGTCGTCGATGCCGAGCGCCCAAGCGGCGGCGACTGCGGCGAGCGTGTTTTCGATTTGAAAGCCAATCTGCCCGCCACGCGTGAGTGGAACCTCTGCCAGAGGCATGAAAACCTCCTCGCGTGGCCCCTCGGCGCGGATGATCTGACCTTGCTGCGTGAAGATGGCCTGCCCGCCCTGAATCCGGTGGCGCAGGATCACGGCGTTGTGGCCGTCGAGCGCGAAAAAGATGGTCTTGCGCGGATAAGTCTCGGCCATTTTGACGACGAGCGGATCGGCGGCATTGAGCACGGCGGTGCCGGTGGCAGACACCGCAGCGACGATGCACTGCTTGACCTCGGCAAGCTGTTCGGCGGTGTCGATCTCATTGATGCCCAGGTGATCCCCTGCCCCGATGTTGGTCACGACGGCGACATCACAATGGTCGAAGGCCAGGCCTTCGCGCAAAATGCCACCACGCGCGGTTTCGAGCACGGCGGCGTCACACAGCGGGAACGCGAGGATGCTGCGGGCGCTTTTCGGCCCGCTGCAATCGCCGTTATCGATCATGCGGCCGCCAACGAAGACGCCATCCGTGCTGGTCAGGCCGACCCGCCAGCCGGTTTGACTGAGGAGATGCGCGATGAAGCGGGTGGTGGTCGTTTTGCCGTTCACACCGGTCACGGCGACGATGGGGATGCGGCCGTCGTCCTCGGCGGCGAACATGGTGTCGATGACGGCCTTGCCGACGGGCCTCGGCTCGCCCTCGGAGGGATACAAGTGCATGCGCAGGCCGGGGCGGGCGTTCAGCTCAATGATGACGCCGTTGCGTGGGCTGAGCGGCTGCGTGATGTCCGGCGCGATCATGTCGATGCCGCAGATGTCGAGGCCGACGGTTTGCGCGGCCTCGACGGCGGCGGCGCAGATCGTGGGATGAACCTCCGCCGTACAATCAGCCGCCGTGCCACCGGTGCTGAGGTTGGCATTGCGGCGGATCAGGATCATGCGGCCTGTTTCGGGAACGGAGTCGGGCGTGACGTTCTGCTCGGCCAGCACGGCGGCGGCAACCGCATCGATGCGGATTCGGCTCAGCGCGGCGGCATGATCCGCCGCGCGGCGCGGATCGCGGTTTTTTTCGGCAATCAGCTCCTGGATGGTGTGCTCGCCATCGCCAATGACGTGGGCTGGTTGACGGCGCGATGCGGCGATGAGCTGTTTGCCAATCACGAGCACTCGATAATCCTCTCCCTCCGCGAACTGCTCGACGAGGACGGAATCACTCTCCTCTTTCGCGGCAGCATAGGCGGTGGCGACCTGCTCACGCGTGTAGAGGTTCAAGGCGACACCACGGCCCTGATTCCCATCCAAGGGTTTCACGACGACGGGCAGGCCGATCTCATTCGCCGCCGCCCAGGCATCCTCAGCGGAGCTGACGGGCCGGCCCTGTGGCACCGGTAGGCCGACTTCATGCAGCAGGCGGCGCGTGAGATCCTTGTCCTGCACGATGTCCTCAGAGACAGCGCTGGTCAGGCTGGTGGCAGCAGCGAGAATTCTTTTCTGCTTCGACCCCCAGCCGAGCTGGACAAGGCTGCCCGCAGTGAGGCGCTTCACCGGAATGCCACGCAGTTTCGCCGCATCCACCATGGCGCGAGTGCTGGGACCGAGGCACACTTCCTCTGCGAGTTCACGCAGACTGCCAAGGGCAGCGTTCACATCAAAGGTCTGACCCCACAGCGCGGCGTCGATCAAACGGCGGGCGAGTTCAAAGGCGGCGCGAGCCACGGTTTCCTCATCGTATTGGGTGATGATGCGTAGCACACCCGGTTGCGCGGATGGCAGTACTTTCCCATAGCTGACCTGGAGGTCGGTGCGGCTCTGCAAATGCAGTGTGATATGCTGCAGCAGTGCCGCCAGCGTCTGCGGTACGGGTTCGGTGCCGCACTCACTGATTTGATTCTCCACCCCAGGCAGCCAGGAAACGAGCCAGGCTTTCCAGTTGGGCACACAGTCGGTCAGCGGGGGAAACTCCACCCGAGACTCCAGCACGGTGTCACGCGCCCAGAGATTCGGTCCGCGCAGGGCATGCATTTTGCGGACAATGGAGGAGCGAATTTCGCTGGATGGAGCAGTCGAGGACAAGCAGGAGAGGACGCTGCGCGGAATAGCCCGCCAACAGGCGGATGGTCAAGGGAAAGTTCGCTGGTAACGCGGGTGCGGCAGCGAAATTGCGTCAGTTTGACAAGCATGGCAATCGCCGGACTGTCGGCAGCCCATTTCCGCCCTACCTTGCCCAGCCAACCGTCCAGCGCCGCTCACGAAGCCCTGACCCAGCACGCCGAATCACGCCTGCTGTCGGGAGAGCGCATGGTGGCCCGGCTGCTGATCGATCTGGATGCCAGCCTACACTTCCACGGCGGCCTCATCGTTCTCACGAATACGCGCCTGTTGAGCATCGAGGCCGAGCATTGCCATGTCTGGCATCTCACCGAGGTGCAGAGTCTGAAGCTAGAGGAAATGGGGGCCACTGCGGCCATTCACCTGATGCAGGCGGAAGCCAGCGTGTACCATTGGCGGCTCACCTCCGGCCATTTGCGCGAGGTAGAGGCCTTCATCGCCCGCTTTAAAGAGCAACGCGGCACCATCAGCGCCGAAACCACGGCCGAGGATGACGAGGAGGACCTCTTTTCGGCTGAAATTCCCGTCACCACCGCTGCAACCGGCAGGCCGCTCGTCCGCTTGTTCAAATTCTCCGGCAAATGGTACCGACTCATGCTGCTGGGCTTCGCGCTCACCATTGCCAGCACGGCTGCCGGCTTGATCGGCCCGTGGTTGACGATGTCCCTCGTCGATGAAGTACTCATTCCGCCGCAAGGCACCACGCTGGCCGTGCGGGCGGAGCGCGTGTACCGCTTCATGCTGATGCTGGGCGGCGCGGCGCTGCTGACGTGGGTGCTGCAATGGGCCACGACCTACGTCATCTCCCGGGTGGCGGAGCACGTCACCAGCCACATGCGGCGGGCCACGTTTGAGCATCTGCAAAAGCTCTCCCTCTCCTACTTCAACAAAAAACGCACCGGCGACCTCATCTCGCGCATCGGCTCGGACACGGACAACATTTCCCTCTTCATCTCGGTCGATTTCATCGACTTCGCCTGTGATGTGCTGACGATTATCTTCACGGCGGTGATCCTGTTCACACTCAACCCGATGCTGGCCTTCGCCGCGCTGGGGCCACTGCCCATCGTGGCCTGGCTGGTGCAGTGGGTGCGCAGCCATCTGCGCGGTGGCTTTGCCGCCGCCAGCCGCGCCTGGAGCGCGATGACCAGCGTGCTCTCCGACACGATCCCCGGCGTGCGCGTGGTCAAGGCCTTCGCCCAAGAGCAGCGCGAGATCGAGCGCTTCCGCGAACAAGACCAGCACATCTTTGACACCAACGATCGCGTGAACCGCACCTGGTCCTTCTTCGAACCGACCATCACGCTGCTCACCGACATCGGTCTGCTCGTCGTCTGGGGCGTCGGTGCCTGGAGCGTGGCGCATGATGCCACCACCGTCGGCGTGCTGACAGGTTTCGTGCTCTATGTCGGCCGCTTTTACGGCCGGCTCGACTCGATGAGCCGCTTCGTCGCCTCCGCCCAGCGGGCGGCCTCCAGCGCCCACCGCATCTTCGACATTCTCGATGTGCGGCCGGACATGCCGATCACCTCAGGCATGCGCCAAGTCGGCCGTCTGCGCGGCGAGATCGAGTTTCGCGACATCAAATTCCGCCACGGCTCACGGCAAATCATTCGCGGTATTGATTTGAAGATCGCCCCTGGCGAGATGATCGGCCTGGTCGGCCCCAGCGGCGCGGGCAAGACCACGCTGGTCAATCTGGCCTGCCGCTTCTTCGATGTGAGCGAAGGTGCCGTGCTAGTGGACGGCCACGACCTGCGCGAGATCGATGTGGCCGATTACCGCCGCAATCTGGGCCTCGTCTTGCAGGAGCCCTATCTGTTCTTCGGCAGCATCGCGGAAAACATCGCCTACGGGAAACCAGACGCCACACGGGCAGAGATCATCGCGGCGGCACAGGCGGCGCGGGCACATGATTTCATTTTAAAACAGGCCGACGGCTACGATTCGATGGTCGGCGAGCGCGGGCAGCATCTTTCCGGTGGCGAGCGTCAGCGCATCAGCATCGCACGCGCGCTGTTGGTCGATCCGGCGATCTTGATTCTCGATGAAGCGACCTCGTCGGTGGACACGGAGACGGAGTTGGAGATCCAGGCGGCACTGGAGCATCTGATCAAAGGCCGCACCACCATCGCCATCGCGCACCGGCTCGGCACGTTGCGGCGGGCAAACCGGCTGGTGGTCATCGAAAACGGCGTCATCAGTGAAACCGGCACGCATGAGGATCTCATCAATTGCGACGGCACCTATGCGCGACTGCATCAGGCCATGGTGGAGGTGAATCAGGCATGAAACTCGTCTCCCACGACTCTGAACTCGCGTTGATCGATGCCACTGGCATGCGTCACGAAAAAGTGCGGCCATTGCTCCTGTTCCCGCTCACCGATCCCACGCGCTGGGTGTCCATCCTCGCTGAGAACGGCCAAGAGCTCGCCTGCATCGAGGACCCGGCCACGCTGGACGCGGAACAGCGGCAACTACTGGATGCGGCGCTGGCCAAACGCCATTTCGTGCCGGTCATTCGTCGCATCGTGGCGATCACGCGCGCACCGGACGGCCACGACTGGCTGGTCGAAACCGACCGCGGCACCACCACCTTCCGCATCGAGACGGATGAAAGCATTCAAACGCTCGGCAGCGGGCGCATCGTCATCATCGACAAGCTGGGCACCCGCTACCTGATCCCCAAAATCATGCAGCTGGACCGCCACAGCCGCCGCAAACTAGAGCACTACTATTGATGCAGCGCCTCGTCTCCATCGATGTGTATCGCGGGATCGTGATGTTCCTCGTTGCCATGCGTTTGCTCGAACTCGACGAGGTAGCGCTCAAATTCCCCGACAGCGCCGTGTGGCAGTTCATCGGCTTTCATTCGTCACACGTCGCGTGGGTCGGCTGCTCGCTCAATGACCTGATTCATCCTTCCTTCGCCTTTCTGGCTGGCACCGCACTGGTGTTCTCCGTTTCATCACGCATCAAAAAAGGCGAATCCAAACGCAGCATGACGCTGCATGCATTGCGTCGTGCCGTGATCCTCGTTTTCCTCGGCATCTTCATCCGCAGCCTCGGTCGTGGCATGACAAACTGGACCTTCGACGAGACGCTGACGCAGATGGGCCTCGGCTACATGATCGTCTTCGCCCTAGCCTTCTGCGGCATGAAAGCACGCTGGTTTTGGTGCGCAGCCTTCCTGATCGCTCACTGGTTGATCTTCGCTCTTCATCCAATCATACCGCCGCATGCCGATCCGAATGCGTTCAACGTCCCGGACGGCTGGAACCTCGATTTCGACGGCTTTTTCGCCCACTGGAACCACAACCGCAATGCGGGCTGGGCCTTCGATGTCTGGCTGCTGAACCACTTTCCGCGCATGAGCCCCTACGTCGGCTACACCGGCGGCTACACGACGCTGAACGTGCTTTCGACGATCCCCACGATGGTTTTTGGCGTGATCGCCGGGTCGTGGCTGAAACAAGACGCGACGCCCACACGGCGCATGGTCATCACCGGCGGCAGCATGCTGGCGCTGAGCTTGGCCCTGCACTTCGGCGGCATTTGTCCGCTCGTGAAACACCTGTGGACGCCCGCGTGGGCGCTGTTCAGCGGCGGTTGCTGCTTCCTCATGCTCGCCTTGATGCATCATGTCGTCGATGTGCGTCTGTGGCGGCGCTGGAGCTTTCCGTTTGTCGTTCTCGGCATGAATTCGCTCGCGGTCTATCTCATGCGCCATCTGTCGGAGAAGTTCCTCTCTAAAAGCCTCAAGATGCACCTCGGCGTGGACACCTTCCGCATCTTTGGCCGCGAGTTGCAGCCCGCGCTGATCGGCGCGTGCAGCCTGATGATCATCTGGCTCGTCGCGCTCTGGATGCACCGGCGGAAGATCTATCTTCGGCTTTAGATCACCGTCGCCATGAGCACCTCGACCAACCGCATGCCGCTGATCGACGCCCTCCGGGCCGTCGCGGCGCTGCTGGTCATGTTCAACCACTTCTCCATCTACGGTCCCATGTCCGACACGGTCTGGGACGAGTTCCCGGACACGTTTGAATGGTTCTGCGACTACGGCGGCATGGCGGTGCAGGTGTTTCTCGTGATCGGCGGATTCCTGGCCGTGCGTGGCATGTCACCGACTGGACAAGGCCACGCCACATCGCCGCTGCCGCTCATCTGGAAGCGCTATCTCCGCCTAGTCGTGCCTTATCTGGCCGCCATCGTCCTCGCAGTAGCCGCAGCGGCCTTCGTAGATCAGTGGATCGACCACGATGCCATTCCTGATCGCCCAACCGTCACGCAGATGCTGGCGCATGTCTTCCTGCTGCAAGGCGTGCTCGGCTTCGACTCATTGTCCGCCGGCCTGTGGTATGTCGCCATCGACTTCCAGCTCTTTGCCGCGACAGCGCTCGTTCTCCGGCTCGGACGCGTAGGTTCGGCACTGGTGCTGTTGCTCGCCGTGGTCTCTCTGTTCGGGTTCAACCTCAACGACGACTGGGATAACTGGGCGCTCTACTTCTTCGGCTCCTACGGCCTGGGTGCCGCCGCGTGGTGGGCATCGAATCCGCGTGTGAAACCGCGCTGGCTGGCCGTCATCGCGCTGGTCACATTCGGTGCATTATGGCTCGAATTTCGCGAGCGCATCGCGATTGCGCTCGTGGTCGCGCTGCTACTCGGCCTCAGCCGCCCTACAGGATTCCTCGAAGGAAGTGGGCATTTCGCTCCTGTAGCGTTTCTCGGCAAAATCTCGTATTCGCTCTTCCTCGTCCACTTCCCGGTCCTATTAGCGGCCAACGGCATCTACGCGATGCTCGGTTTGTCATCGCTGGCTTCCGCCGAGGTCGGATTGATGTTCGCCTGCGTCGCCAGCATCGGATTCGCGGCTTTGTTTCACGGCTGGATCGAAAAGCCTTCCTTGCGCCTCACGCGAGAGGCTCGTCGAGCAGCTTGATGATCTCGCAGTGCAGCACCCGCACCCACTTGACCGTCTCGCGTGTGGCATCCATGCAGCCGCCATCGGCATAGACATCCAGTGCATCACGCATGCGGTGCATCTGCTCGTAAATCTTCGCGCAGGCAGCCTTGTCGGCCAGGGTTTCCGCCACCAGCGCGTCCACCTTGGTTTCGCCCATCTGCATCTCGCCCTCGGCATCGCGAAAAGTCGCATGCCGCCAGTGGTAGATCTCGATGCACTTGCTCAGCACCGTGAAAGGCGCGTCACGCTTCCAGAAGTTCGAGAACAGGCCGCCGCCGAGATACACCACCCATGATCCCTCGTAGCCCGTCGCATCCTCGGACGGTTCATCGGGATTGCGGAACCACACCCGATCTCCCGGCACATAGTAGTGCATCGGCACGGGTTCTTCGACGGTTCCCAGTTCATCCATGAACACGTCATGGAACCGCCGCGATGAGATCGCCTTGCGCTCCCACTGTGCCTGCAGGCGTCGCAGCAGCTCGGGATTCGCCTCACGCGCCTCCTCGGCGATCGACACGAGAATCACATACTCGGAGGCCCGGTAGCATGAAAAGGAATACAACTGGCCGCCACGCTCCGGCTGGCAGGCCTTTTTGAGCGATTCGATCAGCGGACTGCCGGGATTCAAGATGAAGCCCGTGTCCTCCGAGTAACGCCAGCAGTCCGGACGCTCGACGGCCGAGGTGTGGAAGTTCAGGCAGGTGCGCGCCGCATTGCGGGCGATGTTTCGGCGAATGTTCACCGAGGACATCAGTTCTCCCGCGCTCGGAAACTCCAGCGACAGCGGGCTGTTCAGCAGCGACAGCCAGATCTCACGCAGGAGGTCATCGTCGTCGTTCTGTCCGTCGAGCTTCAGCGTGGCCGCCAGCTCGAGCGTGTCAAAGCCCGGCATCCAGCCACGCGTCTCATCAGTCAGACTGAGATGACCGGACAGAGCGATCACCACATGCTGGTCGATCCCTAATCGACGCCATTCGGCCTGCAGCAGCGGCAGCTCCACATCGGCTAAAATGCGCACGCCTACCTGCATCGCTGGGTGGTGTGGAGTTGACTGGAAAAATTCATGAAGCAGGCAAACGCGACACGCCGCCGCTTATTGCGCGGAACGATGTTCATGACAGCACCGAATAAAATGCCGCCGAGTAGAGCCAGCGCTTGCGCGCTGGCTCCCTCACAGACCCGGACGTGCGGAACTACCGCATCCGGTTCTTCCGGTGGAGGGATTCGCTGTGTTCGCTCAGCGTTTGCCAAGTTTCCACATC
>Ga0209284_10004874_pt1 | contig 14564 bp, 13 predicted proteins | sample FRY03_FD_187211 | JGI IMG/M metagenome (GOLD analysis project Ga0209284, IMG submission 187211) | Freshwater microbial communities from Lake Fryxell liftoff mats and glacier meltwater in Antarctica - FRY-03 (SPAdes) (version 2) | ecosystem: Environmental > Aquatic > Freshwater > Ice > Glacier... | reverse complement strand
ACGATCCTGCGCCAAGACGCATATGTCGAACCATAGCAAATGTTAGCATTTGGTCATCGGTGAGAGGGCAAAGCCAAAGTCCAAACAGTCCGATAGGTTGATTTGGAATATTGGTGCGCAAAACTTGGCGCGGCAACCATGGGGACGGTTGTGCGTGCATGCCATGTATATATGTGCGAGCAAGCCCACCAACACATCCTGGCGCTGCAAAACCCCACGTGAACAGACGTCCGCTTTCGGTGACGGCAACACTCTGACCATCGAATGCAGATACCATTACAACCGGCTCGTTCCTGAAGTGGACACGGTTGATCAGCGTCGGAACAAGGTAGTTGTCGTCATTCACACCCCCGTCAAAACAGCCTGAATAAGGACTGCCGCATACCCGCACGGAGCCGTCATAGGACAAAATAAGCGAATGCCATCGAGAACAAACTACATTTCGTACACCTCCCTCGCCGAAATCGTCGGCTGTACCGACGCACTGAAATGCGACACATCTTTGTACTTCTCCAAGTCCCAAAGTTCCTTGAGCGCTGTGGCCAGAAGCCCACAAAGCACCACTGCCTGTAACTGCCATGGTAATACTACAACCAACGGAGACCGAAACCACGGCTTCGCCAAAGGTTTCGCGTGGCAAATGAGTGGGTACAGACGCAGAACAATCGCGGCCACCATCACCGTGGCCGAGTTTGCCTCCGAGGCCGTTCCCCCACGTCCACAACAAACCATTGGTTCGGCCGACGGCAGCGCTATGATCGGTGCCCGCGGCGATAAAGGCAATATGTGTGTCGCCATCCCCAGAATCGAAACGCGTAGGGGGGATCATTGTAAAAACACAAATGATTCTGTTCGGCGCCTGTAGCGGATCGTCCATATTCTGTTCGCCAATCTGAAAACCCCGATTCGATCCACACCCCCATACGTGTCCGGATGCTGTCAACAAAAGCGTATAAGTGTCACCACAAGCTACCATTGTAGCACGAGATCCATGTATGCGAGCGCTAAACACACGTTGTGGTATGGGCTGGCGAAAATAATCATATCCTTCAACACCATCGCCTCGCTGTCCATCCAATCCGTTTCCCCATGTGTAGACGGAACCGCTGCGCGTAACAAAAGCAGCGTGCATTCGACCCGCTGATACCATCACAGCATTGTGCTGCTCTGACTGGAAATCAAACTCCATGGCCCCAAGCAACGCACGCTGCTCTGTGTAGTCGATGTCAGGCGTTTCTCGCAATCCCAATTGCCCAGTATGGTTTTGTCCACACGTCCAGACAACACCAAATTGGTCGACGGCGACAAAGAAGTTTGCTCCCATCGCGACGGCCATGTTTTTGCAAATACACACGATGGTGTTGTCGAATACTAACACAGAGTTTATATAGTGCCGAGCACAATAGATCCATCCGTCTTTATCGATTGGCACAAAAACTCAAGCGCACACTAGTGTAACAAAGTACAAAATAGAAAGGCGCGAATGATGCTAGAAAATTTTACTGAAAGCGGAACATATTTTGTCCCATAGCCCGTTTGTAAGCACCGTCGGCACTGAACGGGAATATATGGGCGGCGAGAGTGGGTGTGCGGATTGTCTTGCGCCGTTCGCACAACGTGCGCAGTGGTCATAGAGATACGGTTGCGAAAATGGCGCAGCGCACGGAATCGCGATATCGTTTCACTTTGAGTCGACGTTCATAATGTCCTCCACGTTGGTCAGCTTCATGATGTCCGCCTCGTTGGCCTTGATCTTGCTGTCGATGTTGAGTGCGCGTGAGGCGATTTGGATCTTTCGGAGCTCAAGACGGTGCTTGTTGGTCTTGAGTTTGCAGATCTTTTCCTTGACTTCTTGTAGTGTGGGTACAACTTTTTTGACGGGGTTCCTCTTCTGCAAGAGTGCACAGAGCGGGCACCACAGTTCAGCAACAGGCGACGGTGAAATCTTTATTCGAGCCCCGTTGCCTCCATGCCAGCACACTTTCGCGCAACAAGACGGACGCAAGTGTTGGTAAAAAACACAGAATACATGGAAATCATCACCGCATCCTATTTTTGTGGGTTATACACGTTGGGCGAGCAGTGGTGTAAGACAGTGGTAGTGGTGGTGGTGGTGGAGGGCATGTTACGCTGATGGCAGTCTTGGTGCATTGGCGTGAGATGTCGGCGTCTGCCTTTTCTTCGATTTCAATGTCGGGATCACTCATAGAATCGTATGCAAGCTCAGCGGCGGCGGCGGCAGCGGCAGCGGCGGCGGCCGCGGCGGCAGCAGCCTTTTCAATCTTTTTGGACATCTTGTTTGCCAAACGGTGGTTTTCCATTCTCACAGTGCGTGTCGAATTTTTTTTAGCGATTTCACATCATAAGCGTGCGCAATCCACATAATCGCCAATTGGCGTGGCGCCGGCGCTGAAACGCACATATCGCTGCAGTTTCTGGGCTTTTCTGGACTTTTCGCTGACATTGCACTACACGATAGATGGCGTTGTGTCACAACGCCCAATACCGTACAGTGTCAGCGCCTTACTCGGTGAAACTGCAACAGCCGCTTCGACGGTTGCCCGAGCACATGGTGCGCCAGGCTTGTGTCATTTTTCTGGAGTGTGATGAAAACGCGCCACACAAGCAGATACATATATAGCAGCGGCTCACCGCGGTGCCATCGACTCCCTCTGTTGACGCAAGGAAGCGTACATTAGCGCCATGTCAAAATACAATTTCAAGCCTGCGAGCGTGCATCTAATGCCTAGTGTGCCGCTCCTGCTATCCGTCACTTTTATTTGCCTGTTTTCGACAGGGACGTTGGGGGTGTCGCACGGCTTTGTCGACCGAGTCGCATGCAGTTGCTTTACTGTGCTTGTGTCGAATCTGTTGTACGTTGTGTTGACGACAATGCAGTGTCTCAAGTTTCAACTGCAATGCTTGTGCAATCGGAACACCGCCCGTTCAAAACAGCAGGAGCAGAGCAAACAAAGAGCCGCGGTCGTCGACGATCGTCGCCATGTGGACAACAGCGATGACATTGCCGTGATAACTGGACAGTACAGCTTGAAAACCATCCTGTGCAACACCGTCGAATTCAGACACGCGCCGCGTGAAGTTCGTCTATTTGTGAACCGCAAAGAGCTCTGGTACAGCATGTATCCCACGGCTTTTGCCGTGTTTGTGCTATTCTATTGCCTGCCAATCTATGATGTGTCGTGCACGGTGTGCTTGGTCCTCGGGCTGCTGTCCAAGTCGACCTATGACGAACTCAGACGGGGCATCTATTGGAAGAGGAGCACCGGACGCACCGTGTGTTTCGTGATTGCGACCATGTTCGGCGTTTTATGTGCTACAGGCCTGCTGGTGCTCAGCGCAGTCATCAGTCGGCACAGTTGGGGGCAGTCGTCGGTGCACGCGGCAGAAAATGCAACCGTACTGGCTGCGTCGGCGGAGTTGGTACGTCAAGCGTCGGCGTCGTCGTCAGCAAATTACACCCCGGGCGACAACATGATTGGCACGCTGCTGCACGGAGACCGCAGGGAAAATGCGCTCCAGAGGGGAGCGCATATTGGTGTGGAGGAGCCGAACCAAAATTTCACAAAAGGCGCCCTGGGCGACTCCACTGTGGCGCCTGTGGATGATATCGGACAGGACGTTCGCGACGCGCTCAGCAATGCGTACACTGCCAGCTTACAAAACCCCAATCTGGGGCAGATGATGGTGGTGTGGGCGGCATGCTCGTATATTCCGTTTTTCCTGGGACACACGCCGGATTCCATCCGGCTGCCTGTTCTGCTTGAAATTATTCAGCCTTCGATATCGTGCATCGCCGCCGTTGTGCTCTTCCTCGCGTGTGCTACCTCGCAACACGGCTGGTCTGCTGGCGACTTGTTGCGCACACCGTCTGTGATTGCCTACCTGTGCGTGGTTCCAGTTGGAGTATGGTGTGCGGTGTTTTTCCTGATGCGGGCGTCGCGCAGCAAAACCACTGCACATGTGTGTTGCATTCTGATGGTGGCGGCCTACATCAAACTGATACATACGATGAGCGCGTTTCCTGCGCGTGGTCACGGACTTCGGTCAGTTTCGGTGTTTGTGGGGTTTGTATGTGGGGTATATTCGTTTTTGACGGTGGTCTTCATCCGCATGGAGAACAAGTGCATTCAGATGGGTTGGGACACGGGTCAAGACGACGACGATGAACACGACGATGACTACGGCATCAACATGGGCTTTTCGGTATCGGACGGCCCAACTCAGAACGGTCGACAATTCTACGACGACGATGCTGGCCCAATCCACGCTCGGTATTCCATCGAAGACGTCTTGCAGCGCGTCACAAACGACATCAAAACAACCGAGTATATCCTGTCCAACCCGCAGTCCAAAGCCACGTTGTCCCATGCGACTCCCAGTGTCGTCGGCACGGACACCTCGTCCTCACAGAACCCGTCTGCGGGAGGTGGCGACTCCGGTGGCGGTGGCGGTGGCGGTGGCCATGTGCTCGCCCCATCCGTGCGTGACTGCAGCGTAAGAAAACACGCTGTGACACTCGCAGTCATTGCAGAAGACCCACAACCCGCCAGTCTGGACGGACACGAAAGCGCAGAGCTGGAGGTGCAGGGAGATGACGATGTCAAGCTCGCCCTGCTCAGCATGTCACCAGAAGCACAGTCGAACAAACCGACAGTGCGGTCGTCAAGGTAGGTTGGTCAGCACGTCTTGTCGACGCAAGTCAAAGGGGGCGACACGCTCGTAATATGGCAGGCGCGGATTTTCCCCCATGCTTCACGACACTTTGAAAATATTCGAAACTTCGAATCTTTGCCATATATACCCTATATAAGTAGCCCTGCAACTGCCCACCCGCACATCACCATTGGAGCCATGTCGTCTTACCGACGGGTTGGTATTGCTGTATTTCTCTTCCTTTGCACCACCCCATTGCATGTAGAGTGCAACAATTACATCATGCACTCCAAGACCATCATGAGCACATGCGCCGTGCAGGTCAGCTCGATCATGTCGAGTGACGTGCAGCTACAAATATGCCGGCAGTGGACGCATCTCAAACCCATACTGGACTGGAACATGAGCGCATGGGAGGTGATTTCAGATGCCACAGACAGCCGACTGCTGGAGAACAAACTCCGCATATTGCCGGGACAGCAGGTCCAATACAGCACAATTTCTTACAAGACCAGTGTGAAGCTGCCGTCCATTTTGGAAAAAATCACAAACATCAATCTGTCCATATCGGTTGCCAAAAAGTTGTTTATATACAATCAAAGGGTGTATTCCTTTGTACAGATCGATAACGTGCCGGTGGTGGGTTTCCTCACCATCTCGAATGTGGCCGACATGGTCGGCAAAACAAGAATCTCGTCCAGGCACATCATTTCACATGGCGACATCCCGTGGTATGCGTCGTGGGCTGTCGACATTCTGAAGAAGGAAATTCTAAAGAGCGTCGACACCTATGACCGCACGTGTCTTGATGTGTACTGTGCATAGTTCGCAAGCCGTGGTCCATGGCACTTCAGTTCATTTGCCCTGCCACGATAGGTGTCCTTGCGTGGCAGGTCTGCTTCGACAGATACAAGGCGTACGAAATGTCGGCAAGAAGCACGCCCAGCGAAAGAAACAAGATGACAATGGGCGGCGACGACCCCAGCTTCTGCATTTTGCGCACCACGCAGTCAAGCAACAAAAACTCCAAGACCAGGAAAAACCCGAGAATTGTCATGTAGAGTCCCTCCGTGTGACGGAACACAATGTCCACGGCGAGCCTCGAGATCGTGAGCAACACCACGCCCAAAAACAAAAAGCGATCATGCGGCCTATCGATTCGATGCAGACACAGATGCACGATCGTGATACTGTTCAAAGCCACAGCGCAGTGGTAGATGTCGCGAAAATACATTTGCCAATCAGCCGCCTCGTTGCTCGCCTTGTGGGCAAGACTCGTCCACGCGTGGAGTACTTGCAATCTATTCGCTTTAATAACAAAATACTCTTACCAAATCATTTCTCACCTCGTGCTTAGAAATAGCACATCCCACCACGACACTGATTCGACACACTCGACACATCTGTCGCGTCAAACATACGCTTTCGGCAGTGGGGTCGCTCGCACGCCGACCCACTACTTGACCAGGAACCCGTCCGCATCCACCTCGAACTCACCGCCAACTACCTGTGCACCGCCGACTGCCAACTGCCATTCATTAACTGTGTCTGTCTCGTCTTGTTCTTGCTGGCACAAGGGTATCTCCAATTCTGACGGCAACGGCAACTTGACTCCGCCTAAGACGAGACTACCACCACTTCCTTTGGACATAGAAAAATTCTTGAACGCATCCACTGCAAACCCACCTGCAATCTCATGTAAAGCCTTGCGTCGAGCGGCGGATTCGATCTTCGAGTCGCCTTTCGCAGATTGCCCCGGCGTGACGGCAAACTCTCCAAAGGTCATGACTTGCTGGAAAAAACGGCAAGCATCGCCCTTGTCGTCCACCGGTACTTCTGCATCCAGCGTACGCCGCATGGTGTGCAATGCATTGCGGGACGCCGTAGAAATTTTGTGGCGGCACAACAGTTTCAGCTTTTTATTCCCCTCGCTGTAGATGTTGATCTTAATCGTCTTCGCACGCGGCAGCGGATCAGGCACGGACGGTCCGTTCCTCCCCTCAAACTTGCGACGACGTGCCAAGGCGCGTCCGTGTTCAATGTGGATGCGTTGATGGTGCATCTTTGTGTGGTAGAGGCGGTTGTTGATGTAGGGGCACAGGCTGCATCCGTACATGCGATTGCCCGTGGTACTCAGAAGAATGCCAACGTGATCGGTGCATTCCCAGCCATCCACTACCGATTCGGGCATGGGTGCAACAACAAGTTTTCAAACACACACAATATATAGATAAAATTGATGTTTTACTTCCGGAAATAGAACTGTCGCACCGATGCGCCCGGAACTTGTGCCGGCACAGCGTCATTTGTCTCGTTTTTGAACAACACATTTTATGAGGACAGCAATAGCGCGTTCAGCGCCGCACGGTTGGTCTGCAGGTCTGCTTCACAAGTAATGTAACCCAACATTGTGTCAAGGGTTTCTACGATCTGGAGCCGCCGCACCAATGCTGTGATGCGGGCATTGTTGCGACAGAGCCGTGTCAAAACGCTCACATATGCAGCAGACGATTCTTGAAACGTGACCGACGCTTGCCGGCTTCCGATACACATGAGGTACACTGAGACAATGCCAGTGTCGTACACAAAGTCTTGGAACTGCAACCATTGCTCCGCTGGGAGGTGCTGCAGTATGTGCTCCATCCGACGCATGATCTCGGAAACGAGCACAATGACAGTGCCATAATACCATGTATCGTGCATGAGTGATGTTATGTGGTTAACCAACACCTGCACAATCTCACGACAAATTTGTGACGCGTCCTCTTGCATGCTTTCAAAATGGTTGTTGACACTCCATTGAATGAGCTCTAGCGCTGTCCGTGTCACGTGTGGCTTTGTAATGTCGCGCGTAATGCGCGACAGTAGTGAAGGCATGGCTTCAAGCGCATTGAAGGACAGCACGCAGTCATTATCACGCAATATTTGCGCCATTGTGTGGGCCTTCTCAAGTGCAAACAAGCAATCCTGCTTGTAAACGGCGTCGTCATTGTTGTGCTGCATCATGACAGAGAGCAGCTCGAGTACATTCTTCGAGGCCCGGTAAGGTGCGCTCAACATGCACCTTATGAAGCGGATTTTCTCTTCGGGTGTTCGCGTCTGCTCTTCGTGATCGAAAGACGTGTAGGAACGCAAAACAAGACAAAGTATACTTGCAGCAGCAGAAAGCATGTTGTTATTTGTCAAATGATTCTGCATTGAAACTACGATTGTGTTGACCACATACAAGCCCAAATTCAAACTCGTTATAGGGGCCGACACTTGGAACTGCAAAGTGTAGATATATTGCAATACGACAAACCCGCTTTCCTGTATCTGTGCATTGTTTTTGTATTTCCGAATGGCTTCTGCGATCGGTCCCACCAACCCGGAATGCAGCGCTCGCAAACGACGTTGGCTTGCCACTGCGTGCCCTGTCACAGCGAAACTCTGCAGATCCCGTGACAGGCGCGAAAGAATCCTTCCCTGCGTTATTTCGTCCAGGAAGAACTCGCGCATTCGCACTGCGAGAGCATCGTATGTTGGCAGGCACAAGAGCTCTTCGATACCAGAGTTTTCGTAGCCCTTTGGGACTTGTGTCACGTCGCCGCCTGGCTCGATTGCACATCGAAATTCCAGTGCACGACGACGAATGTCAGCCGTCCAAGCCTTGCTCTGTTCGGTGTGTTTCACTGCATCCCGAAATTCACGGTTCGTTCCGCGCGTCTGGCTACGCATGTGCACCACCGAGGCGTGTGAAGTATCTGTTTTATTCACCACCGACGTCAAAACATCACCGGTCAATTCTGCCATATCACCCGAAGCACGTGCGCTGCTGACCCCCTTTATATAATATTACATGTAGTAGACAAGTGGTTTATGTAGGGAAATATTTCCTAGAAGATTGCATCTGTTCGTGGGCCGCTTTCGCGGGATTCGATATCGTGGTACTCGGAAGAATGCCCACGTAATCGGTGCATTCCCAGCCATCCACCAACGATTCGATCATGGGTGCACCAACAAGTTTTCAAACACCTACAATATACAGATAAATTTGATGTGTAATTTCCGGAAATGGAGCAGTCGCACTCATACACTCGGAACTTGTGCGGCCGACAGCGTCATTTATCCCGTTTTTGAAGGACATATTTTACGGCAACAGCAGTTCCGCGTTCAGGGCCGCACGGTTGGTTTGCAGCTCGTCTCCACGATGTACAGTATTCAGGCTTGAGTCAAGGATCTTTACGATCTGGTTCCGCCGCACCGATGCTCGGATGCGGCAATTGTTGCGACAGAGCCGTGTCACAACGCTCACATATGCAGCAACCGATTCTTGAAAATTGCCCGACGCGTTGCCTCTTTGGATACACATGAGGTACACAGAGACAATGCCAGTGTCGTACACAAAGTCTTGGAACTCCACCCATTTCGCTGGGAGGTGCTGCAGCATTTCTTCCATATGATACATGATCGCAGAAACGAGCAACATGACAGTGTGGTAATACCATTCATATCTTCTGTGTGGTATGATGTGGTTAACCAACACCTGCAGCATCTCATGCAAAATTACTGACTCGTCCACACGCAAAGTTTCAAAATGGTTGGTGAAGCTCCATTTAATGAGATATAGCACTACTCGTGTCGTGCTTGAACGCAACACATCGCACGTAATGCGCGACAGTAGTGAAGGCATGACTGCGAGCGTATTGAAGGGCACCACGGTGCCATGTTCCAACAATGTTTTCAAAATTGTGTGACTGTGAAAAATTGCATCCAAGCAATTATCCATGTAAGAGATGTCGGGATTGTTGTGCTGTATCATGACGGCGAGCAGCTCGAGTACATTCTTTGAGGCCCCATTAGGTGCGGTCATCACACACCTCATGAAGCGGATTTTCTTTTCGGGTGTCAGCGTCTCCTTTCCGTAATTCAAATTTGGGCTGTCTCGCAAAACTCTAACAAGTATAGTTGCAGCAGCACACAACATGTTATTGTTCGTCAAATTATTCTGCATTGAAAATACGATTGTGTTGACCACATACAAGCTCAAATTCATACTCGTCAAAGCGTACAAGTGCTGATGCTCTAGAGAGTATACATATGCCAATACGACGAGTCCACTTTCTTGTATCTGTAAATTCTTTTTGTAATACCGAATGGCCTGTGCGATAGGTCCCACCAACCCGGAGCGGAGCGCTCGCAAGCGACGATCATTTGCAATTTCGTGCAATGTCTCATCGAAAGGAGTCGGACTGTGCAGATCCCGTGACAGGCGCGAAAGAATCCTTCCCTGCGTTATTTCGTCCGCGAAGAACTCGCGCATTCGCACTGCGAGGGCATCGTATGTTTGCAGGCACAACAGCTCTTCGATACCAGAGTTTTCGTAGCCGGCTTCGACTTGTGTCACGTCGCCGCCCGGCTCGATTGCACATCGAAATTCCTGTGCACGACGACGAATGTCAGCCGTCCAAGCCACGGTCTGTTCGGCGTGACGCACTGCATCCCGAAATTCACGGTTCACTCCGCGCGTCACACTACACATGTGCACCACCGAGTCGTGTGACGGATCTGTTTTATTCACCACCGACGTCAACACATCACCGCGCAAACCTGTCATGACTGTTGGAACATGTGCGCTGTCTGTCCTCTTTATATACCTATAGGTGTAGTCGTATATTGCTTTATGTAGGGAAATATTTCCTAGAAGATTGCATCTGCTTTTGGGCCGCTTTCGCGGGATTCGGTATGTTCCCTCGCTTTGTTATGTGCCAGCGGGTGAACCCATCGGCTTTACGGATGCGACCGTTGAGAGGTGCCAGCGATGTTTTCGGCGGCATTGCACTGTGCAGTGCGACCAGGAGCACCCTTACTTATATAGCAAGATGCACAAAGACACAGCAGATGCGGCACACGCCATCGTGGACCCCCGAACCCACCCCCCCCCATTGATGCCGACTTCGGGCGGATTTTGTTGCCGTTTTACCGCAAGTGCGGTGGCAAGAGAGAGTCGGGATACCGCCCCCTCTGCCGCCTTCCCCGCGCGTACGTGATTGCTTACACTGTGTGCAAGATGTGTGTGGCCCGTGTCAATGTGATTGTCTATATATGACCGTCCTGGGCATGCGCACACGGTTGCTGTGCGATGCTGTTTATTGACATGATCTGTGTGCAGTGGCGGTATGCCGGGAAAAATGGACACATTATCGTCCGCGGCACCGAGGACATCTTGTTGTGCGAGTGTGTCCTGGTGCCGCCGTCGCAGGCACCGCATGCTTTAGCATCCGCCGTGTCGGGTGGCAGTGACAGCGACGAGACTGGTGTATGTTGCTACTACCACACCCAAAGCTGTCGGGCTAGTGGTGCAGTCCCAAGCCCAAGCCTGTCGCATGACAGCAGAGAGGGCAAACACTCGGCACCGTCGCCATCGTTTGCTCTTTCGGTAGGTGTGGACGTGAACAAGCACCCCATCGTCAACTTGCTGTACAAGGAGAGATTCTCCGGACAGGAGCAAAGTATTGGGAGCATTGATGTATGCTACAACAAGCTGCTCTTCACACGTGGCTATTTCGCCGACAGTGTAATGAAAGCACAGGGGTACGGAATCCTCCTCCTGTGCCACAGCGCGCACGACCACCAACACGACAGTGTGAATGGACAGTCTACACGACATCTTCTCAATTGGAGACAGTGCCAGCGGAACATTCGCCAGCAAGTGCGGACCTTGGCGCTGCAGACCGCGCCTGCAACCACGACCATTTCAGAGATGGCTTCCTCGAACCCAGCAGTGCAGTCCAACACCAGTGCAGCCGACAGTGTAGACAGAGACCAGCAGTGGGAAACTAGCTTGTACAGGTCGCTGAAGGAGAGCGTGTCGTCCACTTTTAATCTCTTATTGTGAGGAGAGCCAGCGACTGCCTGTCGCATTTTTTTCGCGGTATGTGGCTTCTTGGTCGCACGCGGCAGTCACAGCATTTAAGTGTGCCCTTTCTCTCGACGCACACACATCGGGGTCTCGCAGCCGTCTCAATTCCATGCTCCCTGAAGTTGTGTTTGGCGGTGTGCTTTTTCTTAGTGTATATTGTGCACTTTGTTTTCTGCTGTCACTCTTCGGCCCGAGCCGTCGCCTGACGCGCCGACACGATTACAACAATCCCCCCCTGCACCGAACCGTGCACTCGAGCTATGTCGCTGGCGTAGGGACGCTGTTGGGCTACAATGCTAACAACATCGCGCTCGACGGCGAGTGCGGCCTCTCCTCGGAGGACCACCGCTTCAAGGTCATCGAGATACAGGAGGTGGGCAAGATGTACAGGGACGTTGCGTTGTTCGACGTGCGCCCCGACTTGACCTGCGCGCTACTTGGCAACATCAAGCCCCCAAGCCGGTTTCCGGCGGGCAGCGACCACTGTGCGTAGCAGGGTGTGGGTAAATTCCACGCTGTTGTTTTCCGGGTTGTAGGGCAGTCCGTGTCGAGCCGCAGCCACCAATACTTCATACACTGTGTGATGGTCCGCGCCCACCAACCATACCACGCAAATGAGCGTCCACTTGCACACGTCAAAATTCTTGAAAATTCGCATAAACCTCGTGAGCGCTTGAGTGTGTCCCGAGGGCCCAGCCACCATGTCTTCGCCGCGGCGGCAGCCGTGAATAAAGAACGAGCTATCATTTATCATGCTGTTAGTTCCACGGTTATCTGCGTGCCGCTTGCGCAAGTCATCGGCATGCATCGTGCGTACATCGTATATAGGCACGTGCATAATGACGATGGGTGCATTTGTTAGTGAAGCAGGATCTCGCGCATACTTGTGTACACTGGCGGAAGATGTTGTCTTCGTGTATTTTGTACATGCTCGCATTTTGTGTGCACATCTCGCCGTCAATAGGCAGTGTTTCTGTGGTGTCGAATCACACATCCGTCGACGTGAATGGTACTGTTCTTGTTCTTTTGGAAATTCGGACATTTTTCCCAGCGCTGACGCTCGGACCAAATGCATTTGCAATCGAAGCCGTTTTTAATACAAGCAACATTACTTTTGTGAGCGCCAACCAAGGACAGATTGCCAGTGCAGTTTTCGGAATTTACGACCGCCAGCGCATCGGTATGAAAGCCAACACATTAGAGACGAGACTTTCGGGTCAGGATGCTGTCATTTTGTCCATAGATGGAACCTACGACAATTCCAAATTTCTGGACGATCTTCTCCGACTGCTGTGGTTGGAAAAAGAGTATTCTCAGTTTTCAAACGAAGGAACATGGCGGGTGTCGTGGACGACATGGATGATTTTAGGCGGAATCCTATTGTTTATCATTGTCGGTCTTGTTTTGTGTTGTGTGTGCTGTGCGTACAGGCACAGACACTCTGCTCACAGCATGAAGGGTACAAACGTTGCATACGAATATGTACCGGAAGACACTGAATACCACCCTTCTGCATATCCACCCGCTCGCGAGTGACCTTGGCCTGGCGCGTGACATGCTCATCGAGGGCCGAATCCCATCAGGGTGCGCAGACCAGTGCTAGCGTGTGGCGACGGGCGAAAACGCAAAAATTGCCACACCATTTCCAGCGCCTCAACTGGTGCCATTATGTAATCGCCCTCGTACCCGAGACGGGGATGTGTTCCCTGTGCGAAAGCCATTGCCCTATGTTGTTCGTCTGGTGGCATGTGTTGCCATCGCCCGATCGTTTCATCTATAACAACGGGCATCGGCGCCACGATTGGGGCATCTGCCCAGGCGAGGATGTAATGAGATCCATCCTCTTTCAGCATCGCGGAGTGGTCATTTCCCGAAGCAATACACAAAATATCGGCATTGGTGAAGTTGGTTGTATCTGGCAAGAGGGTTGGGACACGTTCGTAATGTTCTCCACACGTCCATATTTGGCCTAGTTGGCTGAGTATCGTGGTCGAATTTAGTTGGCAACTGACCATGCGGACACCACCTTGGCCAAAGATTTCGGCTCCCGCGACGCGCTCCAACAACAGTCGATTGTCTGGATCTTCGAATCCCAGTTCTCCAAAAAAATTGCAGCCACTTCCCCACATACTACCATCCTCCGTAACTACAATAGTAGCACACCAAGAGGCAGCAATGGACCGCACAGGCACGCCGTGGAACGTGTTGGCGGCAACGAGACCGGGCACTGCAAATATACCAGGAGGTCCGTCTAGAGGGGCGTTGATGTCACGGCTTAAACATCCGATGTGCCACCGATTGTCCCCCCATGTCCACAGGTGCCTCCCACCAGAACTCAGGGCCATGCTGTGCTCCGCTCCAGTCGCGATGAATTTGATGTGCTCACCGTGGAAGGACTGCGGGTCGATTTGTGTCATGGCCAGACAATCATCAAAATTGCCATGTCCCAATTCCCCATGGGTGGCATGTCCACATGTCCACACGTGTCCAGATTCTGTCAACAACATTGCAAACTTATTTCCACATGCCACCATCAAAGCACGTGAACGCCCAAACGTCTGTTTGTCCAACCTCATTGGGGTCTGGTGTATACCAAATGCAGGGCCTAAAGTCCACACCGCTCCATCCCGCGTAACACACGCCCACGACATCATTCTGGCACACATCATCACTGGCTGAGAGTCGAACGTGCCACCATCGAGGGCCACTGTGTAGGCACGAAGAACAGATGCGTGTTCATGCTCAACGATGATGTGGGCGGCCGGGCCAAAAATATTAGTCCCATAACCAAGAATGGTGCCACTCGACGTCATGACAAGCGTGAAATTGTATCCAACACAAAGCGCCATGATCGGTGCCCTAGCTCTTGTCGTGGCACGCTGGAGCACACAACGTGTATATAGGAAACGGTGGAGAAACTACTACCATGGTACGAACATAACAAAAACCCGACACAGACTTTCTTTTATGTAGGATTTATTCAGTAATG
>Ga0209284_10004873_pt1 | contig 14564 bp, 19 predicted proteins | sample FRY03_FD_187211 | JGI IMG/M metagenome (GOLD analysis project Ga0209284, IMG submission 187211) | Freshwater microbial communities from Lake Fryxell liftoff mats and glacier meltwater in Antarctica - FRY-03 (SPAdes) (version 2) | ecosystem: Environmental > Aquatic > Freshwater > Ice > Glacier... | reverse complement strand
ATAATTTCTTAATTAAAAAATCTATTTCTTTTAAACCCATGGACTCATTTGTTAAAGAATAATCACCAGAGGTATTATTTATATAGTTGTGTATATTTACTAATTTAATAGAATGTTTATGGATCCGCAGTGCTTTCCACAGGGCTTCTCTAGTTGAATGATATGTATCCCATTCGTCCTTTACTTGTATGTTAGGGTTTGGTTGGCTCATTTGTTTCTCCTTTGGTTGTTTATAATATGTGATCTCATGAAGGTAATGGTTCTAACTCCTCTTGTAATTTTTCTGATACAGTTTTATTTGGTTCTATTTTCATTATTGGTTTGATGTCTTGTTCTTTTAACATGGGGTTAGGTAGGACCTCATCTATTTTTTTAAGATTCCAAGAAAATATCACAATCGTTTTAAATAGTGGTTAGTGTTGTGTAGGCTCATCGGTTTCTCCTTTTAATTGTTTTATGGTTTCTTCTAAACCTGTAATGGTACGACGCATTTCAAGAACTCTTTTCGCAACAATATGGCAAAATGTTTGTAGTTCCTCCACCCAATCCATTAAAGCATTCATAGTTGGTGCATCACATTTAACTGGTTTTCTTTTTGTTTTCATATCTTATTAATATGGGATATATATATTATATGTCAAGGTTGTGTCAAGTTTTAATTTAAGATAGGTTGACTTATGTTTAAAGTCTTTTATCTCTTTGGAATGTTATGTGTAGCAGATCCTTCTGTGCCTATACACCAGGAAAATTGTTTTAACATATGGGAGCAACCAAGAATATTTTATCAATCCCTAAATGAGTGTGCGAACGCTGGAAAACTATTGAAAATAAGCATTTATAGCAAATTAGAAGAAGAGGGCTTATTTTTGACACGGGGAGAATTATGGTGTATAGAGGCCTCTCCTACTGTTAAGTATTGATTTTATTAACTAAAATAGATAAGATAGCCCTATGAAATTATATCGTGTCCAAGCTCGATATATCGGAGCGTACCTCGATCACCAATTTGAGGCCGATAATGACGAGAAGGTTATGAATACTTTCATTAACGAATTAAATACAGGTAAGGTTAAAATTAAACCTGAACAAACTGGAAGAATTCCCAACCTGTGTTTAATTACATATGAGGAGATAGAGCGTGATAGAATCGTCTCAGTCACTTCTAGCCAAAAAGATGGACTTGGAATCAAAATGGAACCAGTCTTATCTTGAGCAAGGAAGAGTGACTAATATTATGCAAGAAACATCTCAAGAGATTAAAGTAATTGTTAAAGAATTAATCTTAAGGGATATGGAAGCAGTAAGACGTTCTGTGAATGAATTGGACCTTGAAGTCCACGCATTTGCAGGATAGTTAGTTGAATAAAAAAATATAACGTTGGGAGCTATTGTTCCCCATGGGTGTTCTATTCCCCTGTTATTGATTTAACATTTATTTTTTCATATTTAACTACACCATTGATGCGCTGAATTACTTTAGACTCACAGTTAGAACATATTAAAACAGTTTTATCAAAAATTTTAAAATGTGTAGACGATCTACAGTAAGGGCAGTATCCGATGTTAAGCTCTTTAAATTCTTTAAACATGTCAAAGAGGTTTTGTTTCTCCCCAACTAGGTCCTGTTTCCACATCTACTTTAGAAGGTACACTCATCTCCACACAGTTCTCCATGATATTTTTAATCTGTTTTGCATCTTCTTTATTTTTAATACTGAAACATAACTCATCGTGTATTTGAATTAAAGGTAAGAACCCTGCTTTAGCACAATCCACCATGGCTTTTTTTGCTTGATCTGCTGCGGATCCTTGAATTAATCTATTTAATGCTTTGTAAGTCATTGCTCTTTTTATATTTCTTCTTCCAAACTGGAGTACAGCATCCTCTTCTTTCATAGCTTTGTTTAGGCCAAAGGTCATAGGTTCCCATAAATTAAATCTACATTGTCTTCCTAATAAAGTATAGATGTAGCCCCTGGAGTCCGCTGTTTGCATAACTTTTTCCGCTAATTTTTGTACAAAAGGAACTTTTTGTTTGTATTGTAGAATAATATTCTGTGCATCATCTTTGGCTATTCCTAGTTCTTTAGCTAATTTATTAATACCCATACCATACATAATACCTAAATTAATGGTCTTCGCTTGAGATCTAGGTATGTTAGCCATGTCAGCCACCGTTTGGTGAAAGTCAGCATCCTCTTGTTCGTATGCTTTGATAAGTTCCTTTGATCCTTCATAACCTTCTCCAATTAAAGATGCAAAATGTACGACTAGTCTTGGCTCTTGTTGAGAATAATCAAAACTTCCCCATTCCTGTTGGCCCTCATCAGGTAAAAACAGAGATCTGATTTTTGGTCCCAGTTCTTTATTACGTGCAGGTATCTGTTGTAGGTTAGGATTACTATAACTCAACCTACCAGATACGGTTCCTCCTCCGCTTCCTCTTAATTGATTAATCTCTGAATGAATACGTCCTTTGTGCTCATGTCTAAATATAGAATCAATAAAGGTGGAATGAAACTTGGATAATTCACGTGCCTGGCGGATGTGTCGAGCAAGCGGTTGCTCATTGTTCTGTAACCAATTAGCCGTAAAGCTAGCTTCATTGGTCTTCTCCGTTCGCGGGTAGTCAATACCTAATTTATCAAAAGCCTTAGCTACCGATCGATTGGCCCATATGTCTACGTCGACTCCCACTAATTTATGAATAGCCTGTAGTTCTTCTTTTTCTCTTTTAACAAATTCTCTTTTTAAAACCTTAGCTCCTTCTAAATCTACTCTCACTCCTTTTTCTCTCATACTAATCAACACAGGAAGAAGGTCCATTTCCAACTCCCACACATCATTTAAAGATTGTTTATCAATCTCGTGAGCAAACCGATTCCATAACTCTAACGTAAGCTGAGCATCCTGCTCCGCATAAAAACCAACGTAAGAGGCAGGTAGCTTCCACAACTCAGCTTTTGCATCCACTCCCCATTCGTCTGCTCGTTGTCTTAGTTCCGTCTCTGCTTTTAATTTACCTAAATAATCTCTAGACACATTATTTAAAGAATAACTAAATCGGTTCTCATCAATCAAAGCAGCCGTAATCATCGTATCAATAATCTTACCATTGATCTTCATACCATAAGCTCTAATCCAACCCACATCATAAGCAGCGTTATGGAAAACTTTCGTGTTGTCCGCTAACAGTAACTCTTGAAACCAGGCCATCACCATTTTTCTATCCATGTTGCCACCTTGTTGATGAGCAATAGGGAAATAGCCGTTGAAGTCTGCGGTAGCCACCGCAATTCCTATAATTTCGCCATCGTTCCTAGCCCAGCCTGTCCCTAGTTTCTTCATGTTAGGGTCCCTGGTTTCTAAATCGATAGCAACAATTTTATGTTTAGTTAAATCAGGAAACTCGGTGGGTGCCGTCCAATCCCCTTGCTGGAATATAAAATTAAGCTGGTGTGTCATGGTATTCTCCTATCATCATTTTGTTTTCATAAACAACAGTTCCTTCTGAATATGTATCTATCACGTCTTTGAATTTGTAATTAGGCAACAAAGCTAACATTTCTTGTTTATCCTTATCACCATCAAATTCAACTAAGATAGCTGGTTTTGTTTTATTTATGAATTGTAGTGCTCCTTTAATAATATTTACTTCTGATCCCTCTGCATCTATCTTCAACAAATCACATCTGTTTAAAAATTTAAATTTATCATCTAGTTTTGTTTGCAGTATGGGATATCCCCAAGGTTTATTTAGTCCTTGCACACTCATAACCCCTGTATTAAAAATCCTGTCATCAGCATAAGATATTTCTTCTATAGGTAAAATATTATTATCGTTTCCTGTTATCTCTAAAAAATTAGTTACGTTAAAACATTCGTTATTTATTAGATTATATGCCAACAATTGATTTAAAAATCTTTGTATTTCAAATGTATACACATGTTTAGATAGCTTAGCTATTTCTACCGTATGGGTACCAACATGGGCTCCTACCTCAATAACAATTGAATCTTTATTTAATATTTCTTTATATGCCGTGTATACGTTTTTTTCCCATTTACCCTGAGATTGAATCACATTTTTTATGTATGAATCACATTTAGGTATTAAAATATCGTGTTCAAAATTAACTACCTTATCAATCATTTTTTATCTATTTTTTGTATATGGGTTAATTGTTCTATGTCTTGGAAAGGAACCATAGTAATTTTATCCTTACGTCCTTCTCTTTGATATACCATATAAATCCCCTTTCCTTTTTTGTTGTTGTTTTCTTTTATTTTATTAGTAACAAAATTTAATAACTCTTCTCTATTTACTAATAACCAATAAGAAGTCCGTTCAAAAACAATAAAGTCAGCTTTGCCCTTAATCCAGCCAGGATTACCACGAACATTGGTACCTTCCACCCAAGCAAAATCATCTTGGTAATCAGCATCTAAACGGTTTGTTTTTTTCATCCCCTTAACATCAAATTTTAATAAGGTACCATTTAATTCTCCCTCTAAGTCCCAATGCTCGAATATATCTTGTGTCTTGTTCGCCCAGTTTGGGTTTACTAAAAATTTAGAAAAACTTTTTTCTACAATTTTCCCTTGTTCTCTAAAGCTCTGCCAGCTCATCCCCTCAAACCCCTCGCTGGAATATAAAATTAAACTGATGTGTCATTTTTTATTTAGTTTCCTCCAACTTAAATTAGATAAGTAACAACCAAGCCTACTTATTTGATTCCAATACCATTTCTGTATAGCCATTATCATCCTTATAAATTATGTATTGATTTTTACCATCCCAATAATACCCAACTATTTCTTTATTTTTCATTTTTTAAACTTTCTATTTCAAGTTCGCAGTAATGAATAATTTTTCTAATATCTTCAATACCGTTTTTATTTTTGTAACGTATTACATATTTAATAACATTACCTTGAAAAAATGACAAATTGTTTTTCGTTATAAAGGTGTAAGGCTGTATTGCATGTTTTTTATAATGATCCCCTCCTTCTTGTCTCGATGTTGGAAACAATCTTTCTATGTCTTCTTTAGTTGTCATAATGAATAACCCTTTCTTTGTAAATTAGATGCTGCTACCATATTTTCTCCTTTCATGTATATCTAATATTTTATAACAATCATCTATGGTGATTGCTCCTTTTCTTTTATTAAACTCCCAGGTACAAAAAACAATATTAGCTTCTGAATATGGTCTGGATGCGTCTAATCTGTCTACTGAAACATTAGTTGGAGTTGTGCCATTATTCCGTCCTTCTCCTCTGTTCTTTTTCATAGTCATTTCTTCCCCTGTAAAAATACAATAAGGTCCCCCTAAAGCTTGACACTGCTTGTGCCATAGCTCAATTAAACTATGTCTGTCTTCAATTTCCAGTACATGTATTTTTCTTCCTATACGTTTATATTTAGTTTTACCGCAACGTTGTCGTAACGAATTAAATAACTCAGTGAAGTATCCTCTTTCTGTAGAAAAATACCTTTGATTTACTTTAATTTTTTTTGATTTTAATTTACAGGGCATCTGCAGCCTCCAGGTAACTGTTATAAATTCTAGCTAATGGAAAAGAATATCTATGGGTGGTTCCTAACAAAAATAAATTCTTCTTAGACCGAGAAGCTCCTGTATACCACACTCTAAGCTCATTGGATTTATCATCGGTTATTTTTTCGTCAAAATTAGTTGGATAGTTAGTTTGTGCAAATAAAACCACGTTTTCAGCTTCCCCTCCTTTAACTTGATGAATAGTATCTATAATGATGTTTGCTTTAGTAGTCAAATCAATACCCATCTTTTGAACTTGTAGAAAATACCTTTTCTGTCTATCATTAAACTTACGGTTTAACGCATCCCACCAAGGTTCTTTTTTCTTCTTCGTGGATAGACCTCCCACTACCTGTAATGTTTCAAAAGTCATCTCATAAGCTGGATCTATATCTAACCACGCTTTAGATTCTATTTTTCTATAGCCGTGCGTAATTTCTTCAATAAAATTATACATAATTTCCACTTTATCTTTAGTAAGAGTTCCTCCCCCCATTAAATCTTCCCAGTAACGAACAGCGTTCCATTGATTAATATCAAAAGATTTTTTCCCTTTTTGATTTTGGAAATACAAACCCTGTTTTCTGGCTTCTCCTTCTAAAACTTTAACTGCATCCCTTACCCTGGCGAGTAAAAACCATTTCCCTGTAAATAAACTAAAGGGTAATTCTGAAAAATTTTTAAACATTAAAATGTTCCCCTTATTTTTATTAAAAGGTACAAATTCTTTTTCTTTTTTATTTCTAATCTTGTTTTGTAACAATTTGCAAAAAGTAAAAATATCTTTATTTAACCTGTGGGAGTATTTTAAAACCACGTCTTTCCCTGGAAAGTTTTGAAATGATTTAACGTCCGCACCATTCCATTCATAGATGGCCTGGTCATCGTCTCCTGCTAAGTAGATTCTTTTTGCCTTCTCTCCCAACTTGTAGACAAATTTCCATTGTAGCGGAGTTAAGTCCTGGGCTTCGTCTATAATCATTAAATCAAAAGACGGGGCTACGCCTTCTTCAATAAATTGTTTTAACATATCTGTGAAATCTACTCGGTGTCTTGCCTTAAACTCTTCATACAAACGTATAATGTTAACAAACTTATCGTACCCTATCCTTTTAACTTTCTCCCTACGGTAAACACTAATAGGATCCTCCATCATGTTTCTAGCTTTATCATAAATACGCAAGGCCCAATTTTTCCTAACCCTGTGTCCATCGTAAGTATCATCAAAGTCTAAAGATATGATTCCCATAGAGGTATTAAATTCTTTTATATCTACGTCTTCATCTAGTACTGGAATGGTGGAAAACTGCTGCCTGCAAAAACTATGAATGGTTCTAAAGTTATGTAAATCTTGATCTTGTAAATTAGGGAACTTACTTCTAGCTCGTTCTATACCTTCATTGATTGCTTTTTTAGTAAAAGAAAAATAAGCAATTTTATGGGGAGAAACTCCTCGTCCTATATATTTTTCTATTCTATTTAATAAGGTAGTTGTTTTACCTGTCCCTGGAGGCCCGAATAGTTTTATTGTTTTAAAACGGAATGGACTCATCGTTTTTCTTAAAGGTCACAGAGCGATTTTTAATTTCGATCTTAGTTGGTTTGTTTACTTTCCACATACGGGATTTATTCTTAATCACATTTTTTGCCCCGCCATTTCTTAAATAATGAATTAATTCATTTCTTTTTTTATTTTGTCTATTTTTAACCATAAATTCCATGAAGGTTTCTAACTTAAAGTACACACTGTCTTCTTCTATAAATATATATCCTGCTTCAATCTGAGATATATCATCCCCAGGTTCTTCATCTTGAATAAATTTTCTAATATAGTACTCATATTCAGCTACCTTAGAATCGGTTGCATCTTCAATAACGATTTGCACGTCTTTTAATTTACGTAAAAATAGTTTAAAATCTTTAGGCTTTAACGTATCCCAAACGGTATCCGCTTGGTCAAATAAGGACCTAGCAAATAATTGTTGTTGGGTAATGTCTACTCCTGTTAAAGTGATTTGCTTTCCTTCCATAGTTAAATAATAAATAGGAGGATCTGTGTCCAACTTTTCAAAACTCTCTACACTTGGTTGATATTGTTCAGGCCCAATACCAAATTTTCTTTGTCTACATAATTCTTTATTACAATACTTTTTAGCAATCGGGGTTTCGCACTGATAGAAATAATTTTGGTCTTTAATCCCATTAATAATCTCCTCTAACTCCGAATCTCTATCAATAGGTGGTTTACATATTTCTTTATTCTTCGAATATACTTCTTGTCTTAAAGTTTTAGGATTTTTTAAATGCTCCATCACCGCAATATTAAACATTGCATTGTTTCTTTGACCTTCTCCAACGCCTTCTTTAATAAAACTTTGCACGCAAGGCGGATATTGATTCCACATATCATTATCTTCATTACGTGGCTTCGCCACAGTTATTTTATTAAATTGCTCTGGAGTTATTCGTAAGGGCTCTACGAACTCAAATAATTCTTCTAATGACAATGATTCATTATTATCATTCACTCCGTAGCGAGTGAAAAATTTATTAGCACAGTTTTGATAGGGAATATTTAAACACTTACCTGTCCTGTATTCATTTTTTTGTGGATCCCATTTAATTTCATCTTCGGCTGGAAACTTATCTGCTCCTTCTCCTCCGCATCCTAAATCTGCTGCAAGTTCATGAATTTTTGCTCGCATGTCTGCTGCAAGAACAGAACCTTTAATATGTAACACTAAATGTAAGCCTCCTGTTTTAGATCGGTAAGGCATTAAGGGATATTTATTATCTCTTACTTTTTTAATGAGGGGCCTGGGGTCTTTGTTATAAATAATATTATCTACATCAATGCAACCCCAGGAACAGGTCTTATCCCTACGAGTAGGAATAAGACCAATGCTGATTTCTCCACTGAAATGTTTTTCAATGACCTCATCAGTCACTGATTCTCGGATCCGAGTGTATTTACCTTCGGCTTTACCATCACGGTCCCTCTGTCCTTGAAGTTCAAAGGTGTAATAGTTCTCTCGTTGGCAATCAAACAGATCTAAGAATCGAGTAGCAGTCATTAAAAAGGAGTAGCTTCAGTACCTTGCAAACCCTTAGTTGTTACACTAGGGATTTCCTTTTTATCAACCGTTTTCTCATCAGCGTAGTTCACACCTTTGTTCTGCGAAACAGATAATCTAAACTCTACAGATCTGTTAATTGCAGTCATAGGAGCAACTCCAGTGAAGTTTATAACCCAGCCGTACCAAGTACCTTTAGAGTTTTTTTCTAAAGTCGAGCCAAGGGTATAAATTTGTGCATGATTCGGAAGTTGCTTACGGACACCCTCTATATCTTGAAATTGAGATAATTGCATGGTGTTCCATCGTTGCGACTTCTTCATTTGGGTTCTAGACATTAGAATAAGTCCACTGTCCAAAACATTATTATTATCATCTAAACGAACTACGAAATGATGTGCAGTTCTTTCAATGTAATTACCATTTTCCAAACGGTCTTTTCCTTTATCGTCCTTCTGTGTATTCTTAAGAACGTTTGCGGATATGTCATGGATAGAAACAGGTCTATTAGAACCTTCTCCTCTTTCAGACCACTCTACATCTGCCAAGTAAAAGAAACTTGGGATTACTTTAATGTTTTCATACACCTCTCTTATAGCGGTATTGAAAAGCATTCCAGGTTTTGCTTTTTCTACGTAGTTAGCACTTCCTGGTTCAAGTATGTCGGATTGTTTAGACACCAATTTAAAATATGGCATCGAGACAGCATTGCTGTCAATGTTATCAAACGAATTTACCATTAGTTTATCAAGATCGGCACTCGATAAAGATAATTCGTTTGTTGTTTTTACTGTTGGTGTTTTACTCATTTTTTTTCTCCTTTTATTTGAGTTTCATCCTGAATAAACAATCCAAATAAATGTTCAGGGAAGTTTATTCCTTTTTCAACTTGTTCTTTACAGAACGCTGAAAGAGTCTTCCAGTGAACATTTTCTTTTTTGTTCAACACGATGTCATGAAGTTCTTCATTTCCACGAATTAGTTTTTCTAAAGCTATTGCTTTAGCGTCCTCACCCTTGGTGAATGGAATACTAATTTCATTTCTAATTAGATCTTCATGATTATTTATTCTCAACCATTCCATCGCAGCTGACCTATTGTCATCTGAAATATGGGGTCGATATTTTTTTTGGACTTTGACAGTGGAACCGTCATCAAGTGTAAATGATCTGATGCCTAACTCGGTCATTATATTTGGTATTACAAGACCAGACATATGTTCTTCATCTTTCATCCTATCATCTAGTGTCTTTTGAAGATTTCCAATCTCGTCTCGGATTGATAATAACTTCTGACACAGTTTACTTAATTCGGCCAAACCGCGTCCATCTATATTGATGTTAGACATGTTTGCCTCCTTATTAAGTTGACATATATAGATCTAAGTAATATATGTCAATCTTAATATTTTATTATTTCATGGGATACAAAAAATATATTTTTAAAACACAGCCCTACGCTCATCAACAAGAAGCGTTACAAAAATCTTTTGATAAGCCTTATTATGGTTTGTTTATGGAAATGGGTACAGGTAAAACTAAAGTTTTACTAGATACAGTAGGTATTCTACATCATAACCACAAGATAGAGGGTGTTTTAATTATCGCTCCTAAATCGGTATACACGGTATGGGTGAAAAATGAGATACCCACGCATTACCCTTTTGTAGAGGAAAGTGACATTATTAGTTGGTCTAATGCAACCACCATTAAAAATAGATTAGCCCAGGAACGATTATTTACTCGTAATGGTAAATTTAAAATCTTTGTTATGAATGTGGAAGCGTTATCTAGAGGTAATGGTTTTGCAACAGCTAAAGAATTTCTTAATAAATTCAAGTGCTTAATGGCTATTGATGAGTCCAGTAAGATTAAAAATCCAGGTGCAGATAGGACCAAAAACATTTTAAAGTTAAAAGATTTGGCTCCATACAGAAGAATTTTAACAGGTACTCCCGTAACCAACAGCCCTTTAGATGTGTACACTCAATTAGAATTTTTAGATAAAAGTATTTTAGGACATAGTTCTTACTACACCTTTCGTAATCGTTATTGTGTATTTCACGAAAGTATTATTAATGGAAAAATTGTTAAATTTCCAAAATATTTTACTAACTTAAAAGAACTAGAAGAAAAAGTTAAAACACATTCCTTCCGTGTAACCAAGGAGGAGTGTTTGGATTTACCTGAAAAAATTTATCAACAAAGATTCTGTGAGTTAGGTAAAAAACAAAAAAAAGTTTATGACGATTTAAAAATGCATGCGCTCGCTATTTTAGAAGACGACAGTATAAGTTTTCAAAACAAACTAACAGAAATCTTAAGACTACATCAAGTTGCGAATGGTTTTGTCATGAAGGATAGTGGTGAGATAGAAGAATTTGATGACAATGAAAAAATTAAACTACTACTGGAGACACTCGATGAAACACAAGGAAAAGTTATTATTTGGGCTTGTTATACACATAATATTCGTAAAATTGCTGACACTCTTCGTTCTACTTATGGTACTGACTCTACTGTAACTTTTTATGGTGGAGACTCTAATGAGTCTAGAACAGAAGCTAGAGAGTCTTTTCAAAAAAACCCTAAAACAAGATTTTTTGTAGGTAACACTGCAAGTGGTGGAATGGGATTAACTTTAACTTCTTCCCATACTATGATTTACTTTAATAATAATTATTCATATGAGCAAAGAGAACAATCAGAAGCACGTATTCACAGAATTTCACAAACCAATAAATGTACTTATATAGACTTAATATGTAAGGACACTATTGATGAAAAAGTAATAAGTATACTCAAGGATAAAATTAAACTCTCTGCTAAAATTTTAGGGGAAAAAGCTCGTGAATGGCTTTAAGAGTTAGGATTGTTTTTATTAACCTGTAACACTGGTTTCACAGGCTCTAGGGCAGGTCTGTTTTTATAATATTGTTCTACTTTTCCCATCCATAGTTTTTTATATTTTTCATAATTAAATTTATTTAATTCAAATTCTTTATATTCTAATTTTGGAGTTACCATAAATATTTTACCCTGTTCTATTAATCCATAATTTTCTGTGTGGGCCATAGAGTAGGCAACTAACTGACAAAAATAATCATCAATCCATTTTTCTTCTTTCATTCTATTTGCTTGTTTAAAATCGCCAATGGTTAGTTGGTTTTCGTACAAACAAACTAAATCTGTGGTTCCTGCCCATAACGTTTTGTAATTAAGAGAAATTTCACTTCCGTAAACGGTATTTAAGCCACTCATGTTAGTGATGACAGTTTTTGCCATTCTAGCCGCCTCAGAGCTATCTGGAGAGCTAAGTGATGTTTCTGAGCCTAATAGTCGTTGTTCTATCAAAGCATGCATTTCTGAGCCTCTATCGGAAGCCTTTTTAACAATTTTAGCAGCTTCTTCTTTACCTACTCTATTAATCCACGCTTGTATCCCCTTCATATCTTTAGTAGCTGAAAGTATAGTAGTTACGGACGGAATCTGTACTTCATTAACAGAGTACATTCTTTCTCCATTTATTTGAGACCTGGAATAAGGCTGATACAAATATTTGTTTAAATCAGTTGCCCAAGAAAATTTATAAGTATCTCCCATAGGAGATGTTTTAGCTTATTTGAACGCGAAGTAAAGCAATAATTAACCCAATTAAAGAAGTAATAATCATGCTTGAGGCCCACATCATTCTAGACTCTAATCTTTTAATTTGAGCACACATTTTATTCATTTGATCCTGCGTTTGTTTCTGCATTATTCTACAAAGTTTTTCATGGTCATCTATTCTCTGATGGGCTAACGCCGTTTTGGTTGAGTTGTTATATCCGTTTTTTGTTTTAGACATTCTGACTACCTGCTATAGCGGAACCAAGTTTATCTAACGGAAATAAACTATCATATACCGCTTGGGTTTGAGCTGGAATATTTGCCTGTGCCTGGGCTGACGCTTGCTTTACGCTTTCAGGTACATCTATGGCTGAAGGGTTTTCTAAAAAACCTTGAAGTTGTGGAGGTATCTCCTGAGTGTTTTGTTGATCGGATAAACCATCTAAAATATCCGCTCTAGTGTTTGCTACTTGGAGTCCATTATCGTAATTTTTGAAATCGTATCTTTGTAATCCAGATAGTTCTCTTAGTTTTTTTAGATCGGGATTAAATCGTTCTTTTACGTCCCTAGGAATTGATTGATATAACCCTTCTTCTGTAGGAACTCTTTGAACCGATCCAGGGGATTGTAGATATTCAATAATCATTTTTTCAGGAATGTTACCTGGAGATATTACTGGAGCGTCTGGATCATCTGCAGTAAGGTAATTAAATACATCCGCAAAGGCTGCTTGCCTTGAAGGTTGTATTGCTTTTCTTATATTATCATCTAGTCGTTGTCCTGTAGTATATAGATCTACCCATTTTTGAGCTATTTTAGGAGAGTTAAATGCTCTTCCACCAGTTTTTAATATTAAAGCAGTCATTACCACCCCTAATAAACCTCCACTTGCACTACCCATTAATAAACCTCCAGTTAGTCCTCCCCCTAATCCTAATCCTAAAATAATAGAACGAGTAACAAAAGCGGAAGCATCTCCTACGGGGGTTAAACTGTTTGCTTTTAAAGCCCCTATAATAGTTTCAATATTGTCCACATGTTTTTCCGCCCCTTTAGCATTTAATCCTCTAGCTATTTTAAAGCCCTCCAGTAATTGTTCTCTACCTGCTTTATTTCCAGCAGACAAACCTATATCACTGGCAAATTTATCGAATCTAAATTCTTGAAATCCCGACAATCTTAATTGAAGTTCTTCGAGTTCTTCCTTCGCAGCTTTTCTCTCTTCTTTAGATATAATTTTTCCACCCACCTGAGCCAATCTTGACTTCTCCGCAAGGGCCACAGCGTCTTGTGTTAAAGGTTTCGCCGCTCCCCCTTGGACAGCTACTTCTTTTGCTACAAACACTTTTTGCGTAATAGGTAGGTCATCTTTAATAGCCTGCCTAATAACATCCATGTTTATAGCTTTTTTTTCATATTTAATCTTATCTACAAACTGGGAACTTACTTTCCCCATTGGCATGTCTGCTTCCATTAACTCCGTAACCGATCTGTTAAAAGAAGGACTATTATCATTTAATATTCTAATGACATCAGTTACATCTCCTCCTTGGGCCATAAAGGGTTCAGCAAGTTCGGCTCCAGCTGCAGTTCCACTTACTTTTCTAACAATAGCATTTTTATTAAAAGCATCAAAAAACTGTCTATACATTAACAAACCCATGGTGTACTGGGCTCTTTCTTGAACTTCTTTAGGAAAATATTTAGCTCCTCCTAATAACTCATATAATTCTTTCACCGCTGATGCGTTTCCTGTAGTAGGATTAAAAGCTGCTTTAAACAGTTGGTTCATCCCCTGCACATCTGTTATAGATTGCTTTCCAGGCATATTTAACGTTTGTTTCACCGTTAATGCATTGGAGTCCATTTTTTTTACAATAGAGGCCATTTTAGAGTTGTGATAAAAATTAACAGACTGTGAAAAAGTCAAATTTGCATTTGCATATTGTTGGTTTGCCATTTTTATTTTAGATTGAAATTCATTTAAAAAACTTTGAGCTTCTTTATCCCCTAAATTTTCTTTAACAAAATTATGCATTCTGCCTAATTTAGGATTAGTTTCTAATAATTGATTTGCGTTTGGATTTTTAACCACACCATTAAAATCTTTTTCAAAAGCTTCTAAAATCTGGTGCACCTTACCTTGAACATTAGCACTAGCAGTTTGAAAGGTGTTGATATAATTTTGATTCCAATCTCTTCTTAATTTAAAGAATTGGTTAGGAGTTAGATAATCTCCCCCATTTATTACTTTAAACTCATCTAATCTATCTCCAATTTCTCTTACAAATTGATTTAAAGGATCAAAATCAGCACTTCG
>Ga0209284_10004871_pt1 | contig 14566 bp, 11 predicted proteins | sample FRY03_FD_187211 | JGI IMG/M metagenome (GOLD analysis project Ga0209284, IMG submission 187211) | Freshwater microbial communities from Lake Fryxell liftoff mats and glacier meltwater in Antarctica - FRY-03 (SPAdes) (version 2) | ecosystem: Environmental > Aquatic > Freshwater > Ice > Glacier... | reverse complement strand
TTAGCATCTGAAGTGTACATTACAGGGACCTCTACACATGTTGTGAAATAAAACCATCAATCCTGAAGCTCGCGACTGAACAGGTCATCGGTAGGGTGTCCCATTCTCAGTTGCGTCTGCTGTAAATGGTCACCGGTAGGTGCGCCGAAACATCTGGTTTTTACTGTAGACAGGTCACATTTTTTGTTAGGTTAGTGCGTCCCGACGTCGGCCATGCCGACGGACTCCATGTCGTAAAGCCTGCAGACCTTGTCGTGTGCCGCCTCGGCCAGCTGTCTTTGCACGAGGTCGAGGGCGACCGTCAACACCGTCGTCGCATCTTGCCTCCCTGCCGACGCAACCGCCGCCCTGAACGTGACCGCGGACACGTACGACGGGTGCGCTGCGGATATCCGCCCGTTGTGAGCGCACGCAGCGTCCACGGCTTCCTGCCACGCGACTCGGTCGCTCTGCATCTTCCGATGCCCTCTGCCGCTGTGGTTTGCATGCATCAGGAGGAACGCGCGCACGGTTGACCACACCCACGCGGGCGCCGCCTCGGGCACCGGCGATCCCGGGGTGGTAACAGACGCGGCGGAGAGAGCGTCGCCGACCGCCGAGGGTGCGCCGGCCCATACCTCGATGACCCGACTCCATTTATACGAGAACAGCTCTGCCTCGATAAGGTCGCCGGGAGAGCCGTAGAGCGCGTACTCCAAGATCCCAGCCCATGCGACCTGGGGCACCATGTGAACGCCCCGAGTGCCGTCTGCGGGCCACGGGAGCGCGGCCAATGCACCTGCGCGGCGCCCCTCGATCTCGCCGCACCTCGCATGGAACAAGTCGATCGCGGCGCACTGCACGTGCTCCCGGCGAGCGACGCATCCTCCCAGGCATTTTCTCTCCGCATCGGCTAGGTCGACGAACTGTCCTGTCATCCTGCGCCACAGGGCCGCGTCGCCGGTCGCCAAGGCGAGGGCCTCCTTCCGCATCGCCCTGTCTTTTGCCTTCTCGGCGCGCCTGACCGCCGCCAGTACGGCCGCCTTCTGCTGGCGTTCGAGCCATGCGGCACCTCCGTGGCGGCGCAGCGCCGCGTCGAGCGCGGCCTCCATAGGCAAGGCCGACGACGCACCCGCACCGGCCCTCCGGAGCGCCGACACGTCGGCCGGCGACAGCCGAAACTGCGTCCTGGCCTCGAAGGCCGACAGGCACACGGCGCGCCTGCCTCGCAGCTGGATCTTCAGGGGGACCAGAGCCCACAGGCGTTGCGAGGCACCGAGGTCGACCAGCGCCACGACGCGCGTGCGCCGAGGCCTGAGGTCGAGGGTGTCGAGAAGGGGGCGCGAAACTGCCAGCTGATCGGCGAGCGCGGAGACTCGGCGGTCCGATTGCAGAGCCAGCCATTCGAGCGTCGGCGGCGTGCGCGTCGCGTGCTCGACCAGCTGCTCCTTTGGCACGAACGATGCGGCCAGCCTGGGAAGAGCGACCGCATGCACAGCACGATGCAGCTCACGGTCAATGGCGGCGATAGCGCAGAGCGCCCTGACGCGAGCGGACAGGGACAGCAGCGGTTCGACGTCTCCAGCGAAGGCCAGAGCTACGGCCAAAGTGACGGACCGCGGCAACGCTTCCGCATCGCCCATGGGCATGGGCATGGGCATGGGCATGGGCATGGGCATGGGCATGTCAGTCACTGACAGTGCTCGCCCATTACTTCACTTATCCCTCGAACGTTTATGTCCACATACATCCCCGCTCGTGGGCCTGCTTGAAACCAGCTCGGCGACCCTATGCGTAGGACTGGATTCTCCATCTTTTCTTGGCCAAGGACTGCAACGCAAAGCCGGAGTCGCCGTGGGATTACATGGGATGCCGCGAAGCGAGGTCGCATGGAGGCTCCGGGGGGTGGTGCGGTACGCCAAGACAGACAGACATGCCGAGGACGGCGCAGAAAAGTCAGATACTCTGTTACACTCGTGGCAACTAAAAATGGGACCATTCATTCGTTGGTCGAGCGTACGACCTGTGGGCGCAGCTACCACCCCTCGGTCATCTCGGCGGCCGCATCGTTCATCATCGGGATGGGGATTGCTGCCCTCTTAAGTCCGATCTCGCCGTGCACCTAAGTGGTCACCGGTAGGGTGTCCCATTCCAAACCGTCCATAGAATTCCATGTCCGCGACCAGAATGGGCGGAACCTAGTGTTTCCAGAATCAGTTAGCACGGGTGTATGCACCCCTCGGCGATGCTCTTCGTAACGCGTAGGGTCTATTTGGGTGTCTGTGTGTTTGGGTTGAATTTTTAGCTTAAAGCGGTGAGTCTGCCTTTATCACGTATACATCATGATCATCCCAGTGCGTTGCTTCACGTGCGGTAAGGTTCTGGCCGACAAGTGGGAAGCTTACGTCCTTCTCTGTTCAGAGGCCGACACGAAGCAGGGTGCATCGGCGACATCGGCCGGCGGCGCCGCCAAGACGGCTTCGTCGCGCGCGCCTCCGGCGCCTTCCCAGGGAGGCGGCGACCGAGAGCGCCCGGGTTCAGACGGGAAGACTTCAAGAGGTCGCATCCTCGACGGACTCGGGGTCACGCGGTGTTGCTGCCGGACCGCGATGATGACGCACGTGGACCTGTCTCTGGTGATTTGACTGCCATGGATAGTTTTCCGCCGCCTCTGTAAAAACAAACTCGCCGACCGATGACTGTGTCCTCTCTGATCAGCGATCGCGCATTTGACGACGCGCTCCGGTCGCTTGGTCTTTCTGCCCCCACGGCGTCCAGGGGGCGAGACGACGCACGTTCGGCTCTCGGGCAGCTGTGTTACCGCATCATGCGACGCATGATGGACGTGCTGTGCATTTTGTCGTCGAAGCGAACTCTTCAGCCCGAGCACGTGCTCAACCTGTCCGCAATGGTGTTGCTTCTGGCTACGCCGGTCGCGCAGTCGTCCCCGGCGCCGGGGGGCGTTCGCTATAGGGCTCGCTCGGGCGATGCAGCAATGCCGTTGATGCGAGGGGGGCACGGCGGCACCGTCTTCCCAGGCGCCTACTACAGCGGTGTTGAGTCCCCGCAGTTCTCTGCTGGAAACGTCGGCAGCTTCACGCCCTCGTTCCCCGACACGGTCGGAGGCAACGGGATGGTCCGTTTCGAACAGTCGCAGAGCGAGGCGTTCGGAGCAGACAACGCGCAGTCCAATCTGATGATGACAGGAGGCGGGCACGGCGTCAAGGCGTGGCTGAGCGACGAGGCGGTCGACGCAATGCTGCGAGAGTACGGGTCCCGATCCGGCCCGGTGCGCGTCAGCGCGGGCGCCCGCGGTCTCCTGCGATCAATGGTCGAGTCGAACGCGTCTTCCGCGCTGCAGTCCGCCTCCAAGGGCGCCCCCAAGCCCTCCTACCCTCCCCAAAAGGGCGGGAAGAAGCGCCCGGTCACCGCGACGCTCATCTCGAAGGTCGGTGACACCATGCGCGTCTCAGTGTGAGAATTTTTGGGTCACCCCCACTCTTCGTTCAGGTCATCTGATATCGACATGTCGTTTACCAACATCGCCAATCCAGCGGATAGGGCCTCACTGGGCGAGATGAGCAAGAGCGCCAGAGTCCTGGCGTTACAAGCCATGGCGAACATGGCGTTGGACGTGCAGACAAAGGCCGAGACCGCCCGCGAGGAGGCCACCGCTGCCTCCTCGCGGGCCGATGTAGCGCGCGGAGAGGCGCGCGCCGCCCTTCGTATGAGTCGTGTATCGTTCACCCTCCTCCTCCTCTGTGCGGTGATCACCTTGCTGTCTGCAGACTTTGGGCGCACCGCCGCCGTCGTTCAGGCCTGGTGGTGCACGACGGTGCCAGGAGCCTGTCTTGAGACAGTCAACTTGTAGGTAAGACTTCCGCGTTGACAATCGCACCTGCCTTCTTTTTCTCCATCCTCCTCCTTCTCTTGTCTTCGCTCGACATTGCTGCAGCGACCGCCGCCAGGGCCTCCTCGTTGGAGGCATCCCATTCGGAGGCCGCCTCAAGTAATAGGACATCCATTCGAAAAAACGGGTCGCCACTGCTGCCGTCGTCCTCCTCCTCCTCGTCATTGTGTCTCCGGGGCCTCCGGGGTGCGACGACCTCGACGCACGTCTTCACGCACGCCGCAATGTCCCTGGCGGCCTTGCTTCCGCCGGCGAGCACCTCGGGCCCCGAGGACGCCATCAACACCCTTATCCCGCTGCGACCGAGCGCTCCCAGCGCAGCGGCCAGCGCGGCGGATCCCTGCGATCCCTGCAGATGCACGACCACGTCGGCGTCATCTGCGAAAAATACCACCTTGCCTTTCCCGGCTGCGCCGCCGCAGAAGAATCGGTCGAGGCGCGACCCGGTGCCCCCGCACGCCGCGGCGATCGGCGCCAGAGGCGCCATCAGGTCCCACTTCTTGAGCACGAGCGTACCCTCTGCCTCGCCCGCAGCGAGCGCCGCTTGGCACGCACAAGTCTTCCCGCAGCCGGGGGCGCCCGTCACCAGCACGACCGTCGCATCGGGGTCTTCGAGGAGCGCGCGTATCCGACTCGGGGCATCGGCGCGGTCGACGGCGCACATCGGCACCGCCGCCCTGGTCCTCGGAGCCCGCTTGGCGGACGCAGAAGGTTGCATTACTATCAGGTCGATCTCGAATGCTGCATGGCCTTACAGCAGACGCACCCGAGAATGGGACACCCTACCGGTGACCACTTTAGGTGCACGGCGAGATGGGCTTTACAGCAGAGTCAACTGAGAATGGGACACCCCCTCGTCTACCAACTCCTACGTCCCTACTCAATCTTAGTCAGGGACCTCTACACATGTTGTGAAATAAAACCATCAATCCTGAAGCTCGCGACTGAACAGGTCATCGGTAGGGTGTCCCATTCTCAGTTGCGTCTGCTGTAAGGGAAATCACTGCTTTTCGGACTTCAGAGGAAGTCTACTTTGAGCGGCCCTTCCTGCTTTGGAGAAATCTTGTGCTGGACTGTGCAGTTCCCCAGGGCCAACGAACCACTGGTCCACGAACCCTTACTGCCAACACGAGTGAGTGTCCGTCCGAAACCCGAGCTAACTAATTCTCGAAACACTAGGTCATTCTGTATTCAGTTTAATGTATTGACTCGGCTTTGATGCTTCATTCCCGGAGTCTCCATGGGATTACATGGGATGCCGCGAAGCGAGGTCGCATGAGGTCGCATGGAGGCTCCGGGGGTGTTGGTCTACGCTAAGACATGACGAGGCCGGAACAGAATGGTTAGGCGCCAGAATCAATTGGCAGGACTGTATTACGACACATCCGTTATTGCAGGATGCCATCTAGCTGCTTGGCGGCCTTGGCCATCGCGGCCTCTTCGGAGTGCCGTAAAAAAAACAGCCGGGTGTGTAGACAATCGACAATGAACGCCGCCCCTCTGTGGCATACCGACCCGTCCCCTCCGGCGCTTTGCGCGGGGAAAGCCGGCGGCGCCCGTTGTCCGGGTCGCGGTCAGTGTTGCGACGAGGTCGTGGGAATCTGCTTGACGGGCGTCGATCACTGCTCGAGGCTCCCGGTCGCAAACGGACGACAGTACGACGGCCCGCCGGGGACGCACACCGACCCCTACAGAGACCCCACCAGCGACAGCGGCGACCGACCGTCGGACTCTTGCGGCGAAGCAGTCGGCGAGGCGCCGCTGAAGTGCGGACCCAAGGCCAACGCGCTCTGCCCCTGGTCTCCTCACGGACAAGACCTGTTTTGCGTCGTCGACGGAGGCAACGCCTCGTCGCCCTTCCCGGACGCCTCTTGCCTCCCTCTCGTCAACGGCCGAGGCACCGAGAGGGACGTCCTTCTCATGTGGGACGGTCGGTGGCTGCCCACGACGGCGTGAACAACGTATTTTTATGGCGGCGCATTGCATCCTTCCATCGTTACACAGAGAATGTCCGTGGGCTCATCTTCCGGCGGTTCGTTCTCCATCTCCGGAGGTAACGCGGCGGCGTCGCTCGCGTCGTCGCTCGGGATCAACACGGCGTCGCTCGCGTCGGTGTCCGTTGGCTTCAACAGCGCGCCGCTCAACCAGGGCTACAGCAACGTCATCGTCGGGTACATGGCTGCGCAGTACAGCCAGACGGCCGCCGGCTCGACGATCATCGGGTTCGCCGCCGCCCCTTACGCCGCGTCCACGAACGCGGTCTACGTCGGCCGACAGGCGGCGCATCAGGCACAGTCGGCGACGGCCAACGTCGCCGTCGGAGCGATGGTCGCACCGACGCTGGTCAGCGGCGACAGCAACGTGCTCATCGGGATGATGGCGGACGTGCATTCGGACGGGTTCGGCGGCACCGCTGTCGGGCATCGCGCGCGCGCCGAAACCTACGGGACGGCTCTGGGCGCGGGGGCGGCGGCGCTCGGCAGGGGCAGCGTCGCGCTCGGCGGAGGCGCCGTCTCGTCGAACGACGGGGAGTTCAACCTCGCCGGCCGCGTGCGCGGCTACATCGCGCTCTCCAACGTCAGCGCCGAGGCCCCGAAGATGGTGACGTACGCAGTCCAGGTCGACGCCGACGCGCTCAAGATCGGCGGCGGCGGCGCGCTCGCCTTCTGCGCCGATCGCGGATCCAACGCGGCGCCGATGTGGGCGGCGTGCCTGTCCGGCGCCGACCTCGAGCTTCGGTCGAGCAACGGCGCGGTCGTGCGCTTCGTCGACGACTTCCGCGCCGGCCTTCTGGACTTCACCGCGCAGCACAGGTGCGTGCTCCGACCGAGAGAGGAGGACGGGCCGCTCGGCCTCGCCGGTCGGATCGTCGTCGCGACCGGCGAGTACGACTCGTCGGTCGGCGGCGCCGGGCACGTCTCCGCCGACGAGGCCGTGCCCGTCGTCGAGATGTCGTCGCGCGCCGGCGATCCCCGCGCGTTCGGCGTGCTCTCGTCGGTGCCGACCGGGTGGCGCATCGGGAACATCGAGTTCTCGCGCGCCGACAGGGAGGACGAAGACGTGCGCGTGCTGGTCAACGCGGCCGGCGAGGGCGGCATATGGGTCTGCGACGAGGGAGGCGCGCTGCGCAACGGCGACCTGGTGACGACCGGGTCGACGCTGCACGGCGTCGGAATGCGCCAGACCGAGGCGTGGGTCGCGGCGCACACGGCGGCCAAGGTCACGTGCGACTGCGACTTCGGGCGCGTCGCGCCCGGCCCGGTGGTCGCCGTCCAGGTAGGGGACAGGAGTGTGCGCGCGTGCCTCGTCGGGTGCACCTACAGGTTTTGACTCAAGGCATGCATTTTTTATCCGTCATGTTACATACAGCCGTGCTAAGTAGTTCTGGAAACACTAGGTCTGATCGCGGACATGGAATTCTATGGATGGTAGGTCATTCTGTATTCAGTTTAATGTATTGACTCGGCTTTGATGCTTCATTCCCGGAGTTTCCATGGGATTACATGGGATGCCGCGAAGCGAGGTCGCATGAGGTCGCATGGATACGATAAGACACAAGCCGGTGTGCAAGGCGCGAGGTCTGAACATGGTAGTGGACAAGAAGCAGCCGCCGTGCGTCGTGTGCGGCACGTCGGGCGCACGCACACCGACACGCACGTGCTCCTGCTGCAGGTCCGTGTACTACTGCGGCGAGGCGTGCCAGAGTGCACACTGGCGTGAGGCTCGCTGAACGTAGGCGTGAATTGCATGACGGTGCTCGTGTATTCGGCGACGAGCTTCTTGCGCCTGGCAAACGGCAGAGACTCAAATGGTTGTTTCATTGCAATACAAACAACGTGGTGGGTTGCAATAGACAACCTACTTTAGGCACCGTTGTGTGAAATAATTAAAGAAAGCGAAGATCCGAATGGTATTCGCGAGGGAATCTAAAAAATTGGCCGCGCGACCTTCGCCTCTGGTGTATTGTGCAACGAACTACCATGGATGAGATCAAGGTGGAGGACGCGGACGCGGACGCGATGCACGTAGACATGATGGCAGAGCACGCTCGACAAACAGCGGATGTGGCAAAGCGGGCCGCGCCACAGCTGGCTCGGTTGAAGAGCATCATAGAATTGGTGCTTCCGCACGAGTTCCCGCGGCTCGACGGGCCGGTGAAAGCAGTCCTGGATGTGTTCCCCGCCGGCGGTACGTCCGAGATCGACATGCGTCCTGCAGCAGTCGTCGAGTGCATGCGCCTGATCGGGCCCAATGTGCCTCAGCACGCAGCGAGCTTGCTGCTGTCGGTGAGTCGAGCGTGGCCGGGCGTAAGTTGGCCGGCGGTGTATACGACGGTGCACGATGCGTCGTCGACGGGCTTCTGGGCGCCCGTGGACCTGAGCGCCAGCCGCACACTGCCGCTGTCGGACCTGTTCGTCCTGGCGACGGCGGTCAGCGCGCACCTGTCCATGCGCTCGCACGTCCAGAGAATTGGTATACGACAGCTTATGCTGCCACCGGACGCCGGTGTCGTCGAATGCGAGACTGCGAACCCGTTCGGCAGCATGGCCTTTCCCGCCCGCATGTCTCTGGCCGAAGTCGCCGCCGAAGGCATGCTCGGATCGCCCGAGATTGCGCACATCTGGGCGGTCCTCGCGCGCGCCGGGGACGCGTGCGTCGTCGACGCCTTCGCGAGCGTGTTTGGCGGACCCGACGATGGTGACACCAGTGCCGCCAGCCTAGCAGTCGCCTCGGCCGTGCGCCTCAGCATCGGCCGCCTGACCGCCCCGCGCTTCCTGCGCACCGTGCAGTTAGGGTTGGGGCCTGTCTGGACGGACCTGAGCTACGGAGCGCTGGCCAATAGCTTGCTCGACGTGCTGTTGTGGCCCGACATCGCCAAGCTGGCCGTCTTGATGCACAAGAATCACCCGCGCTGCCTCTTGTCGTTCAGGCCGTTGTCTCAGGCCTGCGAGGGCGGCGTCGCACCCGCGTTGCTGTCTACGCTCAATGAGATGGGGCGAGTGGAATTCGATGCCAACGCAGCAATAGATGCGGCAACGCTGCGCGGCTGCATCTGCATGCCGGGCAAGGGTGTCAACGAGGTCGACCCCCGCATGTACCGCGAGTGGGCCGAAACCACCTTTGACCTTGGAGAGCTCTTCGCCGACACGAGGCTTCGGAACGGAGCAAAGCACTCCAAGGATGTGCAGGTGCTGCCGATTGACGTCGACGAATCCCCGTCATTCGTTGTGCACAGGTTCACGCGTCACGGCGTGTATCACTTCATCCCGCACCCGCATGTTGGCACGTCTCGGGACATTCACTTCTTCCGTCAACATCTGAACTTCCTCTACAAACACCGCCCCGGCACCCTCAGCGAAGGCGACGTCCGCATCATCATGAGATGGCTGGAAACCCAGTTATGCCTCTAGAGCCAACGTTCGCGCCCTTTTCGTTCGCATGCCCCTTGTTTTGTTTGTACCACGTTTTTGGACATGGTTGATCTTTGAGCTTTCAGCACCATACACCCGTGCTAACTAGTTCTGGAAACACTAGGTTCCGCCCATTCAGATCGAGGACGCGGAATTCTATGGATGGTCGGTCATTCTATATTGTATTGACTCGGCTTTGATGCTTCATTCCCTGAGTCTCCATGGGAGTACATGGGATGCCGCAAAGCGAGGTCGCATGAGGTAGCATGGATGCTCCGGGGGCGCTGGTGTACGCTAAGACATGACGAGGTCGGAACATACCTCAGGGAACTGGCAGCCAAAGTCTAAAATATATCAATTTCGGAGCTCTAGCAAGCTGGAAGTCGCGGCAAGGTCAAGCCGTCTTGCTCGGGAGGTGGCTAGCCCCAGTTTCTGCAGCTCTCCCTCGTTTCTACCAGCCTCGCCTGAAGGAGCTCATGTGGATTGCCGCATCCATCCGCTCCGCCGCTTTTCTCCTGAAGGTCCTCTTGGCGTGCGTGGCAACCCAGTAGCCCTCGCCGTAGTCGAACAACAGCTCGGCTCCCCTCTGGATGTCCTCGAGGGCGATGACCCTCAGCACGAGCGTCACCCGGCGCCCGGCCGAGACGACGAGGTAGCCCTCGACGGTGACGTTGGGCTTTTCGCAGCTCCCGCGCGGGTCGTTGAGGAACGCAAACGGGTTGGACAGGCAGTTGCCGTCAACGACGAGCGACCGATTGCACCACGCCCCCATTTCGCCCTTGAACGAGAAATACACGCCCATCTCGTACTGCTTGAAGGCGCTCACGCCGTCGGCGCGAGCCTCTCGCGTCGCCTCGACGGCCGTGTGCACGGTGCTGCCAAGAGCGTAGTCCCCGAGGTGACTCCCTCGGAGTATTTTGCGCCAGGCGAACGCGCCGCAAGACAGGCGTCCGGGTGTGTACAGACGGTGAGTCTCCGTCAGCGCCCGGGCACGGACCGGACCGGCACGCACCAACGGTGGGAGCAAAGTCGGCGTCGACGCGATGCGACCTGACGCGCCCATGTCTATCCGATACGCTCCCGGGGCACGCTCGCCGGCCGCCGGGATCAGCACTTTTCCGTACGCGTCGCCGCTGACCGTGGAGCCGCCTCCGCACGACAGGCTCGCGAGAAGGAAGACGGTGGCCTCGGCATGAGTCCTGTGAGCGGTGTCAATCTCGAGGCAGACGTGGCCGCGCCCGATGTCGGCGTGACGGACGCCGAGAGCCTCCGGAAACCTGGTCTGCGGATGCGTGAAGCGGTGAGACAGGTGACCCTTTGGCACGATCACTCTGCGCGTCGCGTACACGCCGCGCACGTGCTTCGAGTATTTCATGGGATGGATCGAGGGAGGGTGAATGACGATCCGAATAAGCCGGGCAACCCCATTTTTTCAGACCCTTTCGAGCTCGTACACCAGCTTCCCCCCCGTCCTGCAGCAGTCCCTCGACGCCCCCCTCAACGTCGCCTGCCCGGCCTCCTCTTCGCCGCACCTGCACAAGGGGCGCTCGGGCCCTCTGCCGGCCCACCCGACGATCGAGCCGCCGACGGGCGCCTCGCACCTGCCTCCTTCGAGGCACCTCCCCCTCTCTCCGTCCCCTCCGCCGCCTCCCTCGACGAACGGGCAGTCGGCGTCCCGCTTGCACGGCCGGTCCCACGACCCTCCGCGGCTCTCGCAGAGCTCCCTGAAGGCGACGTCGGGGCCCAGCGAGCAGGCCGCCAGAGGGTGCAGCGTGTCGCGGTCGCGCTTGGCGGCGACCGGAGACGCGGATCGCAGCACCGAGGCCGAGGAGAAGACGACGTCGATCGAGCCCGGCGTCACGTCCTCGACGGTGCCGTGCGGGGCGCCGTCCAGCGGCAGCCACGCAACGACGTCGCCGGATCGCAGGGCGCGCATGACGGCGACCGCGGGCGTGTCCGCGACGCCCTTTGGAATGGGCACGCGAAAGCGCCACCTCCAGGCGCCGCTCTCTTTCCCCGCGGCGCCCCCGGACGCCTTCTCTAGCCAGGACCGGTAGCCGGCCTGGGGCGCCAGCGTCGGCGGGCTCTGCAGCAGCCTTCGCCCCCGCTCGTCCTCGACGACGAAGTAGGTCCCGTTCTGCTCGCCGGGCCTCTCTTGCTTTGTCAGCGTGACCCGGTCGCCCGGCCTCAGCTTGACGCCGTCGATGACGGGCTCCTGAGCATCGAAGCGCGCTTCTCTCACGCCCGACCGCCACGGGCCCTCGCCCGCCTCGTCGTAGAGGCGCACCGAGAACGAGGCGCGGACGGCGTGGGCGGGCACCAGTTCGACGGAAGGCGAGACAGCCTGCTCGACGAAACCCTCGCGGACGTCCCCCCCGGATGTCGGCGACGCCTCAGGCAGCAACACGCTCAGGCCGTGGGATTGATAGAACGTGAGCAGAGCGCGCCCCTCCTTGTCGAGCAACCTCTCGGAGATTCTCCTCGCCATCGCTGTGGCCAGCTCGGACGACGCCCCCGGCGTCTGTACGAGCAGAATCAGGGCGGGGGAGGTCAGCATGACGAGCATCATCATGGTCGCCGGCGCGCCCTCGGTCGCCCCCGCGTCCTGCTGCTCGACCCTGATGGCGGCTGTGGAGATCGCCGGCGCGACCGCGGCGAGCACGTGCGGCGCCGCGTCCGAGACGCGCTGCTCGGCGCTTTCGTCGTCGGACGGATGGTAGATCGCGTGCGCCGCGTGGCCGCGCGGCCACGCCTTCTCGACGTCGGTCAGCGCCTTGGCGCCGTCGCAGCACCAGACCGGCACGACGGCCAAACCTGTGTCGTCCCTGGCAGCGGCTCTCGCCGCGGCGACCCGGCCTCCTCCGCCAAAGTGCTCCACGATCGTGCCCGGCGGGGGCTCGGACCCGCCGCTGGCTACCGCCCACGCGACGCGGAAGAGGGAGGCCTCGAGCGCGGTCCCGCAGTGCGCCCTCACCTTTGCGCCCGAACGCGCATGCCGGATGAGCGACGGCGGATGCGCCCGTGCGTCACCGGCAGGCGCCACGGGCGTGAGCACGTGCAGGCAGCGCATCGACCCTGTCTCGACGAGGGGCGCGACTATCGCCAGCGTCATCCGCCCCTTCGGCGCGCCTCCGTCTTCGGCGATGCGCCGTCGGTCCGCGAAGTGAGAGAGCTGAGCTGCGTCCCCAACCAGAAGCGTCGCAGCCGCGGCGAGCCGCTCGAGGTCCTCGCCGTCCTCGACGAGCCTCGAGAGGCCGAGGAGGGGCTCGACGTCGAGGCCGCGCAGCGAGCCGAGGCTCGCTGCGGCGATATCGGGGAGGTCGGGCGAGGGCCCGCGCTCAGGATCGAGCACGAGGGAGGTCCGCTTGGCGTCGGTGACGTGCACGATCGACAGCGGACCCTCAAAACGCTCCTTTTGCGTCGCGTTTGCGCGTTTTGTGAAGGCTGCGACGGTCAGAAGAGCTAGCAGGATGAGCGCATAGATCAGAATCCGAGTCGGTCCCATCCTTGCGCACGCAGCACGTACGCACGCTCGCCACTACCCCCACACGCGGAAATCGTCTGATGGGGCTGTTGTTGCGTCGACAGAGATGCACTCGTCCGCTTTGATATAAACGACCTGGTCTCACCCCAATGTGTGAGACGGCCACACCATGACGAGAGGGCCGCCCGCAATAGCCTTTGCCGCGGGTCGCGCCATCTCGGGCGTTTTCCGTGGCATGGCCTTGATCTGCCTCGTCCTCGTAGGATGCTTTGTGCCCTTGCGGTGGACTCCACGTTTGTGCTCCGCCATGCTCTGGGTCTTGGGGATCGAGGTGAACTCCCCTCCAGGGACGACCGTATCCTCTCCTGTCCTCGTGTTTCCTCACCCGACCCCCTTCGATCACCTGACACTCATGGCCGCGCTCGACCGGCCGCTGCGATTTGTCGCCCTCGCTCGCCACCTCCGGGGGCCCGCTCGTTTCCTCGCCCGGCGCTTGGGGTGCATCGTTCTCCCGGAGACCCCCGGCGGCAGGGCCGCCATCATCTGCGCGGCCGCCGCAGAGACCGGACGGTCGCCCCTGGCCATCGCCCCCGACGGCGGGCGCCCCGGATGCCCGTACCACCTCGGCGCTTTCCTGGCCGTCGGGGAGAAGCACGAGCAACGCAGCCTCCCCGCTGCTCGCGCTGTCGGCGACCGTCCTGTTCCTCCCTATCGCGGCCCGCTTGGCCCGCCGCCTCCCATTCGACGCCGCCATGATCACGTGGGTCGTGTGCACCTCGATCGCGTACCACGGGACGGGAAGCCACCACGCCCGTTTCGTGGACGTGTGCTCCAACGCAGTCCTCATGACATCGTGCTCCGTTTGGTCGGGCGTCGTCCGGGGGCGCTGGTGGCCCGCGGTGTGCGCTACGGCGGCATCGGCGGGCTACGGGCTACGGGGAGGCAACGCGGCCTGGCATGTTATCGCGGTGCACGTGCCGGTAGCAGTCGGGTTCATGTGCCTGTGACGGGGGGGGGCAGTGTGGATTGGAAACAGCCCCGGAGCCTCCATGCAACCTCATGCGACCTCGCTTCGCGGCATCCCATGTAATCCCAACCATTCGTGCCATCCATTATGGTTCACACATGAGCCATCACCATCTTCATCACCTGCTGGGTATGCGCGCCGCGGCTGCTCCCACCACCCGAGCTCGCTCCGGTAATACAACCGGTATGGGCCGTCCACGAGATACTTGCGCTTCAAACTAGCCTCCACGGCGTCTATCCCAGCAGACGAAGCGACAGGAAGGAAGGAGGGCAGGGCAGATTGGGGGACAGAGGAACATCAACCACACATGCCCCCAACTCGGTTTAGAAATACAACAAAACATTTTTTGCGCTAAATACACAATGCAACATGCATATCACTGCACATCTGCGGACCGCAGCAACCCACTGCCGACCATCGATACCCCACCTGCTACAGCAGTCACAATTAAGAATGGGACACCTATCGGTGACCAATCCGTCATTGGTCATTCTACCGTGTGGCTTTTTCAGCCCTCACCCTCTGTTTTGAGAGGGGAGCAAGATGCGACGTGTGCTTGTGCTTGTTCCCGCCTTTCCCGGCCTTGACAGGCCGCACGAACGACGGCGGCCTCTCCCAGCCGACGACTCTGTCGCCCAGCCAGATGGTGCCGATGTTGCTGCTTCCACACACGTCACGGTCAACGAACTTCATGATGTTCAAGCCTTGGATATAGACTCGAAGTCCCCTGACGTAGCGGCAGGTCAAGCCCGCCG
>Ga0209284_10004867_pt1:2500-14577 | contig 14577 bp, 8 predicted proteins | sample FRY03_FD_187211 | JGI IMG/M metagenome (GOLD analysis project Ga0209284, IMG submission 187211) | Freshwater microbial communities from Lake Fryxell liftoff mats and glacier meltwater in Antarctica - FRY-03 (SPAdes) (version 2) | ecosystem: Environmental > Aquatic > Freshwater > Ice >... | reverse complement strand
TGCTGATGTATCCAACTGCCGCTGAGCAGGTCAGCGAACTGGCTCTTGTGCAGGCCGCGAGGATGGCCATAATCGATATCCTCTGGATACGCCTGCAGCTTGAGCCTGGCCTGCAGCAGTAGCCGGGTCACTTTGTTGTTATTGCGATAGGTGGTTTCCCGATCAACGAGTAAAGCCAGACGCTGGTCGAAGCCGAGCTCCTCGTGGGTTGATGGCTGTGCATGCTGTTGCTCCAGGCCGTCAGCCATTCCGGTGAGTTTCAGTGCCCGCAGGCTTTGCAGAGTTTGGTTGTGATGCATGGTTGTTCTTCCTGTTCAATTCGTTAGTGGTAGTAGTGTTGGCCGCGAACATTTTCATGATGATCCAGATCAAGCTCTTCCTGTCCGCCATCGACTGAGCGTTCCAGTGCGAGCTGATCCAGACCATTTTTGAGGATGGATTCAACGCTGCTGCGGGTGGGTGAGTTAATCTGCAGGGCGCGACCACAGGCTTCGTTAAGGCGGCTGCGGCCATACTTTTTCGCGTTGCTTAACAGCGCCAGCACGGTGCGATAGTTCTGCTCCTGATGCCGCTTGCGTTGAAGCAGATGGCCGACCACCTCGCCGGTGTGCGTGCCGATCTCATTAGCCCAGCTCGTAAAGCGTTCGGAAGACCACTCATGCACAGCGCGATGGGTGCCCGGCATGTGCTCGGCGCAGGTGCTGTGGGCACCCTGACGGTAGCTGCGCGGATGGCTGGCCACCCGCTGGCCGCTGCTGTAGAAGGTCACCAGGTTGTCGCTTGCATGCACCTCGACAGGCTGCTTGACCAGATGATGTGGCACCGAGTAGTAGTGCTTGTCATACTCGACGTGATAGTCGATATGCACACGCGCCTGCTTGATGTCAGCATACTGGTAAGGCTGACTGGGGAGCGGGCGCAGCGCCGGCTTGTCAAGTTGCTCGAACTGGGTGCGCCGACTGCCCGGCACTGGGTGCGCCGACTGCCCGGCAATTTCTTGAAGGGGCGTTCATTAAGATCGATCAACAAGGTCTGGATTGCCTGGTTCAGTGAGGCCAGGCTGAAGAAGGTGTGATGGCGAAGCCGCGCCATGATCCAGCGTTCAACAATCTGAACTGCCACCTCAGCCTTGGATTTGTCCTTGGGCTTGTAGGGCCTGGCCGGGATGATGGCGCACTGGTAATGCGCCGCCAACTGTTGATAGCTGGCGGTGATCGTCGGCTCGTAACGGTGCGTTTTACGCACGGCGCTTTTGAGATTATCCGGCACGATAATCTCGGGCACGCCGCCGAAGAAGGTTAACGCGTCGACATGTGCACTGAGCCAGTCCTGTTGCTTCTGGCTCCAGCTGGCGCAAGCAAAGGTGTAGTTGGAGGCGCCAAGTACCGCTACAAAGATTTGTGCCCGGCGTATCTCACCGGTGTCAGGTGACACCACTTCCATGGTCGGTCCGCAGTAATCGACAAACAGCTTCTCACCTGCGCGATGCAACTGGCGCATACTGCGCTGCTGGCATCCCAGCCACTTAAGGTAGCGGTGACAGAACTGCGGATAGCTATAGCCATCACCAAAGTGCTGCTGGCGGTACTCCTGCCAGAGCAATTGCTTGGTGACGCCTTTGCGTCGCAACTCCTGGTGGACAACCCCATAATCAGGCACCGCAAAACGGCGTTGTCCGGTGCGCGGTTGGGTTGGGAACAGTAACCGCCCCAGCTCACGCTCGCTCAGTTCTGCCGGCAACGGCCAGCCGAGCTCGGCTTTTTCAGCCCGTTCCAAGTACTCCACCACCGTGCCGTAGCCGATGTCCAGAGCCTGGGAGATGCTGCGGTAACTCAGTCCTGCGTCCTGGCGCAGGCGCAGGATGTCTTTAATTTTACGCATTGTTAATCTCTTTCTTGCCACCGCCAATCCCCTGTCAAAAAAGGGCAAAAGGATAGCAGTTATTTAGTTAAAACAATGCGTTAGACAGGATTCTGGAAATATCCGATCACCTATTCTGGAAATCCGGGAAAAGTGATCGGATAAAACCAGAATAGGTGATCGAATACTTCCAGAATAGGTGATCGGATTAAAACAGAATCAGTGATCGGAATGGGGCAGAATATGCACGACCAGCTTGCAGATCATTGAACGCTTTCTGCATTGGTTCCAGCAGGCCATTAGCATCAACAAATCGCCAGTAAGCCTCTGCCGTGGTAGCGAAGCCGGGCGGCACTGCAACACCTCGCTCTGAGAGCTTAACAACCATCTCCCCAAGTGACGCATTCTTGCCGCCAACCCGTGCAACATCTCCGCGCCCCAGATCGTCGAAGAGAATTACTTCTGTTGTTTTAGTGCTCATGCAGCCCCCCCCTGGTACTTAAATCAGGTACTAACGGCCAGCCTAACACTTGCTATTTAGGCTTATCCTGACCGTGGTCATGATCCGCTGGCTGTTCACTTTTACAATACCACCAGACGGTCCGATGTGTTGCTGAAGGACAGCAATATAAGAACAGTCGCACTGGTCACCGGCGCAGCAACCGGAATCGAAAAAGCCATCGGGTTAGTGTATGCCAAGGAGGGCTGCCTGGAACGAGCATTTCTGCGTATGCAGGTACAGTTGAAGATAAAGGAAGCACGAAAGTCGGTTTCTATTGTCAATATGGCACCGGTTGCAGGTCTGACAGGTTTTGCGGGTTTGCCCGCTTACCGCACCACAAAAGGCGGCGTGATCAAGTGCACATGGGTAAAGCAGTACGACATTTTAGGCACTATCCTGATGAGTCATTATTCGGCTGGCATGAACGGCTTGGGCTTTTGAAAAAATGAAGCGTCCTGTGTTGATAATAATATCGGGGGTATCCGGTAGCGGTAAGTCTTCGGTGGCACGCGAATTGTCCAGGCTATGCGCTTTGCGGTATCTGGACGCCGATGATTATCATAGCAGTGCGGCTCGAGCTTTGATGGCCCGGGGGACGGCACTCGACGACGAAATGCGGATTCCCTGGATCCAATCCATCTGCAGGCATCTTCGACAACTGGCTATTGCTGGCGAGAATTGTGTGTTGGCATATCCAGGTCTGAAAAAGAGTCATCGCGAACCACTGCGCAAAGCAGGTTTCGACGTTACCTTTTTATATCTGGAAGGCGATAGGGATTTAATTCGACAGCGTCTTGAAAATCGCAGAGGGCATTTCATGAGAGCGGAACTTTTGAAAAGTCAGTTCCGTTCACTGGAGAGGCCAGTGAACGAATCGGACGTTCAATTTATCGACACTTCAACATCTCTGGAGAACGTCGTAAATCAGGCGCTGGCTATAGTGAGGCAACAACTGCCTGGCTGTCATCCTGAAGTTCCGCATCCTCGTGGTAATGATGAGTCGTAAAATCATAGAGAATCAGGTAAAGGCTCGGCACCAGGAACAGCGTGATCACTGTCGAAAATAACACGCCGAAGGCCAGGGAGATGGCCATCGGTACAATAAAGAACGTAGCGGGGCTTGGCGTCACCATCAGCGGCACCAGTCCGATAAATGTCGTCACTGAGGTTAAAAATATCGGTCGGAACCGGGCTATCCCTGCGCTGGCGATGGCATTTTGCAGGGATACGCCGGTAGCTATTTCCTTATTTATATACACCACCAGAACCAGACTCGCGTTCACAACAATTCCCCCGAGCGCAACAATGCCGATCAGAGAAAAGAACACCAGCTCCTGACCCATAATAAAATGTCCTACTATCGCGCCAATCGCGCCGAATGGAATGACACTCATTATAATCAGTGGCTGTGAGTACGATTTCAGCGGAATGGCCAGCAGCGCAAAGATCAGCAACAAGGCCAGCGGATAACTGGCAATCAGACCATTTAAAGAACGTGTTCGTTGTTCGCCCTCTCCTCCCAATGCCAGATTCACCTGATACTGATCACGCCATTTATCCGCGAATTCAGCGTTGATTTCACGTGTCACTTCTTCCGGCGTACTGACCAGCCTGTTGATGTCGGCATTAACAGTGATGATACGTCTGCCATCCTGGCGGTTGATACTCGAATAACCATTCCCAAGGCTCAGTTCAGCGACGCTCGATAGAGGGATCTCTGCCCCTTCTGGTGTGCGCAGCAACATATCTTCGAGGCTGCCCAGAGATTGACGTTCGTTTTCAGGATAACGCACCATGACCTTAATCTGATCGGAGCCACGCTGAATACGCTGCGATTCCGCACCATAAAAAGCCTGACGGACCTGCCGTGAGATATCATCCAGGGTGAAGCCCAGCAATAAACCTTCATTCAATATCTTTATCTGAATTTCTTGCTTACCCGCACGAAATGAATCGGTAATATCAAAAACACCCGGATAGCGACCAAGCGCTTCGCGCAACTCACTGGTCGCCATCTTCAGGTTCTCCTCATTCCTGCCTTCAAGTCGAAAGCTCAATGCCTGTCCTGCAGAAAAAGAATCAGAAATAAAGCCAAGTTCCAGTGCATCGGGAATCAACCCGACTTTGTTGCGCCAGCGATCGCGGATTTCGTTCGCGCTCATTTTCCCTCGATCGTCATAAGAGTTCAGAATCATGACTACTTCAGCAATATGGCTGCCCCCTGCACTGGCACGGCCAGGTGGACCACCGCGGTTAATTCGCGCGCCAAGAGTTGTTAAGGTTTTGTCGACCACATGCCCCGGCAGTGCCGCTGCCTGACCATCGGCTATCAGAACTGCCAGCTCTTCATCCAGTTCACGAATGAGTTCTTCGGCAGCAAGTTCTATACGCTGCAATGCCTGTTCGGTTATTGCCACTGCAACGCCTTCGGGCATCTGCACCGACGCATAGATCCGATCACCTTCGACTGCCGGGAAAAACTGAAAAATAACTCTGCCACTGGCCAGCAGACCAATCGTTATAACTATAACCGCTGTCGCTAAAGCCCAGGTTGCATAGCGATAATGCAAAGAGGTATGTAGCGCTTTTTTATAACTGTGATTTGCAAAATGCTCAAGGCCATAAGCAAATCTCTGTTGCAACTTTTGCCAGTGCCGGACGACAAAGCTGTGCTCAAAGAGATACCCTCTCAATTTTCTGTGCGCCAGATGGCCGGGAAGAATTAACTGTGACTCAACCACGCTGGCTAGCAGGCACATTACGACCACTGCGCCGATCACATTAAAGAATGAACCGAGCGGGCCATCCAGCAGCAACAGCGGCAAAAAGGCAGCTATTGTTGTAAGCACACCAAAAATAACTGGAACAGAGACATCATAGGTTCCGTCTGCGGCAGCCTGACGCATCGGCATTCCGGTTTGTTCATAAACAAAAATACGCTCTCCAACCACAATAGCATCATCGACAATAATGCCTAACACCAGAATAAATGCCATGATGGTTATAGAGCTGATTGAAATTCCTAGTGTGGGGAAAAAACTCAAGGCCCCTAGTATCGCAATTGGAATGCCCGCGGCCACCCAGATCGCCAGTTTAAAGCGCAGGAACAGCGCCAGGACCACCAGTACCAGAAAAAATCCGGAATACGCATTACCTGCAACAGTTGCGATACGTTCCTGCAACCCTTTTGCATCATCAGTTAATACCGTTAGCTCAACATTTGATGGAAGTCGTGGACGTTTAGACTCCACATAGGCGGAGGTAGCAGCCGCAGAGGCAATAATGTCTTCATTGCCGACTCGATAAACTTCGATGATTGCCGCATTTTTTCCATTGACACGTGCAGTGAGATAACCTTCTTCAAAGCCATCTTTTACTTCGGCGATGTCCCCGAGACGCAATTGGGAGCCGTCCGGATATGAACGGATGATAATGTCTTCATACTCGCTGCCGACAAATAAGCGTCCAGTACTTCGTAACAGAATATCACCGCCACCTGTGCGGATCGTTCCCGCCGGCATATCCATCGCGGCCCGATTTATTGCAGTAGCGACCTGGCTAAGCGTGAGATTATATTGCCGTAAATTGAGTTCGCTGATCTCTATGGCAATTTCATAAGGGCGAATGTAATTAACTTCAACACGAGAGATGCCCGCAAGATCAATAAGATCAAGTCGTATCTCTTCGGCTATTTCCTTCAGACTGGCATCATCTGTATCCGCCGACAATGATAGAGACATCACCGTTGCTACAGGAGAGAAGGATGCGATAATCGCTTTCTCGGTATCCGCCGGAAAAGTCACTATGCCATCAACATTGCCCTTCACTTCATTCAAGACTCGATTCAGATCAGCACCCTGTTCCATCTGCAAAGTAGCCGCACAGGCACCTTCACGAGCCAGGGTCGTCATGGTTTCGATATTTTCCACATTCTGCAACGCTTCTTCCAGTCGCAGACACACAGCCTGCTCTACCTCTTCCGGAGACGCTCCAGGGTAGGGTACGTTGATTTGAATAGTACCGGTTTCGATACTGGGGAATTCTTCCTGGCGAATATCAGCGTATGACGCTATGCCTGCGACAATAAATACAAACATCAGCAGATTCGAAGCAATAGGATTATGAACAAACCAGGTAATAACTGTTTTCATCACTCGATTACCTGTACTGACATGCCCTCAACTATTGCCTGCAGGGGTGAGAGCAGAACTCGCTCCCCCGTGCGTAAGCCACCCTGTATTAGTACGCGTTCATTCTCAAGACGGAGAATATCAAGCTCACGAAAGCGCAGTCGGCTCTCGGCATCAACGATAACTACGCGGTTACTTCCTCTGATAACACTTCTTGGGAGAATAACAATATTGTCAACAGATCTACCCTTAATAGCTGCATTAACATACAAACCCACAGGTAGAGGCACCGCCGTCAAATCCTCACCAGAGCGTGCCATTGGTTCTACTCCCAGGACCGGTTGTAATACCCGTACGACAGCCTGAACAGTGTTGTTGCTCGCATCAATACCAGCCTCGGTGCGGACCAGCCGACCTTTCCAGCTCAACATCTGTCCGCCAAACATACCGCTTAAGGCAACATCCGGCGAAATCTCCGGAGGCAATTCTCCCCTGAATCCAAGAGGTATATCCAGATAGCCTAACTGCGATATAGCTAGCGGCAATCTGACTTCCACCTCATCTGCGCTCAACAATGAGGCGAGTACCTGTCCACGATTTACGTGCTGACCAAGCTCAATGCTGCTGCTTTCTACGATGGTGGCAAAAGGTGCTCGAATTTCGCTGCGTGCAAAATCAAGTTCTGCCTGTGCCAGAGATGCTTTGGCATCACGCACGCGCCCTGCAGTATTATCGGATTGTCGCTGTAGATCCTGGATCTGTGATTCACTGATCAACCGGCGTGCTGCCAATTCGCGATTTCGTTGCAGTTCATTCATTGCATGTAGTGCATCTGCTTCAGCCTGATCAACAGATGAGCGACTACGCTCAAGTGTATTCTGATAGTCGCTGCTGTCCAGACGCAAGATAACCTGGCCACTCTCAAAGTATCCGCCAGCCACAAGTGAGGGCGAAATCCATGCTACCGGCCCCGTTGCGGCAGCAGAAAGACTGACCCGCCGGCTTGCCTGTACTCTGCCCTGCGAGCTGACCTCCAGATTAACCTGTTGGGTTTCAACAGCAACAACTCTAACAGTGGTCAATGCCTGTTCAGGCTCAACAGGTTCAAGGCGTTGTGGGTTTCTGATCAGGACATAAAAGACCAACAATGAACAAGCCAGAATGGCAACAGGCAGAATGATTTTCTTCAATTAACACTACCCCTGAATAGCTCCGAGATGAATTTTTTTAGAGCTGGAGAGCTTATATATCAGCTTGTCTTTTAGCTACACGGAAAAGCCCAGTTAACGAAGGTTTACGGTGTTCAGAAATTTATGGATCAATGGATTCAGAATTATCGTGAATTGTTAAGCCTTGTTCTGCGGTTTTTCAGTTCCTGCGAAGCTTTTGAATAGCCGCCGTCCATACCATCTACGAAATGGATATGATCACGTTGATAGCTTTTAACATAACAAGTGACCATCGCAGCAAAAGAACAATGTACGCCATAGGCGAGTATCCCGCGGCTGAACTGATCCTCCAGATAGCGCGTCAAATCCATACGCTGCTGAATGGTTCCTGAGGCGACAAAACGCAGGCCGTCGCCAAATTTCTTATAATCTGCATGTCGAACTAAATCCTTTTTATATTCTCCCCAATCGGTATCCTTGGTTTGCTTCTTGAATCTCATCAGATATAAACCGGTAATCCATTGGGAAACCATCATTCCAGCGTACTTCAGGCGTTTTCCAAGGGTTGGAGGCTGGGTACGCAACTTCCATTCGACTCCCAGTAAAAACGGATTGGCGGTCATTTTCAAAGCGTTTTCCCGGATGGGATGGAAATCCTGTTCATTACCATAAATATCCAGAATTTTTTTAAAACACTGCTCGTAGATATCTGTGTTCTCTTTGTCGGTAAAAGCAGATGCCTGGATGAGGTATGTAGCTATTTCATCTTTATCACTCGGTACCTGACTCCAACGACATTCCAGTCCGGAAAAATCAGCCTCAATCGGCTCGATATTTTCAATACGGTTTTCCCGTTTTACCAGATCCTCTGCCGCGGTAACTCCACTTCCCCAGAATACAGTCTGATCCATGAATTCAGAAAGACTTAAGCGTGCTGCCTTCACGTCATGACCGAGACTGCGTAATTCTTTGACTGACACGAGACCAATAGCCATCTCAAGGCCAAAAGCATCTTTGACTGCTTTTTTGCAAAATGCCAGTATCCCTTCAACCTGATCCATCGATTTATCTGGAAGTACAATAAAGGAACCGTCTCCCCCAAACAGATAAGGCAATAAGTTCTCATTCTTATAGAAATTATTTAAAGCGGCAATAATGCAGGCGTCTGCCATATTTACCTCATTGTATTTCCCCAGTCGTATAGCATCCGTGGAACCACGGACATCCGCAACGGCTATATACCAGTCGTCCGGAAGCGGTGTGTACAGAGCTGGGTTGCCCACGTCCCGAAAAGAGGGTACTACGGTGAGGCTTTCATAAAAGTCGGTGGTATTCATAAAATCAAGAATCCAGTGCCAAAATCTTTGAATAGAAGAAGATACCACCACACGGGACAATTGAAGGTAAGAAGATGCTGATTGCTGGAGATATAAGCACAACCGCGCAGAAATCTACATTGACGAATGCATTTTTTCGAGACAAAAAAAATCCCCGTGCTCTTGCGAGTGCGGGGATTTTTCTTCGTTTAGATGCCTGACAATGACCTACTCTCACATGGGGAGACCCCACACTACCATCGGCGCTGAGCACTTTCACTTCTGAGTTCGAGATGGGATCAGGTGGTTCACACTCGCTATGGTCGTCAGGCAATTCTTTCGCAACAACGCCTTTTGGGGGCGCCAGTCGCATGTGCTTTACAATCTTGATGAATGAATGTTGTCTTGCTGCTGATATTTATACAAGCAATCTGTGTGTCTGGCAAAGTCTGTTTTGCTTAAGATAATCACGTTTTGCAAAAACCTGTGATTATATGGTCAAGCCTCACGTGCAATTAGTACTGGTTAGCTCAACGCCTCGCAGCGCTTACACACCCAGCCTATCAACGTCGTAGTCTTCAACGGCACTTTAGGGGGATTAAATCCCCAGGGAGATCTCGTCTTGAGGGGGGCTTCCCGCTTAGATGCTTTCAGCGGTTATCCTGTCCGAACATAGCTACCGGGCAATGCCACTGGCGTGACAACCCGAACACCAGAGGTTCGTCCACTCCGGTCCTCTCGTACTAGGAGCAGCTCCTCTCAAATCTCCAACGCCCACGGCAGATAGGGACCGAACTGTCTCACGACGTTCTAAACCCAGCTCGCGTACCACTTTAAATGGCGAACAGCCATACCCTTGGGACCGGCTTCAGCCCCAGGATGTGATGAGCCGACATCGAGGTGCCAAACACCGCCGTCGATGTGAACTCTTGGGCGGTATCAGCCTGTTATCCCCGGAGTACCTTTTATCCGTTGAGCGATGGCCCTTCCATTCAGAACCACCGGATCACTATGACCTGCTTTCGCACCTGCTCGAGTTGTCACTCTCGCAGTCAAGCACCCTTATGCCATTGCACTAAACTGGCGATTTCCGACCGCCATTAGGGTACCTTCGTGCTCCTCCGTTACGCTTTGGGAGGAGACCGCCCCAGTCAAACTACCCACCACACACGGTCCTCGCCCCCGTTTCAGGGGCTAAGTTAGAACCTCAACAATACCAGGGTGGTATTTCAAGGATGACTCCACGACAACTGGCGTTGCCGCTTCAAAGTCTCCCACCTATCCTACACAGATAGTGTCAAAGTCCAGTGTGAAGCTATAGTAAAGGTTCACGGGGTCTTTCCGTCTAGCCGCGGGTACACTGCATCTTAACAGCGATTTCAATTTCACTGAGTCTTGGGTGGAGACAGCGCCCCCATCATTACGCCATTCGTGCAGGTCGGAACTTACCCGACAAGGAATTTCGCTACCTTAGGACCGTTATAGTTACGGCCGCCGTTTACCGGGGCTTCGATCAAGAGCTTCGCTTGCGCTAACCCCATCAATTAACCTTCCGGCACCGGGCAGGCGTCACACCCTATACTTCCTCTTACGAGTTTGCAGAGTGCTGTGTTTTTAATAAACAGTTGCAGGGGCCTGATTACTTCGACTCCCCTTAGCTTACGCAGTAAATGCTTCACCAAAAGGAGCGTACCTTCTCCCGAAGTTACGGTACTATTTTGCCTAGTTCCTTCACCCAAGTTCTCTCAAGCGCCTTGGTATTCTCTACCTGATCACCTGTGTCGGTTTACAGTACGGTTGTCTGTTACCTATGCTTAGAAGGTTTTCCTGGAAGCATGGCATCAACCACTTCTCTCACTTAAAAGTAAGATCGTCATCACGCCTCAGGGTATGTGAGCTCCCGGATTTACCTAAGAGCTCCCCCTACACGCTTAAACACGGACTACCAACGCCGTGCTGGCCTAGCCTTCTCCGTCACTCCATCGCAGTAACAGCCAGTATCGGAATTTTAACCGATTTCCCATCGACTACACCTCTCGGTCTCGCCTTAGGGGCCGACTCACCCTGCCCCGATTAACGTTGGGCAGGAAACCTTGATCTTTCGGCGGGGGAGTTTTTCACTCCCCTTATCGTTACTCATGTCAGCATTCGCACTTGTGATACCTCCAGCAAGCTTCTCAACTCACCTTCAACGGCTTACACAACGCTCCTCTACCATATGCACACAAGGTGCATATCCGCAGCTTCGGTTATCAGTTTGAGCCCCGTTATATCTTCCGCGCAGGCCGACTCGACTAGTGAGCTATTACGCTTTCTTTAAAGGGTGGCTGCTTCTAAGCCAACCTCCTAGCTGTCTAAGCCTTCCCACATCGTTTCCCACTTAACTGATATTTGGGACCTTAGCTGGCGGTCTGGGTTGTTTCCCTCTTGACAACGGACGTTAGCACCCGCTGTCTGTCTCCCGTGATAAAACTTACTGGTATTCGGAGTTTGCATCGGGTTGGTAAGTCGGGATGACCCCCTAGCCGACACAGTGCTCTACCCCCAGCAGTCAATTCCACGAGGCGCTACCTAAATAGCTTTCGAGGAGAACCAGCTATCTCCGGGCTTGATTAGCCTTTCACTCCGAGCCACAGCTCATCCGATAATTTTTCAACATTATTCGGTTCGGTCCTCCAGTGCCTGTTACGGCACCTTCAACCTGGCCATGGCTAGATCGCCCGGTTTCGGGTCTATTGCCAGCAACTAAGACGCCCTATTAAGACTCGGTTTCCCTACGGCTCCCCTATGCGGTTAACCTTGCTACTGACAATAACTCGCTGACCCATTATACAAAAGGTACGCCGTCACCCAACAAGTGGGCTCCGACTGCTTGTACGTACGCGGTTTCAGGATCTATTTCACTCCCCTCACCGGGGTTCTTTTCGCCTTTCCCTCACGGTACTAGTTCACTATCGGTCAGCCAGGAGTATTTAGCCTTGGAGGATGGTCCCCCCATGTTCAGTCAAGATTACACGTGTCCCGACCTACTCGTTTTCATTACATCAGCATTTTCGTGTACGGGGCTATCACCCACTTTTGCCGGACTTTCCAGACCGTT
>Ga0209284_10004860_pt1 | contig 14593 bp, 15 predicted proteins | sample FRY03_FD_187211 | JGI IMG/M metagenome (GOLD analysis project Ga0209284, IMG submission 187211) | Freshwater microbial communities from Lake Fryxell liftoff mats and glacier meltwater in Antarctica - FRY-03 (SPAdes) (version 2) | ecosystem: Environmental > Aquatic > Freshwater > Ice > Glacier... | reverse complement strand
CCTTGATGGCTTCCAAAGCCACTCGGGCTTTGAACATGGCGTCGTGTCTTTTACGTTTGGCTTTCACTGGGTATGTCGGGGTCTGGGGTGGAAATCCCAACCCGTAACCACCATAAACTCACAACTTTACTACTGGCCCGAATTTCGGGGTCCACCTCAGTTCCAGGACATCGGTTTGGGCGAGTGGCTGCTCGAAATGGACGAAACACCCGTGGAGAAGATAGCGGAGACGCTGTTCGCCATTGATGCCGATTATCCCGCCGCGCAGACGAAAGTGAAAAAGGCCATGGCCTATGTGCATGAGTGTTTTGCCGGATCAATGAAGCATGTGAAGGGCGTTTTAAGCGCATGAACATCACCACTCTTGCCGCTTTCGCCTTGCTGACGGCCCGCGCTTTCGCCGTGGAGCCTGGTTTTGCATCCCTCTTTGATGGCAACACGCTCGATGGCTGGAAACATGGCGGCAATTGGGCTGTGGTGAATGGCGAGCTGGCTTGCACGCAACGCGGCGGATCGCTGATGTATGTGAAGGCGAAGGTGCCGGATGATTTTGAGCTGCGCTTTGACTGGAAGGTCGCCAAAGGCTGCAACAGTGGAGTGTACTACCGGCCCGGCCAGTATGAGTATCAACTGCTCGACAACGCTAACAGCCACTACGGCGAGAATCCGCGCCAGGCGGCCGCGTCGCTGTTCTTTTGCATGGCACCGACGAAGGATGTCGTGAAGCCGTTTGGCGAGTGGAATGAGGGCCGCATCGTGTGCAAAGGCAGCGTGATCCAGCACTGGCTGAATGGCGAGAAGGTGATCGACTTTGATTACACCGACCCGCGCTGGCATGCGGACCTCGAGATCCTGCGCATTCGTGGCGGTGATTTGACGAAGAGGGGAGCCAACATCTCGTTACAGGACCATGGTGCGGACGTGTGGTTCAAAAATCTGCGCTGGCGGGCGATTCCGACGGAAGAACCGCTGGTGAGCGAGAATCTGACGCCGATGCCGATTCCCGATTTGGCTTTGCGGCCTGAGCAGGGGCGCGTGAACAAGATGCTGGAGTCGAAGAAGGGTGAATGGCAGCACACGGAATTGAAGCGTTTCAAGGCCGATGAGGCGCACCAAGGTGTCGCGGTGGATGGCGAGCACTTCTATGTGATCACGAACGCTGCGATCGGCAAGTATCGCAAAGACACGGGGGAGCGTGTGGGCAGTTGGAAAGAGACCGAAGGCGGCCATATCAAGCATCTGAACGCCGGTTTGATCCTCGAGGGCAAACTGCTTTGTGCGCACTCCAATTATCCCGAGGTGCCGATGAAAAGCTCCGTCGAGGTTTGGGATCCGAAGACGATGGAGCATGTCGAATCCATCGACCTGACCGATGCGGGCGGATCGCTGACGTGGGTGGATCGGCGTGATGGGGAATGGTTCGCCTGTTTCGCGCAGTATGCGAAGACGGGCGATCCGGGAAGGACGCGGGTGCTCAGGTTTGACACGCAATGGAAGAAAACCGGTGAGCTGACTTTCCCTGCCGAGATGGTGGCAAAGTTCGGCAAGAACAGCAGCTCCGGCGGCAGCTTTGGCCCAGAGCGGCATCTGTTCATCACGGGACATGATGCGCAGGAGCTGTATGTGCTCGATTTTCCCGTGGCGGGCGATGTCTGGACCTGGAGGGCGGCGATGCCGATCTCCGCGCACGGCCAGGCGTTCGCGTGGGATCGCAGCAAGCCGGGCGTGCTGTATTCGATCGACCGGAAGACGCAGGAGGTGATTGTGTCGCGTGTTTCACGACGCTGAAACGAAGGTGAACTCGTGCGGCACTTGGCAAGTGCCGCGCCATGTGGCAGGCATCGTGCATGTCCGCCAAACCTGATCCCGCCTCGCTGCCGTGCAGTCCTCTTGATGAAACCGCCGGTTTGAAATACTTCCCGCGCATGGTCGGGAAGATCCGGCTGCATGCGGCTGGCAGACTGTGGGAGGAGCTACACGCGAATCTAGGCAAGGGGTCGGACGGTTGGTGCTGCGGCTTTTTGCACATCAACTATGACGAGTTGAAGGCGCGTGTGCTGCAAGACGGCAGTGATGAGAAGGTACTCGAATGGTGCCAGGAGCAAAAACGGCGGCTCAACGACACCGACAAGCTCGTCTGGAACAGCTTTGCCGCCAAGATTGGCTGGAATGACCACGTTTCGGCCATGCTGGTGAAACGGAAGGCGGATCTGGGCCTTGCGCATCGCGATGACATTCAGACGATGCCGCATTACATCGACGTGGATGAAGGGCGCTGCGAGTGAATGGGCAGGAATCGTCAGGCGTGCAGCCGCTATGAATCGTGAGCCTCGTCATGCCGCCGGCATTTGAAGCCGCCTTCAACGGCTCCGGTGCCTTTGGATTGGTCAGATCCTCATTGCGTGGTGGTTGTCGGAGACGCTCGACCTCGGGCCTGTGGGACGCGCTCGCGAGGTGTATTTTGGCAGGCGATGCGTGGGAATGCGCCGATTGTGGTTCCTGCCTCGAAGAGCGATGAAAAACAACGCTCTCCGTCGTTGATTCGCGGACGTTCAGCCTTCAATCTTCCCGCTGCCTTTCCCATGTCCGAAGTCTTCCACTCCAAATACCCCTCCATCGAGCACCTACGCGAGCGGGCACGCCAGCGGGTGCCGCGTTTCGCCTTCGAGTATCTGGAGGGCGGCTGCTTTTCGAACCTTAATCTTCAGCGCAACACGGACGAGATCCGGCAGGTGCAGTTGCGGCCCTGGTATTTGCGGGATTATCCCGGTTCCGATTTAAAAACCGAGCTCTTCGGCATCACCTATGACGCGCCCTTCGGCGTATCGCCCATCGGCTTGCAGGGACTCATTTGGCCGAAGGCGACCGAGATTCTCGCCAAAGCGGCGCATCAGCACAATCTGCCGTTTATCCTCAGCACCGTTGCTACTGCGAGCATTGAAACAGTGGCCGAGATCACGCAGGGCCGGGCCTGGTTTCAGCTCTACCATCCCACCGAGGATGCGCTACGCGACAAACTGCTTGACCGCGTGCGGGATGCTGGCCTGCCGGTGCTGGTGATCCTCGCCGACACGCCCACGTTTGCCTACCGGCCCAAGGAAATCCGCAATGGCCTCTCGATCCCGCCGCGCATGACGCTGCGCAATGTCATCCAGATGATGCTGCACCCAACGTGGTCATTTTCACAGCTCGCTACTGGTGCGCCAGAGTTCAAAACAATGAAGCCCTACCTTCCGAAGGGGCTCAGCATGAAGCACCTAGGCCTATTCATGAATAGGACCTTCTCCGGCCGACTCAATCCGGCGAAGATCAGCGCCATTCGCGAGCGCTGGAAGGGCAAGCTCGTCGTGAAGGGCATCGTCACTGAGGAAGACGCGGAAACCGCGCTCAGTCTCGGCGTGGATGGCTTCATCGTTTCCAATCACGGCGGTCGTCAGCTCGATGCCGGGCAGTCCACGATCAAGCCACTCACCGAACTGGCAAAAAAGTTCGGCCAGCGCACCACGGTCATGCTCGACAGCGGCCTGCGTGCCGGACCCGATGTCGCCTGTGCCATCGCCAGCGGTGCCAAATTCACCTTCATGGGCCGCTCCTTCATGTATGGCGTTGCCGCGCTCGGCAAGGACGGTGGCGATCACACCATGACGATGCTCAAACGCCAGCTCCGGCAGGTCATGGAGCAAGTGGGCTGTGAGCGCGTGGCGGATCTGCCGAAGCATCTGGTTTGATAAGTCTGTAGGTGCTCACGCCCGCCGTGAAACAGCTTCTGACAGCTCGTCATTTCGTGGGGGCTTTTGACGGTCACCCAATAAGATCAAGAATCGTCACCCGGATGCCAAGGATGCGTTGCTAACCGGACTTGCCATGCCGGGGTGAACGGGCGCAAAATCGCCGACCATGTCTGCTAAACCAATTATCCAGTTGATCGCCAGCGGCGATCTGCGTCTCGCTGCCAATCAAACCTGCTGGCCTGCGCAGAAGGCCATGGAGGAGGCGCTGACCAAGGCCATCAAAGCCGAGGGCGGCGAGGTCAAGCGTGCGCATCCGTATGACGCGAAGAAAAAGCACGGCTTCATCGCCAGCCAGCGTGAGGGCATCGAGATGTTTCGCGGGATTGATCCTGACGCGCCGCTGATCGTGGCGGAGGCGGTGTGGCAGTATTCGCATCATGTGTTGGCCGGATTGACGACGCATCGCGGGCCGATTCTGACGGTGGCGAACTGGAGCGGGCAGTGGCCTGGTCTCGTCGGTCTGCTGAACCTGAACGCGTCACTTACCAAGGCCGGCGTGCGCTACTCGACGCTGTGGAGCGAGACGTTCGCCGACGCGTTCTTCAAAGATGGCCTGCGTGAGTGGCTGACGACCGGTCGCGTGACGCATGATCAATCCCATGTGCGTGAACTGCCGTTGCTGAAGCTGCCGGCGGACGATGACCGTGTGGGGCGTGATTTTGGGCGGCGCTTTCGCGCGCATAAGGCGATCCTCGGTGTCTTCGATGAAGGCTGCATGGGCATGTTCAACGCGATCATTCCCGACGACCTGCTGCATGCCACCGGCTGCTTCAAAGAGCGCCTGAGTCAGTCCGCTCTCTTCGCCGCGATGCAAAACGTCAGCGTTGCGGATGCAGCGGCGGTTTATGCGTGGCTACAGCGCAAAGGATTGCAAATGCAGCTCGGTACGGACGAGGCAACCGAACTGACGGAGCCGCAGGTGCTGCAGCAATGCCAGATGTACATCGCCGCCGTGCGCCTAGCGGATGAGTTTGGCTGTGATGCCATCGGTATTCAATATCAGCAGGGGCTCAAGGATCTCACGCCCGCGAGCGATCTCGTCGAAGGCATGCTCAACAACGCCGACCGCCCGCCGGTGCGGAGCACGGATGGCAAACGCGTGCTGTTTGAAGGCGAGGCGCTGCCGCACTTCAATGAGGTGGATGAATGCGCCGGTCTCGACGGCCTCGTTACATATCGTCTGTGGCGCGAGCTTGGCTTTGCGCCGGAGAACACACTGCACGACCTGCGCTGGGGTCAAAAATACGGCCAGGACTATGTTTGGGTGCTGCTCATCAGCGGCGCGGCCCCTCCGGCGCATTTCATCGGCGGCTGGAAGGGCGCGAGCAGCGAGCGCCAGCCCGCGATGTACTTTCGCCTCGGCGGTGGCACGATGAAAGGCATCAGCAAGCCTGGTCACATCGTCTGGAGCCGCGTGTTTGTGAAAAATAGCGCACTGCATTGCGACATCGGTGTCGCCGAGGTGGTGAAACTGCCCGAGGCGGAAACGAACCGCCGCTGGCAGGAGACCACGCCGCAGTGGCCGATCATGCACACCGTGCTCAAAGGCGTATCGCGTGACCAGATGATGGCGCGGCATCAGTCCAATCACATTCAGGTCGTCTATTGTCCGAACGAGAAGCAGGCGCACCGTGCCGCCCGCATCAAGGCCGCCGCCATGCGCGAACTCGGCCTGCATGTTTCGTTGTGCGGCGACGTTCGTCTCGTCTAGCATCACTTACCTTGCTCTTATCATGAAGTTTCTTTACCTCAGTCTTTTTGCGGCTCTTTGCGGCCAATCCTTCGCCGCCGAATCCACTCTCGCACCGCTCAAGTACAATAACCCCGGACTCACCGTCGATCTCGGCGTCGGTCTGTGGGCCTGGCCGCTGCCGATGGACTTCGATGGCGACGGCGATCTCGATCTCGTCGTGAACTGCCCGGACAAGCCCTACAACGGCATCTACTTTTTCGAGAACGCCAGCGGCGACACGGCGAAGAACAAGATGCCCGTGTTCAAACCGGCCAAACGCATCAGCAAAGGCGCGCAGAATGTGCAGGTCAGCTACATCGACGGCAAACCCGTAGTGCTTTCGCCGGGCCATGCGCATCCTGATTTTCTCAAAACTGGCATCGAGCAGCAGCAGAAACTCGGCCCACCAGTGAACGTCCACATCAATAAGGTGCGCGGCAACATGTGGCGCATGGTTGATTACGATGGCGACGGCGACAACGACCTCGTCGTCGGCGCTGGCGACTGGACGACCTACGGCTGGGACAACGCCTACACCGAGGATGGCCGCTGGATGAACGGCCCGCTGTGCGGCCATGTGTATCTGCTCTCGAATACCGGCACGAACGACAAGCCGGTTTACGACAAGGCGAAGAAGATCATGGCGGCGGATCGTCCCGTGGAGACCTACGGCTGGCCCTCACCGAACTTCGGTGACTTCGATGGCGATGGTGATCTCGACTTGCTCTGCGGCGAATTCCTCGACGGCTTCACCTACTTCCAAAACACCGGCTCGCGCACGAAGCCGAAGTATGCGCTCGGTGTTCGCCTGAAGGCCGACACGGGTCGCTATCTCACGATGGACCTCGAAATGATCACGCCCACCGCCATCGACTGGGACAAGGACGGCGACCTCGACCTCATCTGTGGCGACGAAGACGGGCGCGTGGCCTTCATCGAGCACACGGGCAAGTTCGACAACAAAGCGCCCGTCTATGCTGAACCGCGCTACTTCAAACAGGAGGCCGATCAGGTGAAGTTCGGCGCGCTCGTCACGCCGGTCGGTTTCGATTGGGATGGCGACGGCGACACCGATCTCATTTGCGGCAACACCGCCGGTTACGTCGCCTTCATTGAAAACCTCAGCGGCAAAGGCGTCGAGGCGCCGAAGTGGGCCGCGCCGGTGCGTCTCGAAGCCGCTGGGAAAGTCATCCGTCCGATGGCCGGGCCGAATGGCAGCATCCAGGGGCCGTGCGAGGCCAAATGGGGCTATACCACGCAGACGGTGGCCGATTGGGATCAAGACGGTCTTCCCGACCTGCTGCTCAATTCCATTCTCGGCAAAGTCGTGTGGTATAAGAACATAGGCACACGCCAAAAACCGAAACTCGCCGCCGCGCAGCCCATCGAAGTCGAATGGAACGGTCCGCAGCCCACGCTCGCCTACGGCTGGCTGCGTCCTGATGGCAAAGCCCTGCTCACGCAGTGGCGCACCACGCCAGTCGGTGTCGATTGGAACAAGGACGGCCTCACCGATCTCGTCATGCTCGATCAAGAAGGCTACCTCGCCTTTTTCGAGCGTGCGAAGAAGGGAGACAAACTCATCCTCAAGCACCCTCAGCGCGTCCTGTGCGCTGCGAACGACGCGAAAGAACCCGGCCTGATCGACAAGGCTCTCGAGCATCTCAAAGTGAAGACACCCATCGCCATGAAGCCCGGCGAGCAACTGCGTCTCAACTCCGGCATCGCGGGCAAGAGCGGCCGCCGCAAAATCTGTATCATGGACTGGGACCAGGACGGCAAGCTCGACATCCTGCTCAACTCCGCCAACGCCAACTTCCTCCGCCAGACCTCAAGCGCCGACGGCAAGTGGTTCTTCGCCGACATGGGCCTCCTCTCCGATGCCAACATCGAGGGCCACGACGTGAGTCCGACCACGGTCGATTTCAACGCCGACGGCGTCCCCGATTTTGTCGGCGGTGCTGAAGACGGGCATCTCTACTACATGCGAAATCCGAAGACGAAGTGAGCCGCCTGGCATTGTAGAAGCAGGCGTCAGCATGCCTTCTGAGTGTGGAGTGTCTGGTAGGCTCGATTGCGGAAAACTCACGTTTTCCCCTACGCGGAGCGCTTTCTCGTAGCGGCGGGCGTCAGCACGCCGAACTTCACGCGCCGCGTCCCCGCTCCACCATCGCCGCCCGGACCTTCCAGAACTTGTCCCAGTAGCCATCGCCAAGCGGATGCAGCGTCGGATATCCAGGGACCATGCATCCCAGATAAGGCCAATCGCTGGTCTCTTGGACCAACTCCGCCCGCACTGGGTTTTGCTGGATGTACCACGCCATTTCCCGCACAGCATCCGCACCTTTCTCGTGCTGGCGCAGCACATGGTCATAGCCCTGCTTCTGAAAGCGCGTGCCCTTCAAGCTACGCTCGAGCAACGCGCTGCCATGCTCGCGAAAGAACTTCGCGGCCTTCTTCTGATCCGAGGTTTCCGCCACACCCATCCACAGCAGGTGCAGATGATCGGGCATGAGGCAGTAGATCGGGCAGACAAGGTCGAATCGCGCCATCGTGTGCAGGAGCACCTCGCGGAAACGGGCGTGAAAGCCGGGTTTCAGCCAGCCCGTGACCCGGCCTTCGATCGTCATCTGCCAGTGAACCGCGCTGAGGCCACGATAGAAGCCTGCGGGCAGACGGCGCAGCCAGTCGTGCTGTTTTTCGTTCGGAAGTTCGGCGTCGTACTCCATGCGCGGATAGTGCCTGAAGGCGACGGTGCTTGTCGAGTGGAAAGTAGAGGCAAGCGTGAGCATGCCTTGCTGGGCGCGGGGGACGCTCGCTGGAAGGCTGACGCCATCCTCTACGGTAGCGGCGAGCGTCAGCACCTCGTCAATCCGCCCCGCCTCATCGAGCATTGGCGAATCAGCACTCGCCCTGCTTCGGAAAACTCACGTTTTCCGCTACGAGGCAGCGCACTCTCGTAGAGGCAGGCGTGAGCATGCCTTGCTGGGCGTTGGGGACGCTCGGAGGAAGGCTGACGCCATCCTTCTACGAGAAACGCGTTCATGTAGCGGCGTGCGTCAGCACGCGGAGAGGGGCCGAAGCACCCTCCAGCACGCCGTGCCCCGTCCCCCACGACCGCACCAAGAGGCCTTGCCCGAACGCACCCTACGCCTCAACAAAACTTGCACGATCACCCGCCGCCGCCGAACAATGCGCCCATGCCCGACGACTTCCACTACGACATCTCCATCAGCCACAGCGCGAAGGACAAGGCGGTGGTGCGCCCGCTGGCGGAGCGCCCGCTGGCGGACGGGGTGATTCGCAAGGGTGAAGGCAGAAGGACGAAGGATGAAATTCAACTTCTTCCTTCCTCCCTCATACTTCATCCTTTCCCCCGCGACCCGCTGAACAAGGAGCGCCCCTTTCTTGCGCGGCTGCAAACGAATCGCTACTCCTTTGATGAAGCACAAACTGCGGCACGCAAGGCGAACGCGGCGGGCAATTAAACCAGACCACTCACCCCATGTATATCGATCACATCGAAATCGAAAACTTCCGCACCTTTCGGAAGAGCAAAATCACCTTCTGTCACGCAGATCGAGATTTTAAGGCGGACGGAATGCCAAAGCCAAAACTGCCCAATCTCAATCTCCTTCTGGCAAATAATGGCTACGGGAAAACCTCCTTGCTGAAAGCCACCGCTCTCGCCGCGCTTGGGCCGGCGGTGGGGGACTCTGGCATCTACCCCTATCGGCTTATTCGTCGGGAAGTGGGGCAAACAGCACTGAAACGGGCCGTCGTGCAGGCCAGCTTCCGGGCGCACGAGCAGGATCATGCGCCGTTCGTCAAGATTGATTCCCGCGTTGAGGTAATCCCCAAAGGCGACCTCGAGAAACTCGAATGGACCCATGGCGACGAAACGCCCTGGCACCCGATATTCAGTTCCAGTTCAGACGCCTTCTTTTTGGTCGGCTACGGAGCGACCCGCCGCGTATCGAAGTCCACGCGGTTCGAGCAAAGCGGCAAGTCCTCTCCGCGCGCCGCCCGCATCATGGGACTCTTTGAGGAAGACTACTCCCTGCGCCCGCTCAATTCCTGGCTGCCGCGCTACAAAGACAGCACACAGTTGAAAGGACGCTATGCGCAGATCGAGCATCTGCTCAGCCGCCTCGTGGGCAAAGGCGCATGGGAATTCACCGGCAAGCAAGACAAGGAGGGCGAGTATCTCTTTGGCAAAAAGGGAGCCGAGGTCCCGTTCCCCGCGCTCTCCGATGGCTATCGCGCCTTCCTCGGCTGGCTCGGCGACCTGCTCTATCATGTCTGCGAGACCTGCCCCTCGGGCAAAAAACTCGTGGAAAATAAAGGCATCGTCATGGTGGACGAGATTGACCTCCACCTGCACCCCAAGTGGCAGATGACCGTCCTGCAAACGCTCGCGAAGGAACTGCCGAATATCCAATTCATCGTCACCTCCCACAGCCCGCTCATCGTCGGCTCGCTGGAGTGGATGAATATCATCCTCATGCAGCCCGGCCCGAAGCAATCCAGCACCGCCAAGCGCATCGAATGGGCCGTGCATGGTCTCGATGCCGACCAAATCCTGCTCACCGATTTCTTCGGCCTCACCACCACCCGCGCCGCCGGGAAAAAGCGCACACTCAAGGAACTCAGCCTCAAAGCCCGCGACGGCGACACCGAGGCCGCCAAACAGATCCTGGAAGAAATGAGCACGGGCATGGAGGGCCTCAAACGATTCGCTACCCCGTCACCAAACAGGAGCTTGAAGCAGCCACCACGGCGGAGGACGCCACCTGGCTCCAGCGCGCCGCCGAACGCACCGAGGAATTCCGGCAAAAGGGATTCTACGAGGAGAAAAGCTCCATCTGGAGCGAAGTGAAGCCCGCCTACATGCGGCTGCAAGGCCTCGGCAAATGCGCCTACTGCGAGCGCGAAATGGAGCGGGTGCAGGTCGGCAAGGTGGACCACGACGTCGAGCACTTCCGCCCCAAGGGCAACGTGAAGGCATGGAAAGCGCCGAAGAAACTCACCGACGACGGCATCACCATCACCGCCCCGCCCGATGCCGGCAAAGGCTATCACTTACTGCCCTATCATCCCTTCAACTACGCCACCGCCTGCAAGACCTGAAATTCCACGCTGAAAAGGGACCACTTCCCCATCGCCGGCACCTACGACCTCGACGGGGACGACCCCGCAAACCTCACCGCCGAGAAACCCTACCTCCTCTACCCCATCGGCGACCTTGATGAAGACCCGGAGGACGTCATCGAGTTCCGCGGCCTCTCGCCCCGCCCCGTCGCCGCCAGCGGACACCGTCGCCACCGCGCCCTCGTCACCATCGAATTCTTCAAACTCGACGACGCCGACGAGCGCAAACACCTCTACCGCGACCGCGCCATCCTCATCATGGCCCTCTTCCCCCTGCTGGAAAAAACCCGCCAAGGCACCGCCGCCGCCAAAGCCGCCGCCCAAGCCACCGTGGACGGCTTCCTTAAACCCCAACTCCGCCACCTCAACTGCGCCCGCAACTTCAAAAAACTTCACAAAGAAGACCCCACCGAAGCCGAAGCGTTCTACGACGCCGCCGTGAAACTGATGACCACCATCTCCTGAACGCCATGCCCGACCACTTTCCATACGACATTTTCCTCAGCCACAGCGCGAAGGACAAGGCGGCAGTGCGCCCGCTGGCGCAGCGTTTCCGGGCGGACGGGGTGAAGGTGATTCACAAGGCTGAAGGTCGAAGGATGAAGGATGAAGGATGAATCCGAACTTCATCCTTCATCCTTCTTACTTCATCCTTTGCTTGAGTTCGGCACCTTCCGGTTTCGCGACCCGCTAAACAAGGAGCGCCGCTTCCTTCCCCTGCGCCTCGACGACGCCCCCACAAATGACTCCGACCGGTTCCGCAAGGACGACGACGTGCGCTGGCAGTCTTGAGCGGCCCTTATCGAACGACGACGAATGGCGCAACTCCAGTTCCACTCCTCAGAGCTTGACCCGCGTTGCGCCCGGGATGGCGAAGGTGCGGCATTTCAACAGTTCATCTTCGAGGTGAATGAACCTGAGTTGCCGCATCTGCATCCCTATCCGGCGGGAGGTAAGGATGGAGGTATCGACCACCTCACGGATGAAGCGGGGAAGCCACGCGTCGCGATTGAATGCAAGTTCTGCGGGACAGATGGCATCGAGGAGGTTCGCAAACGCTGGAAAGTGACGAAGGGAAACCTTGAGGCAAATCTCGCTGCCGCTGATGAGCCCAAGCAGTCCCAATACCGTTCTTGGTATCGGACGGATGAACCAATCGCCCGTTACATCTTCACTACTTCTGCGCGGCTTGAGAACGCAGCACGAGTGGATGAACTGCGCGATGAGATTCGCAACTTCTTTCACGGTCTCGCCGCCAGGCATGCTCACCTCGCCCACCTCGGCGGTCTGGTTGTTGAGGTTCACGACTGGAATTACATCGAAGGAAGAGTTCCCGCATTCCTTCGCTTCCGATGGTTTCCCGGCGAGCGCCCTGCTGGGCTGCGGCTCCTAGCCACCGAGGACGAAAACGCGACGGGATTCCGCGCCTGGCTTCGCAGTTCGACTTTGCCGTTCTACAGCCGCGCGGCGCACCTTGCCGTTGATCCGGCCCCCACGGTGGCGACTTGCCTGACGAGAAGGCGCTGCTGGTAGCGCTGAGCAAGGACTCAGGCACCCTCGGCTTGGTGCTGGTAGGACGTGGTGGCGTGGGCAAGACACGCCTTGCTCTTGAAATCGGCCATACTGCCGCAGCGGACGGCTGGTCAGTTTGGGTAGTTCGCCGCCGGTTGAAGCCCGAGACTATCGATCAATTGGCTGCCCGGATGGATGCAGGCACACGGGTTCTCTTCATCTTCGACTACGGTGAGACCCATCCTGAGTTCACCAACGTCGTCCAGCATCTGGCCGATATCGTGGACGAGACTGACCATTGTCTCCGCTACGTTGCGACCTGCCGGAGCAGCTATTACAACGCTATCAAAGGCGCTGACCGCCAGCGTGTGGTGTCGCTTTCGGCAGCGAAGCCTGCCACCGAAGAATGGCTAACGAGATACCGACGTGCGACGGTGGAGCACATCCTTAATCACGCAGGCATTCCCGTTGACGAGCACAACAGCAGGGCGTGTCACGACCTGCCCGTCCTCGCCGCGTTTCTCCATTGGCTCCATCATCATGGACGGACTGAGGAACTGGCGACGCTTCTTGGGGAGGAAGACTTCGGACGTTGGGTCATTCATCGCGTTCAACTCAGCTTTCCCGGCCGGAAACTGGACCATTCGCTGGCCCGGTTGATTGCCCTGTTTCCGATCCCTGCTATGGGACGGGATGCTCTCACAGACGACGAAAGGGAACTCTTCTATTGCTTGGAACAAGACGGTTGGATCGAGCGTGCAGATGATCCTACTGCCGGCGCGGTCGCTTGGCAGACCGCCCACGACGTGCTTGCGGATCGAGTGGCCTTGGAGTGGCTCGATTCAATCGGGGCTGCTGCGCCAGATTGGTGCGCGGAGCTCTTGCGCGAAGCCATTCGGTTCCATGCATTGCCCTCGGCTTTGCGCAGCCTTCAGCGGCTCGCGGAACATCTCTCGATTGGTGAGGCCGCGTGGGAAAATCTCCTGATAGTCGAGATAAGGCGAGCACCGGACGAATGGCGCTCACTCCGCTCGGCAGTGCTGCGCACGTCCCTGCTCTCGGCCTCAAGTCGGGTGCGTCTCCTTGCTTCCCTGCCTGAACTGTTCGCCGGGGCTGAGGCAGAGGGTGACTTTCAAAGCGCACTCGGCGACTTGTTGCGCCAATTGGTGGAAACAAAAACGGCTGAGTCTTTGGCGGAACTGGATCGACAGACACTCTTTGATTGGGTCCGGCGAGCCATTCCTCATCAGAAAAAGCTCCAATATTTGCGGGCATGGTCGCTTCGAGTCGCGCCTGACGAGTTTCGCGATGAAACGCTCAGATTCATCGCAACAACTGCCGCCCACCTCGCAACCCAATACGTTCTGTGTGCATGGCTATAGGCGGGACAAAATCCGGCGCTTCTTAGCAACGCCATCCGTGCATGGTGTGAGGCGCACTCAACAAAGGCGTGGTTTAGTTTTGTTGCAGAAGCTTGGCTCGGTGGACACGGCGACCCTGTCGTCATTCAGCCATTTCTTCCGCGATGGTTCGCGCGATTTCTAGCCACCCTTCAGGCATCCTTCGTCTTCTCATCATGGCTGGAGCACGCGAACGCGCCCGAGGTGGTGAAGGCGAGCGTGACGCAGTGGCTGGCCGAGCACGGCAAATTGCTGGAGGCCAGTCATGTCTTAGCTGGCTGGCTCGATTTCGATGGTGAGCGCCACGTCGTCGAACGCTATGTCCGCGAATGGCTTCCTATTCATGCGCAGGCATTTGAAGAGGGCTCCTATGTGCTGCGGACATGGGTGCGTGCGGGTGGAGAGAGCGAGTTTGCCGAACCGTTCGTCGTCGAATGGCTGGATTCTCATGGGGAAACACTCGACGCTCAGTTCGTTCTCGCCGCTTGGCTTAAAGCAAAGAATCCCCCCGAGCCTCTGGCTGAATATGTTGGCTCGTGGATGGAACTGCATGGCACAACAAAGGAGTGCTCCCACGTGCTCGGGCCGTGGTTAGACCAGCACGGTTCTTTCGCAGTGGTGCGTCCTTTCATTGTGCCTTGGCTTATGGAATACGGCAGCGCCTACGATGCCTCGCATGTGATTGCTCCATGTTTACGCGCTGATGGTGGGCGTGCCGAGATTCGAGACGCCGCTATCCAATGGCTTGAACTACACGCGGCAAAATTCCACGCCTCCTTCGTGCTGGATGCGTGGCTGCACAAACGCGGAGAGCTGGGAAGACGCCTCCGCAAAAAGTCGCTGGGCCATTCATTCACTGAACGAGCTGATACTACCAAGGCGTTAGGAGCAGATGCGTCACATCAAAGAGGTCGAAGACATCGCACAAAACGCTCTGTTTGACTCCGCCACGCTCGATTCATGCTCGTGGTGGGTCACGGACCTCACCGACAGCGCGCGGCGTGAAC
>Ga0209284_10004858_pt1 | contig 14606 bp, 16 predicted proteins | sample FRY03_FD_187211 | JGI IMG/M metagenome (GOLD analysis project Ga0209284, IMG submission 187211) | Freshwater microbial communities from Lake Fryxell liftoff mats and glacier meltwater in Antarctica - FRY-03 (SPAdes) (version 2) | ecosystem: Environmental > Aquatic > Freshwater > Ice > Glacier... | reverse complement strand
CCGACGCTCTTCTCTGCCAGGTGTTTTGCCAGCACAGTTTGGCATTTGGACCAACCATCTGTAGTATACCCCGTAGTATAATACCCCGTAGTATACCCTAGCACCCATCACACCGAAGGAGCATAGAAATGGCAGCAACGATCAGCGTGAAAGTTTCTCAGATCGGCCCAACCACATCGGAGGGACGGGTGCGCCAGCATTCGGTTCTCATCGACCGGCCCGTTGCCAAAGAGGGGGAAGATCGGGGCGCAATGGGCGGCGAATTGCTGCTCGTCTCTCTGGGCGGCTGTTTTATGAGCAATCTGCTGGCCGCCATCAAAGCCAGAAGCGCGGATGTGTCCGATGTGCAGATCGCCATTGAAGGCACGCTGGAAAGCGCGCCCGCCCGTTTCAGCGCGGTGCAGATGACCATCCACGCCCGCTACACGGATCGGGAATTGATGGAGAAACTCGTCACGATTTCCGAGCGGGCATGCATCGTCGCCAATACACTCAAGAACGCGGTGGACCTGACCATTCAGATTGCCGAGCCAGTGACCGCGCAATAGCGGCGCAGATCAAAAAAGACCTGCCAGGCTGCGGGGAATCTGGCAGGTCTTTCACGTAGAAGTTCGACTTTTTCAGAAAAAGTCGAACTTCTAAATCCACCTCTGATCCTTCAGAAAGCTGGTCAGACCGGGGATGCCGAAGCGCTTGCCCAAATAAGACTGGAAACCGTAGTAGCCCACGGAAAAGTAACCCATCAATATGGCAATCGGGCTGAGGCAGAGAACGGTCAGACCGATCAGCCAGCCGACGACGGGAATGATGCTGATGATGGCCGTGCCAATTGTGACCAGCAGGCTGACCAGCACAAAGAGGCTGACCAGTGCCAGACTCTGCACCGCGTGGAAGCGCTGGAACGGACGTTTTTTGCTGCTTTCGCTCATCAACACCAGCACAGGCATCACCAGCGGAATCACCATTTGGGTCACGTAGCAGAGGAGGGCAATCAGCCGGTCGTCGTTGTCGGCCTCCGGGTCCACGGCTGCATCCCGCATAAATTCGCCCCGGCGTAATGCATCCGCCGCCGCAGTCGCCTGCTCACGGGCATTGGATGCCATACGTTCCGCAGGACTGGAATCCGCGTTATCCGACACTTCGGAGACGTTTTCCACATCCATCTCAACGGGTGTTGTCGTTGCTTCGGGCGTTGTCGTTGCTTCGGGCGTTGTCACCGTTTGCGCCTGTGCCTGATCCAAACCCGCCCGCAGAATCTCCTCTTGGACTTCCGCGCTCTCTTTTTCTCTCTTCTTCTCCACAATTTCCTCCTATGGGATCGCTCGCTATTCTGCGATTCACCTGTCTGTTCAGAGGGTATTCCGCCATCGGGGGAGAAGTCAGAAGACCCTTCGCAATGCAATACGCAATGGGCAGGGGAAAGTTTCGCAGAGCAAGCGACGCATTGTCTGTGCTACAATAAGAGGGATTGGGGATTAGCGACTAGCGATTGGAATGGGTTGGAATGGGAAAGATGCAGAGACGTATTGTCTATATGGGAACGCCGGATTTTGCTGTGCCTGCGCTGGCCGCGCTGCACGAAAACGGCGCAGGTAACGGGTGGGAAGTCGTCGGCGTCGTCACCCAGCCGGATCGACCTGCGGGGCGGGGCAAGCGGGTGGTGATGAGTCCGGTGAAGGAATATGCGCTGGCGCACGATCTGCCGGTCCTGCAGCCGGGCCGTCTGCGCCGGGAAGCGGATGCCATCGAGGCGCTGGCCGCGTTGGCCCCGGATGTGATGGTGGTGGCTGCCTACGGCCAGATTCTGCCCAAAGTTGTGCTGGAAATCCCCCGCTTCGGCTGTCTGAATATCCACGCCAGTCTGCTGCCCGCCTGGCGGGGCGCATCGCCTATCACCGCCAGCCTGCTGGCTGGGCAGGCGGAAACAGGCGTGACGCTGATGCTGATGGACGTGGGAATGGACACAGGGCCGATGCTGGCCCAGGCAACGATGGAAATCGGCGCGAACGACACAACCGCTTCCCTCGGCGAAAAGCTGGCTGCACAGGGCGCTACACTGCTCGTGGCACAGTTGCCCCGCTGGCTGGCGGGGGAGGTTGCGCCGGTGGATCAGGCCGATCTACCGGGAGAGGTTTCGACCTGCTCGCTGGTAAAAAAGGAGGATGGGCAGATCGATTGGGGGCAATCGGCGGCACACATCAAGCGGATGATACGCGCCTATGCGCCCTGGCCCTCGGCCTTTACGCTCTGGAAGGGGCAGAATTTCAAGATTTGGCGTGGGCAAGTTGTGGCTGGGCGCGCCGGCGCAGGTGAGGTGGTATCGACGGGGAACGGCGTGGCTGTGGGAACGGGAGACGGTCTGCTGGAACTGCTCTCTGTGCAGCCGGCGGGCAAACGGGCAATGGATGTGCGCAGCTTTCTCCACGGCGCAGGGGACTTTATTGGCAGCCGGTTGGGAAAAGAGGGGACGGGAGATTAGTGATTGGAGATTGGGTGTTTCCTCGTCAATCTCCAGTCCCTAAACCCCAGTCGCTGGTCGCCTCTTCGCCTGGGCAAATTCCCGGCGCAATTCTTCGGCTCTGGCTTCTTCGGCCAAACGTCCTTCGTCCAGCGCCCGGTCCAGGCGCGATTGATAGGTGGCATCGTAACGGCTGCCCTGGGCTGGGCCGAGCAGATAGCCCACGACCGCGCCCAACGCCACGCCGATCAAACTGCCGAAAATAAAATTGCCTGATTTACCCATTGCAACGTTCCTTCATAAGTTGGCTATTTTTTGGGGCTGTTTCGGGGGCTGTGTCAGGCCGCCATATCCCCTGGCTGCTCCGCGGAGCGGCGGGAAAAGCGCCAGATCAGGGCAGCCACCGCAATCAAAACCGGGACAGCCGCGGCAATCTGCCAGAACAGGGGCGAGTTGATCTCCATTCGCTCCAACAGTGAGCGATCCACCAGCCCCCGCTCGAAAAGGGGATGGGCAAAGAGCTTGCGCTGGGCCGCCTGTTGCCGGTGGGCCGAGAGCAACGCCTGGCGCAATTCCCGGCGAAAGAGAGGCGCGGGTGGGATTGGACGAACGACCAGTCCCACCTGTTCGGCCAGATAGGTCAACTCGGCAAGCTCATCACCGACCACGCCAGGGGCCGATCCAGCGTTGGCAGGTCGGATTTCTCCCGCGAACAGACGCTGGGCGTGGGCATCAAGCAGGTCCACCTGATTTTCCCCGTCGTGGGTGATTGTTTCTGGTCCACTCTTGACAAACCAGACCTGCGGAATCCGTTCGGCCAGCGCACTGGGCCACTGCCAGAGGCTGTCCGACTCGTTGCTATTCTTCCGTCCCATCTGTCTCTTCCTTTCCCCAAGCATAGCCCTTCAATTCTTTGCGCAGCGCGGCCAATGTGCGGAAATAGAGTGATTTGATCGCGCCTTCGCTTTTGTTCATCAGGTCACCGATCTCCAGATTGGAGAGCCGGTTGCTAAATTTGTAAATCAATAAATCCCGCCGTTCCGCGGGCAGTCGCTCGATGGCTTCCCAAAGCGTTTCGTGATCCTCATTCCGTACGATCACCTCTTCCGGTTCGTCCCGGCGTTTCCCTGGCAGGCTGATCACATCCAACGGCACAAACTGGCGGCGGCTGTGGTCCCGGTGATAGTTGGCGACCAGATTGTGGGCGATCCGGTAGAGCCAGGCAGAGAAGGGCAGCCCCCGATCCTCGTAGCTGTCCAGCTTTGCCAGCGCCCGGTAAAAGGTGCGGGCCGTCAGGTCTTCGGCTTCCTGCGCATTGTGGACCCGATTGTAGACATAAGCATAGATACGGTCCACATAGCGTTCATAGAGAACGCCAAAAGCGTTGGCATCCTGTTTGGCCTGGTTGACCAGTAGAGTCTCGGCGGCCCGCTGGGAAGAGACCGAATCACTGGCCCCCGATGCCCCGGCCCCTAAGTCGACTGCTTCCGGCACGGCGTTTTCCTGCCGGTTGTCGGCTACAGGTTTTTGTTTGCTCTCGTCTACTACACGTTCATTGTAAGTCACAGATCAGAACACCTTTGCGACCAAATGGTTACGGGCTGTTGGTCAGCCACTCTGCGTACATTTCTGCGTACATTTCTGCCTACATTATAGGCACACCCGACAGTTCAGGGCAAGCCCGTGCCCCTGTACTTTGTCCTCTCTGGTGGCGTATCGTACAATGGAACAGGCTTTTCGGCCTCCACTACACGAGAGGAGTTGGTGATGAATACGACTATTCTTGGAATGCTTGTTGCTCAATTTGTGGTTGTTTTGGTTGGCCCCCTGCTTCTGGCCCTGTGGATTCGTCGCCGATATGGAGCGGCGTGGAGCAGCCTGGGCTGGGGCGCGCTCACCTTTCCCCTCTCCCAACTCCTGCGCATTCCGCTGCTGTTGGGCATGGCCGCGCTGGTCAATCCCTATGCGGAAAAGTGGGACGATTCTCTGCTCTTTTGGGTCAATTTCGTCGTTCTTACCCTTACCTCCGGCCTCTTTGAGGAGGGGGCGCGCTATCTGATTCTGCGCCGGGCAGCCAAAGGTGTGCGGAACTGGAAAGAAGGATTGATGTACGGCGCGGGCCACGGAGGGATCGAGGCAATTCTGATTGTAGGCGGCATGACTATTTCCAGTATTGTGCTATTGGCAACCGCCGATAGCGTTTTGGCCCAGATAGGGCAGATGGTTCCGGCACAGGCCGTGGCGGTGACAGCCCAGATCGACGCAGTACAGACGCTCACATGGCTGCCTGTGCTGTTGGGCGTCTGGGAACGGGTGATTGCTATTACGCTGCACATCGGCCTCTCTCTATTGGTCTTGCTGGGCGTCATGCGGCGGGACTTCCGGTTGGTGCTGGGTGCAATGCTGATCCACGCTGCTTTCAATGGCGTTGCTCTGGTCGTTCTGCGCTATGCAAATGCGGTCACCGTGGAGGCCGCTTTGACCGTTGTCGCGCTGCTGTTGCTCTATCTCATCTGGCGGCTGCGGCCTATGTTGGACCAGGCAGGGTTGGAATCAGCTACCACCGAGGCATAGGGCAAATAAGGGCAATCTGTTTGTGACCACTGCCCACTTTGTGGTATGATTCTTTACCGGTGTACACTTGTTCGATATCTCTATTCCTCCCAGAATTTCGATTGAAATACCTGTCCATCTCCCATATCCGCTTTATCCGCGTTGTATAGCCTAGAGGAGGCCCGCAGTGAAGGTTAGCTGCTTTCAAGAAAATCTCGCCAAAGGACTTTCGATTGTGGGGCGGGCGGTTTCGTCCCGCAGCACATTGCCCGTCCTGGGCAACATCCTGTTGGAAGCCAAAGACAACCAACTGCGCCTGGCCGCCACCAATCTGGAAATCGGCATTAATTGCTGGATCGGCGCACGGGTGGATGACGAGGGCGCGGTGACCGTGCCCGCCCGGCTGTTGACCGAATTTGTCAACAGCCTACCCGGTGAACGCATCGATATGGAACTCTCCGTGCGCACCCAGACCCTGCATTTGCAGTGCGCCCGCTACGAGGCCAATATCAAAGGCATTGACGCCGCGGAATTTCCCATCATTCCCACAGTGGACAACGGGGAAGGGCCGGAGGAGACGGCGGTTGTGTTGGAAGGCAGCACTATCGCCCTGGAGACCAGCGGTCTGCGCAAAATGATCGATCAGGTGGTCTTTGCCGCGGCCACCGACGAGAGCCGTCCCACGCTGACCGGTGTGGAAGTCTCTTTTAAGGATGACCGGCTGGCGATGGCTGCGACGGACGGCTACCGGCTCAGCGTGCGCAGCGTGGAGTTGGACCAGCCCTTTGCCGAGGATATGACTGTGATTGTGCCCGCCCGCAGCCTGGGCGAGTTGGGCCGGGTGATTGCCGACGCCGACGACGAGAAGCCCGTGCAGGTGACCGTAACCCAGACCCGTAACCAGATTCTCTTCCGTGTTTGGGGCAAGGGCACAGAGACCCGGGGCGCTTTCCATCAGGTGGATGTAGTGAGTCAACTGATTGACGCCCGCTATCCCGACTACCGGGCCATTATTCCCAAGAGTCACACAACCCGCGCAATTGTGCCTACAGATTCGCTGCTACAAGCGGTGAAGGTGGCCCACCTTTTCGCCAGAGACAACGCCAATATTGTGCGGCTGGGCATTCAGCCCGGCAACGGCGACGGGCCGGGCACGCTGCAATTGGCCGCGGTCAGCACAGAAATGGGCGACAATGTGAACCAGTTGGACGCGATGGTGGAGGGTGACGAACTGGAAATCACCTTCAATGCCCGTTATTTGATCGACGTTCTCAGCCAGATCAGCGAACCCCAGGTGGTGATCGAGACAACCCAATCCAACCGGCCCGGCACAATCCGCCCGGTGGGGATGGGCACGGAAGAGTTTCTGCATGTGGTCATGCCCATGCACCCGCCCAAATAAGGGGCATCTCTCGCCAGTAGAGTGAGACTGAAATGTATACGGAATAAGAAACGTGAAACGTGAGAAAGGCCAGTCGCCGTCACGTTTCACGTTTCTTTTTGCCTTGGCCGGCACAAAAGCAAATCACCCAATCACCCTATTCCCCAATCAATCGAGGGAACTATGAGCGCACAGGAACACAAAGAGGCCGCCGCCGCCAGCCACGAAAGCGTCGCCATTGCAATCGTCACCGTCAGCGACACCCGCACACCGGAAACCGACCGCAGCGGGCAGACGATCCGCGCCCTGGCGGAAGAAGCGGGCCATCGTATTGTTGACTATCGTATAGTCAAAGACGAGCCAGTGGAGGTGCAGGCTGCGCTGGAAGATTTCAGCGCGGGCACAGCGCAAATGATTGTCTTCAATGGTGGCACAGGCGTCAGCCGCCGGGACCAGACCTACGACGTGCTTGCCCGCGCCCTGGAAAAAGAGTTGCCCGGCTTTGGGGAGATATTTCGGATGTTGAGTTATGCCGAGATCGGATCGGCGGCAATGATGAGCCGAGCCACCGCGGGCATCTATCGGGGCTGCGCGGTGGTCAGTATCCCCGGCTCTACCAACGCCGTGAAGCTGGCAATGACGCAGTTGATTTTGCCGGAGATTCGTCATCTGGCCTGGGAGATGACGCGCTGACCAGAAGGGAAAGCAGGTCGCAGATTGGAGTGATTTGGATTGATTTGTGCTGATTCTGATGGAGAAAACCTCTACGAATTGGGAAGCGGCAATGGGTTCGGGTGGACTAAACAAAATCCAAATTCGGATCGTCGGCGATGTAGGCGAGGCGCTGGCCGAGATAGGGCAAAGCGGGGAGATTGTGCCAGCGACGCAGGAGATGATAGGCCGGGGAAGTGAGCAGGCGGCAGGCGTCTACACTCTCGAGCCATTCCGCTTTGCGAACCTCTTGCACTGTTTCAGCATAGGGCAGAATGCCAAAATCCCAGGCAGAGCAGAGGCGGGCCAGAAAGTCAATCTGATCGCCCAGTCCATTCAGCGTTTCTGGAACGACGGTGTCAGGGTAGAGCGTGCCGTCAATCCAATTGGACATAAAAGAAGTCCTTTCTGTACCAATCGCGAACTTTCTTGGCATCCTCCTGTTGCGCTGAGTCGGTAATCTTTTCCAAGGGGCGCGACTGCTCAATCCGTTCGAGATGGGTTTCAACTGCCAACCGTGCCCTGTCCATATCTGCATCGCCGTCCATGTGTGACTGGCGTTTCTGCCAAAGTGCCCAACACCGTTGTGATGTCACCAAACGGGCCTGACAGACCGCGTGGATATCCCGGAAATCCCGTGGCGCGCCCCGTTCTACCAGTGCATTCATTTTGCTGGCAATCAGATCGGAGAAGCTGTCGATAGGTATGTCTGTCCAGTCAGCCTTCACCGATTCTTCCAGCAAAGCCGAACGCTCGGCAATCTGAAAGCTGAAAACCGTGCGATTGGCTTCCCGCAATTCTACGCTCACAACCTCGCCCCAACGCCGGGTGCGTACTTCGCCGCAGCTCGTCAGCGTGGATTCCAGAATTTCGACCACCTGCCGACGTTCGTTTGGCCCACTTTGCGGAGTCCACCAAGCATCTACGTCGTGGGTCGAACGATAGTCCCAATAATGCAGAAGACCGAATGCGCCACCCAGCGAAAGCGAAGCGCCCAGCCCGGCTCTGGACAATGCCTGTAAACAGACTGTCGCGTAGATCGGAATGTTTTCGGGTTTCTTGGGGCTGCCAAATGATAGCTCGTTCACAGCATTTTCCTCAGCATTTCAGTTCTTTCCTATTCTACCACCGACCCCTACTCTTGCGAAAGGATTTCTGATGTCCTCCCGACCCAATATTCTGATTTTTATGACCGACCAGCAGCGGGCCGATGTAGCGGAAGCAGATCACCCCTGCCTGACGCCCAATCTGGACCGTTTCGCCGCGGATGGGGTGCGTTTCCGCCAGGTCTACACGCCAACAGCCCACTGCTGTCCAGCCCGGGCCACCTTCTTCACGGGCCTTTATCCCAGCCGCCACGGCATCTTTAACAACATTTTCAACAACGCAGCCATCAATACCGAACTGGCCGCGGGTGTGCAAACCTTTGGCGAGCAGCTAAAAGAGGCTGGCTATCGCCTGAACTTCAGCGGCAAATGGCACGTGAGCACAACCGAAGACCCATCGGATCGGGGCTGGGAAGAACTCTACACGACCGCTACAGGGGCAACCCATCACGGGCGCAGCATCGATGACTGGCGCGCCCAGGCTGTTCAACCAGAGCCGGACGAGCGGGCGCGGGGGACTGTCCAGCGTCCCGGCTGGGGACCCTTCACTGTCTACAAAACCCTGCCCGACGGCGGGCCAAAAGGCTATGAGCAGGACAACGACTACAAAGTCATCCGGGCTGCGGTGGATGCCCTGCCCGATCTGGCCGCGGGCGATGAGCCGTGGGCGCTGTGGGTGGGACCCATCGGCCCCCACGACCCCTCCAATGTGCCGGAAAAGTTCGTGAAGATGTATGATCCGTCGAAAATTGAGTTGCCCGCCAGCTACGCCGACCGGATGGAGGACAAGCCCCGCATCTACCAGCGGATGCGCCGCCAGTTCTGGGATCAACTGAGCGAGGACGAAGTGCGGGAATCCATCGCCCACTACTGGGCCTATTGCACAATGATGGATGCGCTCTTCGGCGAAGTGCTGGACGCGCTGGACGCTACCGGCCAGGCGGATAATACGCTCGTTCTCTTCCTCTCAGATCACGGGGACTACTGCGGAGATCACGGCCTTTACTTGAAGGGTGTGCCTGCCTTCCAGGAAGCCTATCACGTGCCCTGCGTGGCGCGCTGGCCCAAAGGCATTGCCCAGCCGAATCGGGCGGTGGACGAGTTCGTGACGCTGGCCGACTTCGCCCCTACTTTTTTGGAACTGGCGGGCATCCAGCCGTCGCCGGACCTGACCGGACGCAGCATCGCTCCATTTTTGCGGGGAGAGACGCCGGAGGACTGGACAGACACTTTCTATTCACAAATGAACGGGGTGGAGTTGTACTACAGCCAGCGGGTGGTGGCGACGAAGGAGTATAAATACGTCTACAACGGTTTCGACTTCGACGAACTCTACGACCTGCGCACGGACCCCCACGAGATGCGCAATGTGGCCGAGGACCCAGCCTATACCGAAATCAAGCGGGATTTGGTGCAACGGATGTGGCGCTTTGCCGCGGCCCAGGACGACCAGATATTCAACCCCTATGGCACGGTGGCCTTTGCGCCCTGGGGGCCAATGGAAGGTCTGCGCTGACGCGGTGACGGTGTAAAATGGGTCGTTAACGAAAGATGCTGGGATGATGAGATACTGGCGCACTGCCCGTTATCTCATCATCCCAGCATCTTTTTTATCCGAAATTTCCCACGCCGATTTCTATATTTTCAACCCACTCAACACAACGCCCTGAATAAAATAGCGCTGGGCCACGATAAAGAGCAGAATTACAGGCAATGTCATAATCGCGGCAGCGGCCATGAGCAGGTGATCGCGCGGGTTGGTCGTTTCCAGTGGGATGTTTTGGAAGACACGCATACCCACCGCGGCGGGAAAAAGGTCCCAATCGCTGAGGTAGATAAATGGGCCAAAAAACTCATTCCACTCGTTCATAAATTGCAGGATGGCAACGGTCGTCAGCGCTGGTTTCATCAGAGGCAAGATCACGCTCCACAGAATCCTGAAGGGCGACGCACCGTCGATTACGGCGGCTTCGTCCAGGTCCCGGGGGATACTCATAATAAACTGGCGCAGGAGGAAGATCATAAACGCGCCGCCGCCCAGCCAGGCGCCGATGGTCAGAGGCACATAAGTATTGATCAGCTTCAATTTGAAGAAGAAGATGTACTGGGGGATCATCGTGACTTGGGTGGGAATCATCAGTGTGCCCAACATCAGGATAAACCAGACATTTTTGCCAAAGAAGTCGAAGCGAGCAAAGGCATAGGCTGTCAGCGATGCGGTGATGACGGTCCCTGGCACAGTGATGGCAACCAGAATAAAGCTATTGGCCATCCAACGGGCAAAGGGCACTGTGTCGAATACCAGCGCATAATTTCCCCATTGGGGTACCTCCGGCAGAAAATGGACAGTGAAGGAGCGCAACTCCTGCCAGGTTTGCAGGGAACTGGAAATCGTCCAGAAGAGCGGGAAGACGAAGATAAGCCCCCCGACTGTGAGCGCAATGTAGATAACAGTGATGCCCAGATTGGAGCGGCGAGGACGCTGCAATTTCACCGGCGCAAGCTGGGTGGATGGGGCGTGGGTGTCGTAAGTAGCTGCCATTCCGGTTTACCCTCCGTAGTAGAAGACCCAACGGCTGGAGAGTTTCATCTGCCAGACGGTCAATGAAATGATAATCACGGCAAAGAACCAGGCCAAGGCCGCAGCATAGCCCATATTCCAATAGTCAAATGCCTGTTTGTAGAGATGCAGGCTGAAGAACCAGGTGGCGAAACCCGGCCCGCCTTCTGTGGCGACAAAAGCAGCGGTGAAGGTCTGTAGTCCACCGATAATGCCCAAAATCATATTAAAAAAGATAGTGGGTGTCAGCATGGGGAGTGTGACATTCCATAATTTTGTCCAAGTGCCGGCGCCGTCAATCGAGGCAGCGTCGTAGAGTTCCTCCGGGATGCCCTGCAAGCCAGCCAGGAAAATAATCATCCGCGTGCCACCGATGCCCTGCCACAATCCCATCATAATCAGAGAAGGGACAGCCCAGCGACGGTCACCGAACCAGCCGGGCGGATCCATTATCCCCAGACCGCGCAGGGTCTGGTTGACAAGGCCAAAGTCATCGTTGAGCAACCATTTCCACAGCACCACCGAGGCCACAATAGGGACAAGGGTGGGCACGAAAAAGAGGGTGCGATAGGCGGGCAGGGCGCGGATTTTGTTGTTGAGCAGAATCGCCAGGAACATCGAACCCACGACACCCAATGGAACACCCACACCTGCAAAATAAAGTGTGCGCAGGATGGAAGGCCAGAATTGGGGATCATTGGTAAACATCTTGACAAAGTTTGCAAGGCCGATGAATTCGGGAGGGCTGAGTACATCATATTTGGTCACACTGAGATAGAGCGAATACAGCCCTGGCCCCAGAAAAAGACCCAAAAAACCTACCAGCCAGGGGGTTAAGAAAAGATAGCCATAAAAGTTCTGCCAGCGTTTGCGGGGTGCCAATTCCCGCCGTAATACAGCCCCAATATCAAAACGGGTGGTCGTCGCAGCCATCGATTTCTCCTGATAGCGTGAAACGTGAAACGTGAAACGTAAGATAGTCCAGCGATCTCACGTTTCACGTTTCACGTTTGTCAGTGAGTAGTGAGAGTTATCAGTCTGTATGCCAGATGATAGCTCCCGTTATACCCCTATTTATGCGGGATCCATATCAATGACGGCCTGCACATTGTCGTGCAAATTCTGCAAACCTTCCTCGAAAGGCACAGGCTGGTTCGGGTCCAGCAGCAGATCGGTGTATTGTGTCACTACATCGGTGAACTCGCGCCCGCGGGAGTTTGCCGGGGCGTGGGCAGCAATGCCATTCTCCAGGCTGCTCGTGAACCATTCGTGAATGGGATTAAGAGCGATCAGTTCCTGGAATGTGTCCGGGCGCACCGCCGCGAAGTTGCCGCTGACTGTGTTGAAGCTAAGGCTGCCCTCTGCACCGGCTATGTGCAGGAGGAATTTGTAGGCCACATCGGCATGCTCTGTACCCTGGCGAATGTTCCAGGTGCCGCCGCGAATCTGAGAGGGGAATCGGCCATCGGGCAGGGTCGGGAGGAGAATCTGCCAGACTTCGGCTACAGATGGGTCCACACCACCAGCGGTGATGTCCCGGTCGAAGTTGCGCACATTCAGGGAACCACCCCAGTTCATTGTCACTTTGCCTTCCACCTGGGCCGAAGCAACATTCTCTACCACGCCGGGCGCGGGCAGCACGTTGTCCTCCACAGCCAGTTTATAGGCCCAGCGCAGGGCCTCTACAGACTTGTCTTCCAGCAGCATACTTTGTGTACCATCCTCATTGATCAGATCACCACCAAAGGCGCGGGTGAGCGTGACGACGCTGCCTTCCGCGTGGCCGATATTCAGGCCAAACCGTTCCCCTTCGCTATAGAAGCTCTGCGCCCATTCAGCGATAGCCTCCATGGATGTGTCCCGGCTTTGGACACCGGGCAATTCGATGCCTGCGTCCTTGAAATGGGCAGCGTTGACTACAAGCGTGTCGGCGCCAGCCCACCCCCAACTGGGCAGACCGTACTGCTTGCCCTGGAAGTATTGCAAACTCATAAAGAGGTCATACCATTCCGTTAGGTCAGTACCAGCCGCTGCCACCAATTCATCGATGGGCATGATGATGTTCTTTTCGATCGCCCGCCAGAACTGGAAATGAGAGGGGTCGAAGGCGCAGATTTCGCCCAGATCGCCGGCTGCCTGGGCAGCATACATTTTGCCATAGTTGTCCTGCTGGCTGGAGCCTGTCAGGGGGCGGAATTCGACGGTCACGCCTGGATTGGCTTCCATAAAGGTCTGGACGCGCTCTTCGTTCCAGCCTGTGCCGGGGGAGCGGAAAGTATCCCAGTGCAGAAGGATGCCTTCCGCGGCGGGGGCATCTGTGGCGGCGGGGGCTGCTTCGCCACCGGACGAGGCGGCCGGGGCAGGTGCGGCGGGCGCGGCACAGGCTGCCAACAGACCGCCAGTAACCAACAGACTACCTCGCAAGAATGTACGTCGTGAAATCTGATTTGCCATTTGTCTTCTCTCCTTGGGGTGAACTATTTGGGGTGAACTGTTTGGGGTGAACTGTTTGGAACAATAAGAAGTTAAAGTTGTAGGATTGGCGTTTCTGACGACACCGAATTCGGCCCAAAAAGGTGACCAAATCGGCTAGAACGATAAATCTTTGGGGTGAGATTGCCTTTTTGAACCAGTTACAAACACAATAAACTATCAATGCACACTTGTCAAACTCGATTCTTGCGCCTTGCGCCTTGCGCCTATTTGCGTCTGATGGCGTTTGACAGAGAGCGCTGAGTTGGGCATTCGACAATCTATCTCCCCAATCTCTTAACTCCCCGACGCGCTGATGGCGTGGGCAAAGATGCGCTGGAGGCGTTCTGTCACGGGCGCAGGCAGGGGCGGACAGAGCAGGGAACGCACATTCGTCTCCAAATGGTCGATGCTCCCCGTGCCCATCAGAATCACATCCAGCCCCGGTTCGTGGCGGCAGAAGCGGTAGGCGGCTTCGGTCAAGTCACTGGCGTCACTCTCCGCCAACACAAAGCCCAGGGGATCGTCCAGATCGATCTCCTCCGCGGGGACTTCCCCCTTTTCCAACAGATCGGCCAAGACAGCCCGCAGGTGATCCGGGCGGCTGAAGGCTTTGCGCACGGCAAACATACACTCCGTGCCGATGCCCCTGGCCTGGGTGATGGGGAAGACCGTTCGGTTGGCCGTCTGGTTGAGAATGTTGTAGCCAACCATCGCCACGTCCCAGATATCTTCCTGGAAGAGGTCGAGCATTACGCTGTGTTCGGTGTCTGAGCTGAAATGCTCGCTGATGGCTGTGGCACGGATTTTGCCCTGCTCTTTCAGCGTTTGCAATGCGGGAACCAATTCGTCCAGCACGTGCCGGGTCTGGCCCTGCGTGGGGCCGTGGATGTGATAGACGTCCACGTAATCCGTCCCCAAGCGGCGCAGGCTGGCCTCGCAGCCCGCAATAAGTTCAGCAGCGGAGACAGGCGCGCCATCCTTGTACGGCCCTTTTTTTGTGGAAAGAACGATCTGGTCGCGGGGCACGCCAGCAATGGCCTTGCCCACAATTGCCTCGGTTCGATAGGCTTCGGCGGTGTCGATGTAATTCATGCCCAATTCCATCGCCCGGCGCACCACAGCCACCGACTCTTCCTCGCTGTTGCCATACGTTTGCCCCAGACGGCTGGCCCCGCCACAGCCCATGCCAACGACGCTAACCCGAAGACCTGTACGGCCCAATGTTGTGAATTCCATCCGTCTGTTCCTTCTCTGCTGTGATTGGGGGATAGTCCAGTATAATTGCCGCAAGCAGCTATTATACTGTATTATATCCCTATGTGCATTCACAGCCCGTTTAAAGGAGACCCCAATGACTGAAGA
>Ga0209284_10004852_pt1 | contig 14619 bp, 16 predicted proteins | sample FRY03_FD_187211 | JGI IMG/M metagenome (GOLD analysis project Ga0209284, IMG submission 187211) | Freshwater microbial communities from Lake Fryxell liftoff mats and glacier meltwater in Antarctica - FRY-03 (SPAdes) (version 2) | ecosystem: Environmental > Aquatic > Freshwater > Ice > Glacier... | reverse complement strand
CCATGGCGGGCAGACGCAGCTCTATCTGACGCCACTGCACGGAAAAGTGCAGACCATCAAAGCGCTGGTCGTCAATATCCGTGCGGCCTTGCAGCATGTCAAGTCTATTGCGGAGCAGTTGCCCAGCGTCGACCGATGGGCCACGCTGCTGCGCTACATCTGCCAGCGCTTTGCGCCAACAATTACCAGCCCGATGCCTCAAACCGCCCTTTCCGGGTCGGGGTAACTGCCGGATTTAGGGTCATTGGTTGTGACCGCTGTAGTGCGGAGGGGTCGCGAGGCAAAAAGTCGGCAAAGCCCTAGACCGGGCTAACGGCAACTAATTCAAATTTTCGTTAGAAGCAGTAATAATATAGCCATGAATTTTGGAGAAATTCATGACCAGACCAGTATCGGGTTCAAATCACATTGAGGCTGCGCGTACGCTACTCAAATCCGCCAAGACAGCCGACGAATTGCGTCTGGCACAGGCCGTTTTGCTTCCACTTGAACTGGATTTGAGCGTTAGTCAGACAGCCGCTGCCATTGGTCGATCGGTTGGCATCATGTGCAGCATGAGCCGCTCGAGCGCTTCACCGGATGTCATCACATCGCCGAACTGCTGAATGAAAGTTTCAAGCGTGGCCTGATGTTCTTCGTCTGACAAAGCCGCGCAGCAATCGGAAACCATCACCACCTTAAAATCAAGCATCATCGCGTCGCGACCGGTTGATTCGCAGCAGATATTGGTCTTGGTTCCCGCGATGAGAATCGTATCGATGCCATAGTTACGCAGCATGGGCTCCAGAGTCGACGACCCGGAGATCAGTGCGCTGTAGCGATTTTTTACGATGACGACATCTTCTGGTGAGGTATGAAGTTCTTTCCACACGGTCTGGCGGCCCGGCATTAGGCTTTCCATGGTCTTCATGCGGATATCGTCTGTGACGACATAGTCGAAGAACATTTTCCAGTCGCTGCGGTCGCCCAGATGCGTATTCGCGTGCAGCACCCAGAACACGGGCACGTTCAGGACCCGGAGCTGCTGCGTGAGGTCGTTGATGGGTGGCACGATGCTTCGCGACGACTCCACCTCTGCCGGCGAGCCGGGTTCGCAGAACGTGCTTTGCATGTCGATCACAACAAGCGCCGTGCGCTTGGGATCAAGCTTGTCGAACCAATGCAGCTTGCCTCGACGTGCGATGACTCTATCAGCTATGTGTGGGCGGATGCCGACCTTGTGCATATGAAACCCCTAAAAAGACAGCCCCTCTGAGAACATCCAGAGTACTTTTGTTTAAACATTATGCGAGTTTTCCCATGACTGGGGAGTGCTCGATTTGAATTGCAGGTATTCGTGGTCCTGGAGTTTGATCGTCTTACCCTTGAAACGGCCTTCATTGGCCGTTTGCTGGCATCAGGGCGAGCGGGAAAGTCGCTTTTTGCCCGCGGTCCTACCTATAAGGTATGGGGGCGCCGGCCGGCTCGAACAGCGCCAGCGTGTGTCGCGTGAGCCGCGCATGCGGATCCATCCAGTCCATGATGATGTCGAAGTGGTTGCGTCCGGCTACCTCCAGGTACTGCACACCGCATCCTTGCGCCTTGCAGGCGGCCGCATAGGCTAGTGACTGGCGTTTGAATTCTGGGGTATCGAGTTCAGCCACGGCAATACACAAATTTGCGCTTACGGGTGGCAGCTTGTGGATGGGGCTGAGCGCCAGTGCCTGCTGCACGTCAAGATTGAGCCACTGGTTGGGCGTTGTTTGCTGCACCGGTGCCATGTCAAACAGGCCGCTCACCAGGACGCCACCCTTGACCGCATCCTCCGGCATGCAGAGTGCTGACTGCCAGCCGGTGGCCATCAGCATGGCTGCCAGATGCCCGCCTGCGGAGCTGCCAGCCACCACGATACGGTTTGTATCCACGCCGTTCTCTTTCCCGTTGCGGTAGAGCCAGGCGAGGGCGCGGCGGCATTGCGCCACGATGTCTTCAAGGCTTGCATGCGGCGACAGCCGGTAATTGATGGATGCAACGGCAATGCCCCGGTCGACAAAGCTTTTGGCCATGAAGACCGAGTCTTCCTTGGCCAGGGCGCGCCAGTAGCCGCCGTGAATAAAAACAAACAGCGGTGCAGCGGGCTTGCCGGCTACGGGCGCAACGGTGAAAAGATCCAGCCGCTCTTCCTCATGCGGACCGTAGCGCACGTCATGCAGGTGCGGCAATTCGTACATCGGTGTGGAGGCACTGCGGTAGTCGTCGAGAAAGGGGTCAACGTCCGGCACTGTGCCGCGTGGGCTGTACTGGCGCGCCAGTTCAGTTGCGTCCATGTTGCGCCAGGCGTCCATCGCAGGCAGGGTCTCAGACACCGAGTGTTTCTTTCAGGATGTCGGTTGCGCCCAGCAGGCTTTGCGAGCTGCCGCTCCACACCGTGCGGCCTTTTTCAAGCACGAAATGGGTGTCGGCGATGCGCAGCAGCGGGCCTATGTTTTTGTCGATCACCAGCACCGACAGGCCGGTGTTTTTGAGCTCCTGCAGGCAGTCCCAGATCTCGCTGCGCACCAGCGGTGCTAGGCCTTCTGTGGCCTCGTCGAGCACCAGTAGGCGCGGGTTGGTCATGAGGGCGCGGCCGATGGCCAGCATTTGCTGCTCGCCGCCGGAGAGGTTGATGCCGAGGTTGCCGGCGCGCTCCTTGAGCAGCGGGAAAAGGCCATAGACGCGTTCCAGCGTCCACGGGTCTTTGCGGTTCAGGCGGTTGTGAGCGGTGGCGACCAGGTTTTCATAAACAGTCAGGTTGGGAAAGACCTGGCGTTGTTCGGGCACCAGGCCCATACCCAGCCGTGCGATCTTGTACGACGGCCAGCGCGAGATGTCCTGGCCGGCAAACTCGATGCGGCCGCTGCGCGAACCCATGATGCCGGTGGCGGTGCGCACGGTGGTGGTCTTGCCCATGCCATTGCGGCCGAGCAGGGTGACGAACTCGCCCTCGGCCACGCTGAGCGCGGCGCCAAAGAGGGCTTGCGCGTCGCCGTAGCAGACTTCAATGTCGCTGATGTGCAGGAGAGTGGTCATATCGGCAGCACCTCGTCGCCGAGGTAGGCAGTGCGCACGTCCTCATTGGCGCGTATTTCCTGCGGCGTTCCGCTGGCGATGATGCGGCCATAGACCAGCACCGAGATGCGGTCGGCCAGAGCGAACACGGCATCCATGTCGTGTTCGACCAGCAGCATGGTGTAGCGGCCTTTGAGTCCCTGCAGCAGTTGCACGACCTTGCCGGACTCCTGGTGGCTCATGCCGGCCATGGGTTCATCAAGCAGCAGCAGTTTGGGTTTGGCCACCAGCACCATGGCGAGCTCCAGCTGGCGGCGATCGCCATGGGCCAGCTCGGACACGGGCGTTGTTGCGCGGTACGAAAGCCCGGCCTGGCCGATGGCGCGCAAGGCCGGTTCCACCAGTTCGGTTTGTGTCAGCATGGGCTTCCAGAAGCCGAAGCTGTGACCGCAATGCGCCTGCATCGCAAGGCAGACGTTTTCAAGCACGCTGAACTCGGGGAACACCGATGTGATCTGGTAGGAGCGCGCCAGGCCGCGCAATGCGCGGCGTGCCGGCGCCAGCGAGGTGATGTCATGGCCGTCAAATTCGATCATGCCGCTGTCGGGTGCAACCTCGCCGCCCAACTGGCCTATCAGTGTTGTCTTGCCGGCGCCATTCGGGCCGATGATGGCGTGCAGCTCGCCGGGCGCCAGTTCCAAGCTGACGTGGTCGGTTGCCAGCAGGCCGCCATAACCTTTGACGAGCGTGTTGATTTTCAGCATGGCGGTCATGGCCGGCCCTCCGCGCTGCGTGCGTCTTTCAGCAATCTGCGGCGTTCGCGGTAGCCGTCCCAGTCAAGCAGGTAGCCGTAAACACCGCGCCGCGCCGTCAGCACCACCAGCACAATCAACGGGCCGAGGATCATCATCCAGCGGTCCGTCAGGGCCTTGAGGATTTCTTCGCTGATGAGCAGCACCAGAGAGCCGACCAGCGGGCCAAACACGGTGCCCATGCCGCCTAGCACCACCATGACAATTAGCTCGCCCGAAACCGTCCAGGCCATGTAGGCGGGCGATGTATAACCCGTGAGGTTGGCATACAGCAGGCCGGCCACGCCGCACAGCACGCTGGAGATGACATACGCCGACAGCTTATAGCGCAGGGTGGGAAAGCCCATGGCCTGCATGCGCCGCTCATTGATGCGGCAACCGCGAAGCACCATACCAAAGCGTGCATCCACCAGCCGCTTCATGACAAACAGCGCTGCTAGCACAAGCGCCAGCGCCGTGTAGTAAAGCGCAATGGGGGAGGCGAGCGTAAAAATACCGAAGTCGCTGCGTGCGGAAATCGACAGGCCGTCGTCGCCGCCATATTGTTTGAGGCTGACAAACAGGTAATAAAACATTTGCGCAAAAGCCAGCGTGATCATGACGAAGGCGACGCCGGTGGTGCGCAGCGATATCGCGCCCGTCACTGCACCGACCAGGGCGCACACCACGACGGTAACGCCAAGTTGCACCCAGCCACTCGTGACGCCGTGTTGCGCCAGCAGCCCGACCGCATAGGCGCCCAGTCCCATGTACAGCGCGTGGCCAAAGCTCACCATGCCGCCGTAGCCGAGGATCAGGTTTAGGCTGATGGCAGCCAGCGCAAACACCAGCACGCGGCTCACAAAAGTCAGCGCATAAGGCTCTGGCGCAAGACTGGCATAGAGCGGAACGGCGAGCAGGAGCAGCACCACCAGCGCCGCCACCCAGGCGGAAATACGCCAGCGCATCATTGATTCTTCACCGGGAAGAGGCCTTGCGGCTTGAGTGCCAGTACGGCTGCCATGAAGACGAAGATCAGTAGGGATGCCAGCGCCGGGCCGGCCGCCTGTGCCGTGCTGCGGTCCAGGAACTCGCGCAGCAGCAACGGCAAAAAGGCACGCCCGGCGGTGTCGATGACACCGACGATGAGGGCTGAATAAAACGCACCGCGCACCGAGCCGATGCCACCTATGATGATGACGATCATGGCCGTGATGAGCATCGGCTCGCCCATGCCGGGCTGCACCGACAGGATGGGCCCGCTCATCAGACCGGCCAGGCCGGCGAGGGCTGCGCCCAGCGCGAAGATGGCTGCGTTGAGCATCTTGATGTTCACGCCCAGCGCCGCAACGATGGTCGGGTTGCTGGAGCCGGCGCGTATCAGCATGCCGACTTTGGTCTTGTTGATGAGCAGGTAGCAGCCGAGCGCCACCAGCAAGCCGACGACGATGATGGCCAGCCGGTAGGTGGAGTAGGACACGCCCAGCAGGTCAATCGTGCCCGACAGTGCTTGCGGCACGTTCATGTAATACGGTGTCGCGCCCCAGATGGTGCGGGCGAGTTCATTGAAAAAGAGGATCAGCCCGAAAGTGGCGAGCACCTGGTCGAGGTGGTCGCGCGCATACAGCCGTGCTGCGACGATGCGTTCGACGGCAAAGCCGAGCGCTGCACTGCCGACCACGCCGACCAGCGCGGCGATTAAAAAGGAGTCGCTGCGCGCATAGGCTGCAGCGGCGAAATAAGCACCCATCATGTACAGGCTGCCGTGCGCCAGGTTGACGAAATTCATAATGCCTAAGACCAGCGTCAGGCCGGCCGACAGCATGAACAGCAACACGCCCAGCTGCAGGCCGTTGAGCATCTGTATGCAAAAGAGCGAAAAGCTCATGGCAGGAATGCGGGGGTGAATCCGGTGGAAGTATGCGTGGTATGCAAAGACAAATGACTGGACATGCTGGGCACCAATTATCGGGAGGTTAAAGGAGATTGGAGAAGCTAAGGAAATTAAAGAAAGCTAAAGCAAAAGACCTGGGCGGCGGGGCCGGCCAGGTCTTTTGCAATCGCCTTGCTTACTTCATGGCGCATTCTTTGTAGTAGATGTCGGCATGGTCCTTGAGCACGACGCCCCTGTTTACAAATGCGGCCTGGCCGGCTGCATTTTTGGCCACATCAACGCGGTAAAAATCGCGGATCGGGAACTGGTTGGTGTTGAAACGGAAAGGTCCTGCCACCGACTTGAAGTCGGCCGCCTTCAAGGCTGAGCGAAAAGCTTCCCGGTTATCGACCTTGCCGCCGGTCTTTGTCAGCGCGGAGTCCAGCAGCATTGCCGCGTCGTAGCTCTGTGCTGCATACAACGAAGGCGAGCGGTTGTACTTTTTCTGGAAGGCTTCAACGAACTTCTTGTTCTGCGGGTTGTTGATGTCCGGGCTGTAAGGCGAACCGGTGACCGCACCCAGTGCGATGTCCTTGAGTGCAGGCAGGGTGGTGCCGTCAACGGTGGAGGTAGACAGCAGTGGCACCTTGCCGAGCAGGCCCGCCTGCTGATATTGCTTGACGAAGTTCACGCCCATGCCGCCCGGGTAAAAGACGTAAATTGCATCGGGTTTGGCGACCTGCAACTGCGCGATTTCGGCGGAGTAGTCGGGCTGGTTGACCTGGGTGTAAACCTCGTCGATGACCTGGCCCTTGTACATGCGCTTGAAGCCTGCAAGGGCATCCTTGCCGGCCTGGTAGTTGGGCGCCAGCAGATAGACCTTTTTGTAGCCGGCGTCGGTGGCGTACTGGCCCATGGGCTCGTGCAGTGAGTCATTGTTCCAGGACGTGGAGAAGAACATCGGGCTGCAGCCTTTTCCTGTGAGGGGCGAGGGACCCGCGTTCGAGCCTATCAAGAAAATTCCCGCATCAGTGATCGGCTTGTGCACGGCCATCATGACGTTGGAGAAGGTCACGCCGGTGATGATATTTACTTTGTCTTTTTCGATCAGTTTTTGCGCCAACTGCACGCCGAGGTCGGGCTTGAGCTGGTCGTCTTCCTTGATGACCTGGACGTTCGCTCCGCCCAGCTTGCCGCCCGAGTGCTCTATGCCCAGCATAAAGGCGTCGTACTGGTCCTGGCCCAGCGCGCCGGCGGGGCCGGAGAGCGTGCCGAGGAAGCCGATCTTGATCGTCTGTTGTGCCTGGGCCGACAGGCTGCAAGCCGCCAGACCAAAGGCCAGTACCATGCAGTTTAATGTGGGTTTTAATGTGAGTTTCATATGGTTTCCTTGGTTTAAAAGACAGGCTGCGAAAAAATCAACTTACTCTAAAAAAATTAATTTTAAGCATAGACAATCTATTGTCAATCGGTTAATTCCCATTGGCCGTCCGAGTGGTATGCCATGCCGCCCAGTCGCGCCCGGGGTGTACGGTGCCGCATTTGGTGCACTCACGCAACTTTGGGGCTGAGTCGTAAAAATCGTTATAAACACGCGGCAGGTCTTCGACGATGCTCTGCAACTGAAGTTCGCTTCGATGCACCAGACCGCCGCATTTAGCGCAATACCACTCAAAGGCGTCAATAACGCCCACAGGGCGCGTACGTTCAATCACGGTGCATAGGCTGTCCGGATTGGGGCGTTGTGGCGAATGGCGTACATGCGGCGGCAAAAGAAAAATGTCGCCTTCATTTAAATCGATACGCTCGAATCTGCCCCTATCCATGATCAGGAGGTGCGCGCTGCCGCGAAACTGGTGGAAATATTCCTCATACGGGTCGTCGTGGAAGTCGGTGCGCTGGTTGGGACCGCCCACCACCGTGACGATGAGGTCGGTATCGCGCCAGATTTGCTGGTTGCCCACCGGCGGCTTGAGCAGGTGTTTGTGTTCGTCAATCCACTTCGGGAAATTAATCGGTTTCAACATGGTGTTTTTCCTTTGTTAGCCTCATTCGATCTTGATGGCGCCATCGGTCTTACATCAACACGGTTGCGTTGCGGTTGAGTATGGAGCGCACCACACTGTGCGCCGTCATGACCGAGCTGCGCGGGTTGCGCGCGTCGGCCACGCCTTCAATGCGCAGCGCCATGCGGCCGCCTTCGCCATCGGCTTCAATTTCATGAATGTTGGCGGTTACCTGCGGGTCCAGCAAGGCTTGCCAGACAAGTCCAACAGGATGTGGAAGGATTTGGGAGCCCGAGTAGTTCATGGCGTTATCGCGGTAAGGGAATGGTCAAGTATTTGCTGCACGGCGCGTCGCGTCAGCACAGCGGCCAGGTGCATCCGGTAGCCGGCGGATGCATGGATGTCGCCGGAAGCCAGTCCTTCATCAGGTTTGAGGTCTTCTTCAATCACTTGCGGCTCAAACCGCTGCGACAGCGCCTTCTCGGCTGCTTCCCAGCGGCAGATGCCGGAGCCGAGGCCGGTGATGGCGACACGCACGCCTGAGGCTGTACGTGCCACGGCAACACCGGTGAGTGCAAAACGTGAGGCGGGTTGCTCGAATTTGAGGTAATAGGCGTGCTGCACCGCGGGGAAAAGCATGCCGCAGACAACTTCATCCGGCTCAAGCGCCGTTGTGAACAGGCCAACAAAAAAATCGTCCACCGGTATGTCGCGCCTGTCCGTGTGCACGGTGGCATTGAGCGCCATCAGCCCGGCCGGCCAGCAGGCGGCGGGGTCAGCGTTGGAGATGGAGCCGCCCATGGTGCCGCGGTTGCGCACCTGCTGGTCGCCTATGCCGTTGGCCAGCCTAGCCAGCATGGGTACAAGGCGCTGCACCAGCGGCGACGCGGCTACCCTCGCATGGCTGCACATGGCGCCTATCCAGAGGCTGCCCGCGCGCTCTTCCAGCGCAGTCAATTCCGGCAGGCCCTGCAGGTCAATCAACAGCGAAGGCGTGGCAAAACGCAGCTTCATCGCTGCCAGCAGGCTTTGGCCGCCGGCGAGTAGCTTGGCATCCGGGTCTTCGCGCAGCCAGGAAATGGCCTCAGCCAGATTGACCGGGCGGCGGTATTCAAAGCGGTTCACTTACGCGGCCTTCCTGTCGTTTGCATCGGCCCGCATACGCTGCAGGCCTTCGCAGACCGCATCGACGATGCCGTAGTAACCGGTGCAGCGGCACAGGTTGCCGACCAGCGCGCAGCGCACGGCTTCAGGCTCGGCCGGCACGCCTTCAGCCGCCATGGCGATGCCGCGCATGACCATGCCGGGGGTGCAGTAGCCGCATTGCAGGCCGTGGTGATGGCCAAACGCCTGCTGCATGGGGTGCAGCGGGTCATCGCCGGTGGTCAGGCCTTCTATGGTGGTGACAGCGGATCCACTGACCTGTGCGGTGAGTACGTTGCACGATTTGGTGGCAGCACCATCGACCAGCACGGTGCAGGCGCCGCATTGCGATGTATCGCAGCCGGTATGCGTACCGGTCAGGCCCAAGTCCTCGCGCAGGAAGTTTACCAACAGGGTGGACGCTTCCACGCTGGCCTGCCTGGGCTGGCCGTTGACCTGCAATGTGATGTGAATCACCGCCATGTGTTTGATTTCCAGTCAGGCCAGTTTGAGCCCGTTGCGTGCAAACGATTCACGCGTGGCCGCTTTTTCGGCTTCGGTCAGGTTGAGCAGTGGCCGGCGCACCGGGCCACCGACCTGGCCCAGTAATTCCATCCAGTACTTGGTGTAGGCCTGTGGCGTGCCGCTGGGACGCGCCGAGCGGAAGGCGGCTCGGGCCGGCTCCAGGCTGTCGCGCAGGACGCGTGCTTCGGCGTTTTTGCCCTCGAAAGCCAGGCGCGAATAGTCGTTGATGCGCTGGTCCACGGCAGTCTGCAGCAAAAAGGGCGGGGTCGAGCACAGGTAAAGGCACCAGCCCAGCTCTACGATGTTGTCCAACCATTCTTCTTCCGACGAGGTGCTGACCAGTATCTTGTCGCCAGCCAGCGCCGTGAGCTTTTTGTACCTCTCGCGGTCCACGCTGTACTTGATCCCGACGATGTTGGGCAGCTCGGCAATACGCGCGCACAGCTCGGGACTCATCAGGTAACCGCAGTCCGGGTGGTTCCATAGGGCAATGCCAATGTCGAGCTGCTCGGTGAGGTAACGGTAATACTCGTACACCGTGCTTTCGGCATCGTGGTGGAAGTGCAGCACCGGGCTGTGGATGACGACGTAATCGGCGCCTATGTTTTGCGAGTGGCGTGCCAGGTCCAGCACCACGTCAAGGTTGGTGTCCGATGCCGATGTGACGATGCCGCAGTGGCCGGCCGCCTCTTCCACGGCCAGCTCGAACGTTCTTTTGCGTTCAGCCACCGACATCGAGAAAAACTCACCCTGTTTGCCGCTGACAAACAGCCCGCCCAACTTGAGTGTTTGCGCCCAGTGCTTGAGGTTTTTGCGAAAGCCGGCTTCGTCGAGCGACAAATCTTCCTTGAATGGGGTTGCTGTGGCGGCCCAGATGCCGCGGAAGTTCTGGCGCGCGTAATCCTTGGCGTCCTGTTTTTTGTATTTCATGCTGGTGCTTTTTTGGGTGCTTGTTGCAGGGCCTGCCAGAGCCGTTCGGCTGTCAGGGGGAAATCGGGTGGGTTGGCGCCGGTCGGCGCAAGTGCGTCGGCAGCGGCATTGAGCAGGGCGGCTGGCACGCCTATGCAGCCGGCCTCGCCGACGCCTTTGGCGCCCAGCAAGTTGGCTTTGGTGGCGACGGCCATGCTTTCAAGCTGCACCGCAGGCATGTCATCGGCACGCGGGATGGCGTAGTCCATCAGCGAGCCTGTGAGCAACTGGCCTTCGCTGTCGTACACAATGCGCTCCAGCATGGCCTGGCCGACGCCTTGTGCCAGCCCGCCCAGCAACTGGCCCTCCGCCAGTTGCGGCGAAATGATTCGGCCGGCATCGTCAACCCAGACCAGTTTTTCAATGGCCGGTTTGCCGGTGTCGCGGTCTATCGCCATCCGGGCGATGACGCAGCCGTAGCTCCAGGCTTCGGCCGGTGCCGTGTAAATACTTTCTGCAACGATGGGCAGCGTCTCGCCGGCATCACGCCGGGCAGCCACTGCGCGTGCGGCTTCTGCCACGGCGCTGCCGCCGATGGCAATGCTGCGGCTGGCCAGTGCCCCTATGCCCTCGGGGCAGTCGCTGGTGTCGCCGTGGGCGACATTGACGATAGACGGATCGCAAGCCAGCGCTTCTGCTGCGATGACGGCGTAGGTGGTCTGGTGGCCCTGGCCTTGCGCCGACGAGCCGCTGGCAACGAGTACGCTGCCAGTGGCCTGCAGCGTGACGCGTGCGCTTTCCCAGCCCTGGCCGCAGGGCTCGACATACATGGCGATGCCGATGCCTACGATTTCTCCGGCAGACTGGCGTTGTTGCTGCGACTTGCGTTCGCCGGCGTAGTCAAACAATTCACAAGCCCGTTCCAGCACCGCACGGTAGTCGCCCGCGTCAAAGTGTTCGCCTGTTGGCGTGGCGTAAGGCATAGCGTCGGCCGCAATTAGGTTGCGCAGGCGCAGCTCGACCGGATCGATGTTTGCCTTGCGCGCTGCCATCTCCACCAGCCGCTCCATCAGTAGCGCGGCTTCGGGCCGTCCTGCGCCACGGTAAATATTGACCGCCGCGGCATTCGACATGGTGGCTTCGGAGCTAACGTCGATGCTCGCTACGCGGTAAGGGCCTGGCAGTATGCGTGCTGCATTGCGTGCCGGTACAACGGCGCTGAAAGGCAGCCATGCACCGACCGGAAATCTGAGCCGAGCCTGCAGGTGGGTGAACTGGCCTTGCGCATCCAGCCAGAGTTCACCTTCCAGTCTCGCGCCCCGGCCATGGGCGGCGGAGATGAATTCTTCGGAGCGCGGCGATATCCATTTGACGGTGGCCTTGAGCTGGCGGGCCGCAAAGGCGATCACTAGGTCTTCGGGTGAGACCGATGCCTTGGCGCCGAAGGCGCCGCCCACGTCAGGTGTGATGACACGCACATTGGCTGGCGGCAGGCCCAACGTGCGGGCGATGTCGGCCCGCGCCCTTGAGGGGGCCTGCGTGCCGAGCCAAGCGGTGAGTGTTCCGGTTGCGTCGTCCCACTGGGCGACGGCGGCGCGTGGCTCCAGCGACATCGCAACCACGCGTGGTTGGTGGTGCGAAGCGCTGACCTTGTAGGCAGCGCCCGCAGGCATGTCGCCCGAGCGGTGCGCGGCAGTTGCCAGCGTCGTGTTGCCCGGCGCTAAGTCGCATTGGGCAGGTTCGGCATCGTAATCAACAACTATTTGCTCGGCCGCAGCCTGTGCGGCATACAGGTTGGTCGCCAATACCACAGCAATCGGCTGGCCTACCGAATCCACCCGGCCTGTAGCCAGTAGCGGACAGTCGGGCACCTGCAAGCCCGGTAGCAACTGATTAATGGGCGGCATCTGCAGGCCCGCCATGTCGATGGTGTCAAGCACTGCAACGACGCCGTCGCAGTCGCGCGCTGCTTGCAGGTCGAGCGCCTCGATACGGGCGCGTGCGTGGGTGCTGCGCAAGAACGCCGCGTGCAGCATGTCGTCGTGTCGCACATCGTGGACATAGAGGCCGCGCCCCGTCAGTAACCGACGATCTTCCACGCGTGCCAAGCCGTCAGCTCTGGTTTGTGTGCGGGGTGTGTTGCTGGCGGGTGTCATCGTTGCAGATGGTTCGTGGACATCATGTAATCTGCTTATTAGAGTCGGACGATGCCAGCGCATCAAGCGATTTTTTTTGAAAGCTTGTTAAGCGTTAGTTGAGAGTGCGTCGGCCCACTGTCCGCGCCAGGCGATGAATGACCATTTTGCTACGTTTATAATAGCTGGTTACGCCCGTATTTATTGGTCTACAGCCATTTTTAAGGGTTAAAAATGGTAAAAATTAGCTTCAAAATACTGCGCTTGAGCAAATTAGCCCTCAATTTACCTTGATATTGTTGTTCACAGCAATCTGCTTCCACATCGGAATTTCATCCACACCACCACCAGCGGCATAGCCGACGACGATGGTGATGGGTTTGGTGGGATAGTCGGCAGCACTGGCTAGCAGTGGCGCCAGCGCGGCTGCGCTGCAAGTGAGTAGGACTGCGACCATGCGAGGTTTTTGTTTTGCTTGCATGTTGTCTTATAGAGCGGACTCTTTATGTCCATCCAAGTATTCAGGTTTAGCTCGTCCCGGTCTGACCTATTTCACATCACTTCGCTTTTTGCCACCTACTAGCCTTCTAAGGCTAAAACCATATCCTTTCGTTTGGGTTGATTGATAAATTGACTTTTCCGTCTGTCATGCCGATATTGGCCTGACGCTCTTGAAACTTCTTTGGTAATCCTGCTCTTTGGCCGTCACGGCCCAGATCGTTCGGGCCATCTTGGCCGCCTGCGCCACGATCACCACATTGGCCGGCCTGCGCGTCTTCAGGCTCTCAAGCCACGCCCCCGGCTCCTTAGCATGACTGAGCACACTGCGGGCGCCGTGAATAAGCATGGTTCGCAAGTAGGTGTCTCCCCGCTTGGAGATGCCCAGCAACTTTACCTTGCCACCCGTGCCGCTCTGTTTGGGCACCAACCCTAGCCAGGCACAGAACTCTCGCCCAGACTTGAATGCCCTGGCATCGCCCATGGTGGCGATCGCTGCCGTGGCAGTCAGTAGGCCTACACCAGGAATCTGGGCAATACGCTGCATTTGGGGGTCTTGCTTGAGCTGCAGTTGCAGGCGCATCTGAATGGCCTGCATGTCCACCTCTATCGCCTTGATCCGCAGAATTTGCTCACGCAGGCTATCGGCCACCATCTGCGGCAATCTATCCGCCAGCCCTTCAAGGGTCGCCTCAATTTCCTTGAACAAGGCCCTTTTGCCCTTGGCAAACGTGGCTCCAAATTCATAGAGCAGTCCCCGCAAAGCGTTGGTTTGCATGATCCGCATCTTCATCAAAGCCTCGCGTTGACGGTGCAGGGTGAGCGTTGCTTGCTGCGTTGCCGACTTGACTCCCACAAACTTCACGCCAGGCTGCTGCACCGCCAACCAGATCGCGCGAGCGTCAGTGGCATCGGTTTTGTTGCCACTGACAAACGGGCGCACTATTTTGGCGTGCAACAGTCGCACCGTATGGCCGAGTTTGCTCAATTCTCGCGCCCAGTGGTGCGCACCACCACAGGCCTCAATGGCCACCAGGCAGGCGGTGAGGTTGGCAAAGTACTCGAGCACCTTGGCGCGTTTGATCTGCACGTTGACGATTTCGCCCGTGCACATGTTCACAGTGTGCAGCTGGAACACGTGCTTGGCAATGTCCAGCCCGATGACTTGTTTGCCGGCCATGGTGCCGATGATTTGTCCTGCGCTCATTCCAGTATTACGATTCATGGTGGATCCTCTGTGGTGTTAGTGAAGACCGTGGTTTATCACATCCTGGGCACTTTGATGCCGTATCCATCAGAGGATCCACCTCGTACCTAGAGGTTTCTTCCTGATTGACGGCTGTTTTATCTCAGCACCCCATTTCCTCTCCCCTTAAGGAGGGAGGCATCCATAGCATCTGTATTACGATTCATAACGGATCCTCTATGGTGTTAGTGAAGACCTTGGTCTATCACACATTGGGCACTTTGATGCCGTATCCATCAGAGGATCCACCACTTTTCGTGAACTTCTCCTCTTTGATCAACGGCTGTATCATCTCAGCTCCTCCTGTTTTCTTGCCCTTAGGCAGGGAGGCATCCATAACATCTCCTGAGTTTTTAGTTTGTACCGTTCAAGCCAGCGTCACTGCTGGCCTCAAGCTCATTTTCTTAGCCTGGCGGATAAAAGCTTTATCAAAAGTCATCAAGCTTTGCTCACCTTCACTCAAGGC
>Ga0209284_10004851_pt1 | contig 14621 bp, 10 predicted proteins | sample FRY03_FD_187211 | JGI IMG/M metagenome (GOLD analysis project Ga0209284, IMG submission 187211) | Freshwater microbial communities from Lake Fryxell liftoff mats and glacier meltwater in Antarctica - FRY-03 (SPAdes) (version 2) | ecosystem: Environmental > Aquatic > Freshwater > Ice > Glacier... | reverse complement strand
CACGCAGTCAGGAAATTTTTAACCCCGCAACGGGTGCTGTAACAGCCCATGTGGCGCTGGCCAACTCCGCTGATGTGAATGCTGCAGTTGCCTCTGCGCAAGCTGCCTTCCCCGCTTGGAGCGACCTGCCGCCGCTGCGCCGGGCCCGCGTGATGTTCAAGTACCTGGAGCTACTCAACCTCAACAAAGACAAGCTGGCCCACATGATCACGGCCGAGCACGGCAAGGTGTTTACCGACGCGCAGGGGGAAGTTGCACGTGGCATTGACATTGTTGAATTTGCCTGCGGTATGCCGCAACTGCTCAAGGGCGACTTCACCGATCAGGTCTCCACCGGCATTGACAACTGGACGCTGCGCCAGCCACTGGGCGTGGTGGCAGGCATCACGCCGTTCAACTTTCCGGTGATGGTGCCGATGTGGATGTTTCCGGTAGCGATTGCGGCTGGCAACTGCTTTATTCTGAAGCCGAGTCCGATTGACCCCAGCCCCAGCCTCTTCATGGCCGAGCTGCTCACGCAGGCGGGCTTGCCGAACGGCGTTTTCAATGTGCTGCAGGGCGACAAAGAAGCCGTTGATGCGCTGCTCGTCCACCCGGATGTCAAGGCGGTGTCGTTTGTCGGCTCCACGCCAATTGCCAACTACATCTATGAAACCGGCGCGCACCATGGCAAGCGCGTGCAGGCCTTGGGCGGTGCGAAGAACCACATGGTCGTCATGCCAGATGCCGACCTTGAACAAGCCGTTGATGCCTTGATAGGCGCCGGCTACGGCTCGGCCGGCGAGCGCTGCATGGCGATTTCAGTGGCGGTACTGGTCGGCGATGTGGCCGACAAGCTGCTGCCCATGCTGGCGGCGCGCGCCAAAACACTGGTGATTAAAAACGGCATCAACCTCGACGCAGAAATGGGCCCCATCGTCACCAGCGTTGCGCACAAACGCATCACCGGCTACATCGACACCGGCGTGGCAGAAGGCGCAAAGCTGCTGGTCGACGGCCGCACCTTCACGGGCAAAGACGCGGGTGCGGGTTGCGAAGGCGGCTTTTGGATGGGTGGTACTTTGTTTGACCACGTCACGCCCGACATGCGCATTTATAAAGAAGAAATTTTTGGCCCAGTGCTCGGTTGCGTGCGGGTAAAAGACTTTGCCGAGGCCGTCACCTTAATCAACAACCACGAGTTTGGCAACGGCGTGAGCTGCTTCACCCGCGACGGCCATGTGGCGCGCGAATTTAGCCGCCGCATTCAAGTCGGCATGGTCGGCATCAATGTGCCCATCCCGGTACCTATGGCCTGGCACGGCTTTGGCGGCTGGAAGAAAAGCCTGTTCGGCGACATGCACGCCTACGGCGAAGAGGGCGTGCGTTTCTACACCAAACAGAAATCTATCATGCAGCGCTGGCCGGAGAGCATTGGCAAGGGAGCCGAGTTCGTCATGCCGACGGCAAAATAGAGCCATCAAACTAGGGCTTTCGGTGCCCGAGAAGGCGAATAAAGCTGATGTAAGCTTGCCGACAGCCAAAAATTCAATTAACCGAGGAATTACCCTATGCCGATTAGTGCACCTGCTGCAAGCACAGCCGCAGAAACCCGTGTTGTCGCTGCCGACGGAGCAACTCGTCCTGTCCCCGGTGAGATGGCCAAAACCGGGCAGCGCATTGGCGTGCCGCGCGAGATTTTTCCAGGCGAAAAGCGCGTGGCCAGCGTGCCCGAGGCCGTTGAGAAGCTGATCAAGCTGGGCTTCTTGGTATCGGTCGAATCCGGCGCCGGCGCCGGCGCCAACGTGAGCGATGAGGACTACCGGGCTTCGGGCGCGACGGTGGTTCCAAGCGCCGCGCAGTTGTGGGCCAGCGCAGATATCGTGTTCAAGGTGCGCGCCCCCAATGCCGAAGAAGTCGGCCTGATGCACGAGGGCCAAACGTTGGTGAGCTTCATCTGGCCGGCGCAAAACCCGGAATTGATGCAACTGCTCGCCGCCAAAAAAGCCACCGTGCTAGCCATCGACAGCATGCCGCGCATTTCACGCGCCCAGAAAAACGATGGCCTGTCCTCCATGGCCAATGTCGCCGGCTACCGCGCCGTGATTGAAGCGGCCCATCAGTTCGGCCGGTTTTTCACTGGTCAGATCACGGCGGCAGGCAAGGTGCCACCGGCCAAGGTGTTCGTCATCGGTGCCGGCGTGGCTGGGCTCGCGGCGATTGGCGCGGCCGCCGGCCTGGGTGCCATCGTGCGCGGCAACGACACCCGCCCCGAAGTGGCTGACCAGATCCAGTCGCTGGGCGGCGAATATGTGGGGGTCGAGTACGTCGAAGAAGGTAGCGGTGTGGGCGGCTATGCCAAGGTGATGAGTGAGGGCTACCAGAAAGCGCAAAAGGGAGTTTTTGCCAAGCAGGCCCGGGAAGTTGACATCATCATTACGACCGCTCTGATTCCGGGCAAACCCGCGCCCAAGCTGATCACGGCCGAGATGGTGCGTTCGATGAAGCCGGGCAGTGTCATCGTCGATATGGCGGCCGAGCAAGGCGGCAACTGCGAGCTGACGGTTCCCAATGAAATCACGGTCGCGCATGGCGTGATCATCATTGGCTACACCGATCTGCCCAGCCGCCTGCCCAAACAGAGCAGCACCTTGTACGCCAACAACCTGTGGCGCCTGTCCGAGGACCTGTGCAAGGCCAAGGACGGGGTTTACAACGTCAACATGGAAGATGACGTTATCCGGGGCGCCACGGTCATTAAACAGGGCGAAATCACCTGGCCGCCACCGGCGCCCAAACTCTCGGTGGCGCCACCGGCCGCAGCCACCAAACCAGTCGCCGTACCCCAGGCCAAGAAAGGCGGGCACGGCGCCGCCAGTGAACCGATGGCACCCGGCAAATTGGTCATCGTGGCTGGCGTAGCGGCCCTGCTCTTTTGGCTCGTCGGAGCGTCGGCGCCCAAGGAGTTCCTGTCGCACTTCACGGTGTTTGTGCTGGCCTGCTTTGTCGGCTACATGGTGGTGTGGAATGTGAAACCGGCGCTGCATACGCCGCTGATGAGCGTGACCAACGCGATCAGCAGCATTATTGCGATTGGCGCGCTGGTGCAAATCTGGCCACCGATTGCCGGTGCTGTGGGGCGACCGGATGATTTGATACGCTGGCTGGCGGCGGCCGGCATTGTGCTCACTGCCATCAATATGTTCGGCGGCTTTGCCGTCACCCAGCGCATGCTGGCAATGTTCCGTAAATAAGAGGACGATTCATGTTTTTGTCTGCAGAACTGGCAACCGTCGCCTATATCGGAGCAACCATTCTTTTCATCCTGAGTCTGGGCGGGCTGTCCAATCAGACCACCGCGCTGCGCGGCAACCTCTACGGCATGGTCGGCATGACGTTGGCCGTGCTGGCTACCGTATTTGGCCCCAGCGTCACGATGGCGGGCATCCCCTGGATCATCGGTGCCATGCTGATCGGTAGCGTCATTGGCCTGTATGCAGCGCGCACCGTGAAAATGACCCAGATGCCCGAGCTGGTGGCGCTGATGCACAGTATGGTCGGTCTGGCGGCCATGTTGGTCGGCTTCGCGACCTTCGTCGATCCCGAGGCATCCAGAGGCTATGTCGGAGCGGCCAAGTCGATTCACCAAATCGAGATCTACGTTGGTATCTTTATTGGTGCAATCACGTTCTCTGGCTCCGTTATTGCGTTTGGCAAACTGTCCGGGCGCATTAGCGGCAACCCGATGTTGCTGCCGGGGCGGCACTGGATGAACTTGGTGGGCCTGCTGGTGGTGATCTACTTTGGGCGCGAGTTCATGTACGCCGAGACTGTGGCCGCGGGTATGGTGCCGCTGATGGTGATGACTGTTCTGGCACTGCTATTTGGCATCCACATGGTGATGGCCATCGGCGGCGCCGACATGCCGGTGGTGGTGTCCATGCTCAACAGCTATTCGGGTTGGGCGGCAGCAGCCACCGGCTTCATGCTGTCCAATGACCTGCTGATCGTGACCGGTGCCTTGGTGGGCTCCAGCGGTGCGATTCTGTCCTACATCATGTGCCAAGCGATGAATCGCAGCTTCATCAGCGTGATTGCCGGCGGCTTTGGCACCGCCAGTGCGGCGCCGAAACCGGCAGGCGGTGCAGCGCAGCCAGCAGGTGAGGTGATTCCGGTGAATGCGTCCGAGACCGCGGAGTTGCTGCGCGAAGCCAAGAGCGTCATCATTGTTCCAGGCTACGGCATGGCGGTGGCGCAGGCCCAGCACACCGTCTGCGAGATCACCAAATACCTTCGGACGAAGGACGTCAACGTGCGCTTTGGCATCCACCCCGTGGCCGGGCGCATGCCGGGCCACATGAACGTGTTGCTGGCTGAGGCCAAGGTGCCGTATGACATCGTGTTTGAAATGGACGAGTTAAATGACGACTTTCCCAAAACTGATGTGGTCATGGTGATTGGCGCTAACGACATTGTCAACCCGGGTGCGCAGGACGACCCGACCAGCCCGATCGCCGGCATGCCGGTGCTCGAAGTCTGGAAGGCCAAGACCTCGATTGTCATGAAACGCAGCATGGCCTCGGGCTATGCCGGGGTCGATAACCCGCTGTTCTACAAAGAGAACAACCGTATGCTGTTTGGCGATGCCAAGAAGATGCTCGACGAAGTGCTGATTGCATTGAAAAGCTGAGCCTGACCTACGCCCCACCCTCACCGCACTTCAGCCTGCGCCGAAAATCCCGCTACGCCCTCCAATATGTGCTGCAGTACCCGGTGGCGGTTGCCGCCATCCTGCGCGCCGGCTACACACTGGGCAATGTCAACCCGCTGCATCGTGGTGGCGCAGGACTTTATGCAGTATGACTTTGATGCCTCGCCCATTTTTCCGCGCTACGAGTTGCCGCTCTATGGCAAAACGCTATCTTGTAGCGATACCGCGCTGACGGCGCAGCTTGTGAAGGCGGCACGATCAAGTCGCCAGCCGCTACGCCCGTGCGGTGGTGCAGCATTTTCTCGGTTTGCTATAAATTTAAATGACAGGGCTGGTTGTTCTAAGGGTTTAACCCTAGGTCTGCACGGGGTCGACCATTCGACAATGGGCTTATTCTGACCCTAGTGCAGTGTTGCATGCTATCTGGAACATAAAAACGCGTCTTTTGCGCCATGGCGGCGTTGCAAATCCGCGCGATACCTATGGGTATCGCTGTGGTTTGCACCTTGCCCTGACCCAAAATTCATCGTTTTTATTTGTTCCATCAAGCATGCAACACTACACTAGTCAAAATCAACAGCCATCTGGAGACCAGCCCATGCAAGTTCAATTCAAAGTCAACGGCAAAGCAAAAAGCGTCGAGACCCCCCCCAACACGCTGCTGGTGCAGGTGCTGCGCGAGCAGTTCAAACTGACCGGCACGCACGTCGGCTGCGACACCGCCCAGTGCGGGGCCTGCACGGTCATCATGAATGGCCGCGCCGTCAAGTCCTGCAACATCCTGGCCGCGCAGGCGGAAGGCGCCGAGATCACCACCATCGAAGGCCTGGCGGCAGCGGATGGCACCATGCACCCGATGCAGGCGGCCTTCAAGGACTGCCATGGCCTGCAATGCGGCTTCTGCACCACTGGCATGGTGATGAGCGCGGTTGATCTGTGCAAGCACCATCCCCAGGCCAGTGAAAGCGAAATTCGCGAGTTACTCGAAGGCAACATCTGCCGCTGCACCGGCTATCAGAACATTGTCAAAGCGGTTCAACAGGGCGCCGTGGCCATGGCGGCCTGAGCCATGCAGCCGCCGCTGCTCACCGATTTACCTCAATTTTCAGGAGTACAAACATGGGTGCATCCGATTTCGTCAACCTGCCCACTATTGGCAAGTCCGTCCGCCGCAAGGAAGACTACCGCTTTCTGACCGGTGGCGGTCAATACACCGATGACATCACGCTGGCCAACCAGAGCTACGCGGTGTTCGTGCGCTCGCCGCACGCCCACGCCAACATCAAGAGCATCAACACCGCGGCGGCCAAGGCCGCGCCGGGTGTGCTTGATGTGTTTGTCGGCGCGGACGTGGCGGCTGACAAGATCAACGGCCTGCCTTGCGGCTGGTTGATCACCAGCACCGACGGCAGCCCGATGAAGGAGCCGCCGCACCCCATCCTGGCGCAGGGCAAGGTACGTTATGTCGGCGACCACGTCGCCATGGTGGTGGCCGAAACGCTGGAGCAGGCGAAAAATGCCGCCGAGCTGGTCGAGGTGGACTACGACGTGCTGACGGCGGTCGTCCGCGTCACCGACGCCGCCAAGGCCGCGCCCCTGCACGACGCGGCACCCGACAACCGCTGCTACAAATGGGCGATCGGTGAGAAGGCCCAGGTCGATGCGGCTTTTGCCGGCGCCGCCCATGTGACCAAGCTGGACCTGACCAACAACCGGCTGATTCCCAACGCGCTGGAACCGCGTGCCGTGATCGGCTCCTACAGCCGCGCGAAGGACGAGTACACGCTGTATGTGTCGAACCAGAACCCGCATGTCGAGCGCCTGCTGCTGACGGCCTTTGTGATGGGCCTGCCTGAGCACAAGGTGCGCGTGATTGCGCCCGATGTGGGCGGCGGCTTCGGCTCCAAGATCTACCTGTACGCCGAAGACGTGTGCCTGACCTGGGCCTCCAAAAAACTCAACCGCAACATCAAGTGGACGGCCGAGCGTAGCGAAGCCTTTGTCAGCGATGCCCATGGCCGCGACCATTCCAGCCACGCCGAGATGGCCATGGACAAGGACGGCAAGTTCCTTGCGCTGCGCGTGCACACCGACGCCAACATGGGCGCCTACCTCTCGACCTTCGCGCCGTGCGTGCCGACCATCTTGTATGCGACCTTGCTGGCGGGCCAGTACACCACGCCACAAATTTACGTCGAGGTCGATGCCTGGTTCACCAACACCGCGCCGGTCGATGCCTACCGCGGTGCCGGACGCCCGGAAGCGACCTACCTGCTGGAGCGCCTGGTCACCCGCGCCGCCTGGGAGCTAGGTCTGGGCCAGGACGAAATCCGCCGGCGCAACTTTGTGAAGGATTTTCCTTACCAGACGCCAGTGGCGCTGCAATACGACGTGGGCGACTTTCATGCCCTGCTGAATCGCGGCAACGAGCTGGCTGAAGTGGCCAGTTTTGCCCAGCGAAAGGCAGCGTCGGAAGCCAAAGGTTTGCTGCGCGGCATGGGCTACTCCTGCTACATCGAGGCCTGCGGCATCGCGCCCAGCAACATTGCCGGCGCTTTGGGCGCACGCGCCGGCCTGTTCGAGTGCGGCGAGGTGCGGGTGCATCCGACCGGTAGCGTGACGGTGTTCACCGGCTCGCACAGCCACGGCCAGGGCCATGAGACCACCTTTGCGCAGATCGTGGCGGCGCGCCTCGGCATTTTGGTTGACCAGGTCGATGTGGTGCATGGCGACACCGGGCGTGTGCCTTTCGGCATGGGCACTTACGGCTCGCGTTCGCTGTCGGTCGGCGGCACGGCCATCATGAAGGCGCTCGACAAGATCGAGACCAAGGCGAAGAAGATTGCCGCCCACCTGATGGAGGCCAGCGACGCCGACGTCGAGTTTGCCAACGGCGAATTCACCATCAAGGGCACCGACAAGAAAGTGACGTTCGGCCAGGTGGCGCTGACGGCCTATGTGCCGCACAACTACCCGCTCGACAAACTCGAGCCCGGCCTCAATGAGACAGCGTTTTACGACCCGACCAATTTCACATTTCCGGCCGGCACCTACATCTGCGAGGTCGAGATTGATCCCTCGACCGGCCAGGTGCGGGTGGACCGTTTCACCGCGGTGGACGACTTCGGTAACATCATCAATCCAATGATTGTCGAGGGCCAAGTGCATGGCGGCCTGGTGCAGGGCATAGGCCAGGCGCTGCTGGAGAACTGCGTCTATGACCCTGAATCCGGCCAGTTGCTAACGGGCTCGTACATGGACTACGCCATGCCGCGCGCCGACGACATGCCCAACTTCACGCTAGCCACCCTGTGCACGCCGTGCAGCCACAACCCGCTGGGCGCCAAGGGCTGCGGCGAGGCAGGCGCCATTGGCTCGCCGCCGGCGGTGATCAACGCCGTGCTGGATGCCCTCAAGCCGCTGGGTGTGACCGACTTTGACATGCCCGCATCCCCCAGCCGCGTCTGGGAAGCCATCCAGTCCGCCAAGCACTAACAACATCCAAGGAACCATCACCATGTATGCATTCACCCTGGAACGCCCCACCTCCCTGGCTGCCGCCGCGCAGCTAGCCGCCGCTGGCGCCAAACCACTGGCCGGCGGCCAGACTCTGCTGGCGTCCATGAAGCTGCGCCTGTCGAGTCCGGACCAGCTGGCCGACCTCAGCGGCATCAAGGAATTGACCGGCATCAAGCGCGAAGGCAATTCATTTGTCATTGGCGCCATGACGCGGCACGCCGACGTGGCGATCCACGCCGAACTGAAGGCGGCGCTGCCCGCGCTGGCCGATTTGGCCGCCCACATTGGTGACCGGCAGGTTCGCGCCATGGGCACCTTGGGCGGATCGGTCGCCAACAACGACCCTTCGGCCTGCTACCCGGCCGCGGTGCTGGCGCTGGGCGCGACCATCCACACCACTACGCGCAAGATCGCCGCCGACGATTTTTTCCTCGGCATGTTTGCCACCGCGCTGAACGAGGGCGAGCTGATCACCGCCATCAGTTTTCCCATTCCCAAACGTGCGGCTTACATGAAGTTCAAGCAGTCGGCCTCGCGCTTTGCGCTGGTCGGCGTGTTTGTCGCGCAGTTTGATGCGGGCGTGCGCGTGGCTGTCACCGGCGCATCAAGCGGCGTGTTCCGCCACAAAGGGCTGGAAGCGGCCTTGAGCAAGAGCTTCACGCCCGAGGCTGCAGCGGCCGTGAAGATAGCCGCGACGGATCTCAACAGCGACATCCACGCGACGGCGGCTTACCGTGCCAACCTGATCAGCGTGCAGACGCAACGCGGTGTGGCGCAGGCGCTGGCTGCTTGATCTGTCATTGCGGGCTTGACCCGTAATTCCATTTCCAGATCAATACGATATGTTGTTGCTTTGCCTTGCCGTGCTACAGCACTGTCTGCGGCTTCGCGCCTAATCTCCTATCGATCTGAAAATGGAATAAGCCATGCGATGACACCTTTCCTCACCATTGATGCGCTGGCGCAGGCGCTGCAGGGCGCCGGCTACTTTGCCGATCGCCGGCTGGCGACGGCAGTTTTTCTGGCGCTCAAGTTGCAGCGCCCACTGCTGCTCGAAGGTGAGCCCGGCGTCGGCAAAACCGAGCTGGCAAAAGCGCTGGCCGTGGCGCTGCAGCGGCAATTGATCCGCCTGCAGTGTTATGACGGGCTGGAGCAGCGCGAAGCCCTGTACGAGTGGAACTACGCTGCCCAGTTGTTGCACATGCGTGCGGTGGAATTAAGAGCCCCCACGCTCGGCACTGGCGTGTCCTCGCTGCCCCCCGAGGGGGCGTCCGCCGCCTTGGGGCGGCCCGGCGGCGGCGGGGCACACGGTGACCCCGCTGACGTCGAGCGCGAGGTCTATCAAGACCGCTACCTGATCCGCCGCCCGCTGCTACAGGCGCTGCAGGCACCCGCGCCGGGCGCAGTCTTGCTGATCGACGAGGTGGACCGCGCCGACGAACCATTTGAAGCCTTTTTGCTGGAATACCTCGGTGAGTATCAGGTCAGCATTCCGGAGATCGGCACGGTGCGCGCGTACATCACGCCGGTCACCATCCTGACCAGCAACCGCACACGCGAACTCAACGACGCCGTCAAGCGGCGCTGCCTCTATCACTGGCTGGATTACCCGGATCGCGATCGTGAGCTGGCGATTGTGCGGGCCCAGGTGCCTGAGGCCGGTGAGCAACTGTCGGCCCAGGTAGCCAGCTTTGTGGACAAGCTGCGCCGCTCGCCGATGGGCAACGCCTTTCAGCGCGCCCCCGGTATTGCCGAAAGTGTCGAGTGGGCCAGGGCGCTGGTCGCGTTGGACACCCTGGTGGTCGACCCCGAGGTGGTGGCCGACACCGCCGGCATCTTGTTCAAGCAGCGTGAAGATGTGGCGGCGCTCACGCATGAACTGGCGGTCGAGCTGCTCAAGCCTGAAGAGGTGGCGTGAGAAAGGTCGGGCGGGAAGCCCGCACCCCCTGGGGCAGGGTTAGGGTGAGGACTCCCCATGTTGCTGGGTGATGCACGCAGTGGCAAACTCGCCGACAACATCACCGGTTTCGGACGGGCACTTCGACGCGCCGGCGTGAAGATCGACAGCCAGCGTATTGCGCTGGCCAAGGAAGCGGCACTCGCCGTCGGCGTCAGCGAAAAAGAAGACCTGAGCGCCGCCTTTGAAACCGTGATGGTCAGCCGCGAGCAGGATCGTCTCGTTTTCCGCGAGTTATTCGACGTCTATTTTCAGGACCCGAAAGTGGCTAACAAGCTGCTGGCGCAACTGCTGCCCAGCGCCGAGGGCCAGGCCGAGCCCAGCAAGCGCCGTCCGCGCGTGCGTGAGGCGCTGGCGCCGCAAAAGGCTTTCGGCCAGCAGGCCAAGCCAGCAACCGAAGACCAGAAGGTCGAGTTTGATGCCGCCATGACGGCCAGCGACATCGAGCGCCTGCAGCACGCCGACTTCAACGCGCTGTCGGCCACCGAATACCGGCTGGTCGAGCGGCTGGCGCGCGACATCAAGCTGCCGCTGCCCGTGTTTGCGTCGCGCCGCAGCCGCCCTGCAGCTTCGGGCGCGCGCATGCACTGGCCTGGCGTGATGCACCAGGCCGCACGCACGGGGGGTGAGCTCATACACCTGCCACGCCTGCAGCGGCGCGAGCAGGCCCTGCCTTTGCTGGTGCTGGTCGATGTGTCTGGCTCGATGGAGCGTTATGCTCGCCTGCTGTTGGCCTTTTTACATGCGGCCACACGGCGTCACCCGCAGCGTGACGTGTTTGCTTTTGGCATGCACCTGACCGATTTGACGCCGGCCTTCCGCCAGGCCGACACCGACGAGATGCTGGCCCATGCCAGCCTGGCGATTGAAGATTTTGCCGGCGGCACCCAACTGGGCACGTCGCTGGCCAGTCTGCGTGAGCAGCATGCGCGCCGCTTGGTCGGGCGGCGTACCATCGTGCTGGTGATCACCGACGGGCTGGACACCGGCGAGCCGTTTGATTTGGCGCGTGAGCTGGCCTGGCTGCGCAGACGCAGCCGTCGCCTGCTGTGGCTCAACCCTTTGTTGCGTTTTGACGGCTACGCGCCATTGGCGCGCGGCGCGGCCGTGCTGCATACGCATGCCCACGGCATGCTGGCGGTTCACAATTTGGCCAAGCTTGAAGAACTGGCGACCAGCCTGGCCGCTCTGATGAAACGCTGATTTCCCCCATTGCAACTGACTGAAAACGATAAGATAGGATCTCTCCATGGATATGCAAGCAAGCCGCCAACTGGCCGTCACCCAACAACAAGCCTGGGACGCGCTGAACGATCCCGCGGTGCTCAAGGCCTGCATCCCCGGCTGCGACAAGGTCGAGGCTACCGGTGAGAACCAGTACGCCATCGCTATGAAGCTGAAAATCGGCCCGGTGTCGGCCAAATTCATCGGCAAGATCACGCTCAGCGAGATCAACCCGCCGGCCAGCTACAAGCTCTCGTTTGACGGGCAGGGCGGCGTGGCCGGTTTTGGCAAAGGTAGCGCCGAGGTCAACTTGATCCCCAACGAGGACGGTTGCGAGCTGTCCTACAGCGTGCACGCCTCGGTCGGCGGCAAGATCGCGCAGCTTGGGCAGCGGTTGATTGACGGCGCAGCCAAGTTCATGGCGGAAGATTTCTTCAAAAAATTTGACGAAGAAATGCAGCGCCAGCATCCCGAGAGCTATGCCGAAAAAATGGCAGTGGGCGAGGTGAACACCCAGCCTGGGCCCCGGCTACAGAATCAGCGCATTCCGGTGTGGGTCTGGGTGCTTGGTGCAGCAGCCGCGCTGGCGCTGGCGGTATGGCTGGGCAGTTGATGCGTCGGTAGTGACCAGTAAAAAAAGTGGAGCGTGGTTTTAAAAATAACGGTTTGGGTAACACGGGCAATGTGAATTTTGGATGGTTTGCCTATGACTCAACCGATGGCCACTCGAAAAAGTGCCATCCGATTTTGAACCACACCATCGATACAGTCCGCTACATCAGTTCTGGCGCAGGCGCTTCCACAAAGACCCGGCGAATGTCTGGATACGCGGTGTGGTGCAGTCGCTGTTCACGACGCAGCTTCCGACTCAGGTGGGCTAGCCGCTACGCCCACGTAGTGGTGCAGCATTTTTTTGAGCGTTAGTAATAGGACAAAGTCCCCGTGCTCAAGCCGAAACAATCCTCTCCTCTTCTGCAGTCAGCAATGGCCCGTCCAGCGTCACGCGGGAGTCGTCGTTGCGGAAACGCTGGATCACGGGTTTGAGTTCTTCCTTGACGTGTGTTTCGCTGTAGCCGTTGAACAGCGTGCCAAGAAGGCTGCGCTTCACGTCGCTGGTGCCCAGCACCCAGTCGGCGATGGGGAAGGTCAGGTTCATGTTGTACCTCATCATGATGCCCTGGTTGTGGTGTGCGGTGTGGTGGCGGCGGATGGTGTTTACGAATGGCATGTTGCGCACAAACCAGTTTTCGTGCACGTGACAGCAATAGTGGAAAGTCTCGTACACGACGTACTGGCCGACCATGGTCATGAAGACGATGTAGCCGGCATTGGGGTTGAACACCAGTGTGGCCAGGTAGCCAAGGATGGTACCGACCACGCCCAGTGTGATCAGTACCCGCCAAGGGAAGAAGACGATGCGGAACTCGCGCGTAGTGTCGATGGTGATGTCGTTGTCGGTGAAGTACTGGTGGTGCTCGCGCGTGTGGCGGTCATAGATGGCGCGCAGGGCAAACACGTCGATCTTGCGGTGCATCACAAAGCGGTGCATGCCCCATTCAGCAAAATTGCCCGCCAAAAAAACCGGCACCGCCAACCACCATTCCCAAGTCGCCGACTGCAAATGCGTCAGGCAGTAATAGATGGCCCCAATGCCGGCGGTATACATCACGGCAATATGCAATAGCCCGTTGTAAAGCGGGCTGATGTTGGACTTGTAATTCTCGCGGAATTTTCGCTGGCGCTCGGACATCATGGGTGTTCTTCCTTGGGCTGTATTCGATGCTGATATATTAGAGGTATTCATGTTGCCCGTCAACTAGGCTCTATAAACTTGTGACGGATCTGTGAGCCGGCCTTTAATGTCATTGTATGGTGGCTGTATATTAGGGATCTTGTTCAGCAGTCCTCCATCGAAAGACAAACAATGGCTCTCAAGCAAGTCCCCGCCAATAGCAACAAAAAGTCAGCGCGCGGTGCCCCTGAAGCCAAATTGCTTAATCCAATCACGCAAGACAAGCTGCTGGCAGCCAATCCCAAGCTACCTGACCTCGCGTACGAGCAGATCGAAGAGGCCATCGTTACCCTGCGGATCCCGCCCGGCACGTCGGTGTCTGAGCTGACGCTGAGTAAGGCGACCGGCATCGGGCGCACGCCGATCCGTGAGGCCATCCAGCGGCTGGCGCGTGAAAACTTGATCTTCATCCTGCCCCAGCGCGGCCTCCTCGTGCCGCAAATCGACGTGAGCAAACAGTTGCGTCTGCTCGAGATGCGCCGCGAGATCGAGCGCCTGGTGTGCCGCAGCGCGGCTAAGCGCGCGTCACCCGTGCAGCGCGAAAGCTTTGCTAGGCTGGCGACCGAGTTCAGGGTAGCGGGTGAGGTGAATGACGATGTGAGCTTTATCCGCTCGGATCGCGAGTTCAACGAGCTTTGCCTAGTGGCTGCGCATAACGAGTTTTCAGAAGGCGCGATGCGGCTGATGAATGGCCTGTCGCGGCGCTTCTGGTACTACCACTACAAGCAGGCGGCCGACCTGCCGGAGATCGCGAAACTGCACGCAACCCTGTCCAGCGCGATTGCCGATGCCGACGTGGCGGGCGCGGCCACGGCCTGCGACCGGCTGATCGACAACATCGAGGCGTTCACGCGCTCGACGGTGATGACAAATATCTGAGTGTCTGCCCTCCTGACCACGGGCGCATCGAGACCCGGCGCATCTGGTGCAGCATGAAGATCGCTCTCGCATCAGCAAGGGGCCCGGCCCGGAAAACGTGGCGCGGTTGCACCGATTTGCTGTGGGAGTGATCAAAAGTTTCATCAGCGGTAAGACCAGCGTTGCAGAGAAAATGCGCCAATTGCACCGAAACACTCGACTGGTCTTCGACTATCTGCGAATGACGAAGAACTCCACGCGAATTTCTGCGCTTGTGTCGGTCTAAAAAAATTCACCGTGTCGTTGGACAAGGGTGCTCGTTCAGATCTTGACACCGGCGATGCCGACTGGTAGTATCCAACTGGGATATCACAAACATAACCACTGGAGACAAACCATGCAACGACGCCACCTTATCAGCACTGGCCTGGCCGGCGCCAGCCTGCTCGCATCAACAAGCGCCGCCGCGCAGAGCGGACCGACATACAACTGGAAGATGGCCACTGGCTGGGCCGGCGGCCCGCTGATGGACATCGGCGCCAAGGCCTTCACCGAGCGTATGGAGTTCCTCTCCGGCGGTC